>JAABUU010001344.1_pt1 | contig 42357 bp, 41 predicted proteins | sample 5559301 | NCBI WGS metagenome assembly JAABUU01 (sample SAMN10711884, study PRJNA513360) | rock metagenome | isolation source: Antarctica rocks | place: Antarctica: Victoria Land, Richard Nunatak white | reverse complement strand
ACATCCCGCAACTCGCCCAGCGAGAGGCTTTCCAGCGATCCGATATCCGGCAATGACATGGTCAGCGTGAATCACGCCAGCCGGCTCAACGCAACCAAAATGCCCGGAAATCTGCCCCGGTTACCTTTGGGAGTGCCTGGGCAACGGCATACGATATCTGAACTCCGAAGACGATTTGAACCGCTATCTATCGAGCCCGTACGATGGAAACATCGTCATCGAGAGATGCTTGATCGGCGACCTAGTCTCCATCGAGATCATAGGTCACGATGGGGAGTATGTCTTCCAACCATCGATCTGGAAAGGACAGAGCTCACCTAATCCTCGTCTTGCCTTCACGCGGGTCATGCACAACCCTTGCGATGTCAAAGCCCCGGCTGCCCTGCATGTCGTGAAGGAGAAATTGTCCAACCTGTGCAGGCATCTCGATGTGTGCGGCGCGATCGAGGTTGAGATGATCTACGCAGACGGCATGTTCCACATCCTCGAGATCAATCCCAGAGTGTCTGGGTCGACGTCGCTGTTCATAGCGTCGTCTGGCTTCAACACCTACAATGCGCTGATCAACATCGCCATTGGGAAATGGCAGACATGTTCGAAATCTCATCGAGGCCGGACGTTTGCCCTGCAGTTTACGTCACCCGTAACGTCGGGATGTTCGCCACGTCGACCGACCGTTCGGCGTGCCAGAGATCGTAGGCGACCTGCATCCGCAGCCACACGAGCGGGCCGTTGCCGCAGAGCTTGCCGATCCTGAGCGCCATCGCGGGCGAGATCGCCGCCCTGCCCGACAAGACGCGATGCAGCGCCTGCCGGGTGACGCCGAGATGGGTGGCCGCGACCGAGACAGGCAGGTCGAGGCCTGGCAGCACATCCTCGCGCAGGATTTCCCCCGGATGGACGGGTGCCCGCGCCGGGTCGCGCCGGGAAGAACGATCATCCATGGTCATCCTCCAGATCGACAGCCTCGGCGTCCTCCCCATCGAACCTGAAAGTGATACGCCAATTTCGGGATACGGTGATCGAACAGCGGCCGGCCTGATCTCTCGTGAGCGCGTGAAAGCCGTAGGTCACGACATTCATGTCGTCGGGTTTGACGGCCTGATCCAAGAGCGAGAGTTGCCGGTCGATCTTGCGGATCCAATCGGGGCGCAGACCGGTGACTTCGCCCTTCGTCCAGAAGCGTCGGAGAGCCCTGCTTCGGAAGCTTCTGATCATCCATGACTGTAACGCCCAGCGTTCCGCTGTCAAGTGACGGGTTACACAGGCTCCGCCTCGACTGCGACGCCGTGCGGCGGAGATCAACACCTTTCATCTGTCGCGAATCCCGGTTGCGGTACAGGACAGGATCGGCCAAGGTGCTGCAAAATAGCATGTCTGCCATGATGCTGAGGGAGAACGCTTGTCCGGGGATTTCATCCTGACCACGCAGGATCTGGCGAAGGAGTTCCGCGGCATCGTGGCGGTCGACGGCGTGGATCTCGCCGTGGAACGCGGCACCATCCACGCGCTCATCGGCCCCAACGGGGCCGGCAAGACGACCTGCTTCAATCTCTTGACCAAGTTCCTGTCGCCCACGCGTGGCCGCATCGCCTTCAAGGGCCGCGACATCACCCGGCTCGGCGCGGCCGACGTGGCGCGCCTCGGCCTCGTGCGCTCGTTCCAGATCTCGGCCACCTTTCCGCATCTCACGGTGCTGCAGAACGTGCGGATCGCGCTGCAGCGCCGGCGCGGCGACAATTTCGATTTCTGGCGCTCGGAAAAGCTGCTGTGCCGCTACGACGCCGAAGCCCTCGCCCTGATCGAGCAGGTGGGGCTGGCGGGCTTCGCCGAGGGGCTGGCGGCGGATCTCAGCTACGGCCGCAAGCGCGCGCTCGAACTCGCCACCACGCTGGCGCTCGACCCCGAACTCATGCTGCTCGACGAGCCCATGGCCGGCATGGCCCACGAGGACATCGACCGCACGGCCGCGCTGATCCGGCGGGCGGCCCGCAACCGCACGGTCCTGATGGTGGAGCACAACCTGTCGGTCGTGGCCTCGCTCAGTGACAGGATCACGGTGCTGGCCCGCGGCCGGGTGCTGGCCGAAGGCCCCTACGACGAGGTGTCGCGCGACCCCCGGGTCGTCGAAGCCTATATCGGGGTCGGTCATGGTTGATGCCGCCCCCGCCAGCGCGGAAGCCGGCCTCCCGGAGGACGGCGCCCCGCCCGGCCCCGCGGCCGCTATCAGCCTCAGCGTCGCGGACCTGCACGCCTGGTACGGCGAGTCCCACGTGCTGCACGGCATGGCGTTCGAGGTCCCCAAGGGCGAGGTCGTGACGCTGCTCGGCCGCAACGGCGCCGGCAAGACCACGACGCTGCGCTCGGTCATGGGCGTGATGGGGAAACGCCGCGGCTCGGTCCGCTTCGAGGGCCAGGAGACGATCCGCCTGCCGTCGCGCCTCATCGCCCGGGCCGGCATCGGCTATTGCCCGGAGGAGCGCGGCATCTTCGCGAGCCTGTCGGTCGAGGAAAACCTCATGCTGCCGCCCGTGGTGCGGCCCGGCGGCATGTCGCGCGAGACGATCTTCACGCTGTTCCCGAACCTGCGCGAGCGGCTGTCCAGCGGCGGCACCAAGATGTCGGGCGGCGAGCAGCAGATGCTGGCCATCGCCCGCATCCTGCGCTCGGGCGCGAGCCTTCTCTTGCTCGACGAGCCGACCGAAGGGTTGGCGCCCGTGATCGTGCAGCAGATCGGCCGCACCATCGCCCGGCTCAAGGCAGAGGGCTACACGATCATCCTGGTCGAGCAGAACTTCCGCTTCGCCGCCACGGTCGCGGACCGCCATTACGTGGTCGAGCAGGGGCGCGTGGTCGACAGTTTCCTCAACGCCGACCTCGAGGCCAATCTCGACAAGCTCCACACCTACCTCGGTGTGTGACCACGAAGACCATCAAGGGAGAACGACGATGATGAAACGGATCCTGATGGCCGCGACCGCGCTTTCGGCGCTGGTCGGGGCGGCCCACGCCGAAGTGTCGGTCAAGATCGGCGTGCTCAACGACCGCTCGGGCCCTTACGTCGACATCTCGGGCGAGCCCTCGGTCAATGCTGTCCGCATGGCGATCGAGGATTTCGGGGCCGCCAAGAAGGGCATCAAGGTCGACATCGTCGCGGCCGACCATCAGAACAAGCCCGACACGGGCTCGAACATCGCCCGCCAATGGTTCGATCAAGACAACGTCGATGTCATCGTCGACGTGCCGAACTCGGGCGTGGCGCTCGCCGTGTCCAAGGTGACCCGCGAGAAGAACAAGATCTTCATGAACTCGGGCGCCGGAACGTCGGCGTTGACGGGCGAGCAATGTTCGCCCAACACGGTCCACTGGACCTACGACACCTATGCGCTCGCCAAGAGCACCGCGGCCGCCCTGCTGAAACAGGGAGGCAAGAGCTGGTTCTTCATCACGGCCGACTACGCCTTCGGCCACCAACTCCAGACCGATGCATCGAAATTCGTGCAGGCGAACGGCGGTACCGTGGTGGGCTCCGTCAACGCACCCTTCCCGACCAGCGACTTCTCGTCATTCCTGCTGCAGGCGCAGGGCTCGGGCGCCCAGGTGGTGGGGCTCGCCAACGCGGGCTCGGACACCGTCAATGCCATCAAGCAGGCGGCCGAGTTCGGTGTGGTGTCGGGCGGCCAAAAGCTCGCCGGCCTCCTGGTCTTCATCTCGGACGTGAACGCACTGGGCCTCCCGGTCGCGCAAGGGCTTGACCTGACCACGGCCTTCTACTGGGACCACGACGACGGTACGCGGGCCTGGACCAAGCGCTACGAGGCGCTCAACGACGGCAAGGTCCCCACTATGGACCAGGCCGGCGTCTACGCCAGCGTCCTCCATTATCTCAAGGCCGTCGACGCGCTGAAGGGCAAGGACACGGCCGCCGTGATGGCCAAGATGCGCGAGATCCCGACCGACGATCCGCTGTTCGGCAAGGGGCAACTGCGTATCGACGGCCGCGTCACCCACGACATGTACCTCTACCAGGTGAAGACGCCGGCCGAGTCGAAGTACAAATACGATGACTACAAGCTGCTGGCGACGATCCCGGCCGATCAGGCTTTCCGGCCTTTGGCCGACGGCAATTGCCCGCTGGTGAAGTGAGCCGCGGCGACCGGCGGAGGACGGTTCCGTGCATATGTTTCTCGGCATCCCCACGCCGGTCCTGTTCGGACAGCTGACGCTGGGGCTGATCAACGGCGCCTTCTATGCGCTGTTGAGCCTCGGCTTGGCGGTGATCTTCGGCCTGCTCAACATCGTCAACTTCAGCCACGGTGCCCTGTACATGATGGGCGCCTTCGTAGGCTGGATCCTGCTGACGGTGTTGGGCGTCAATTACTGGTGGGCGCTGCTCCTCGCTCCCATGGCCGTGGGCGCCTTCGGGATCGTCATCGAGCGCACCATGATCGCGCGGCTTTACCGGCTCGACCCGATCTACGGCCTGCTGCTGACCTTCGGCCTGGCGCTGATCATCCAGGGGCTGTTCCGCAACTACTACGGCGTGTCGGGGATGCCCTATGCGGCGCCGGCGCTGCTCACGGGGGCCATCAACCTCGGCTTCATGGTGCTGCCGATCTATCGCGGCTGGGTGATCGTGGCATCGCTCAGCGTGTGCCTCGTCACCTGGTTCACGATCGAGAAGACGAGCCTCGGCGCGACGCTCAGGGCCGCGACCGAGAACCCCGCGATGGTGTCGGCCTTCGGCATCAACGTGCCGCGCCTCGTCACCCTCACTTACGGGTTCGGCGTGGCTCTCGCGGCGCTGGCCGGCGTACTGGCGGCCCCGATCTACTCGGTCAACCCCAACATGGGGGCCGACATTATCATCGTGGTGTTCGCCGTCGTTGTGATCGGCGGCATGGGCTCGATCCTGGGGTCGGTGGTCACCGGCTTCGCGCTCGGGATCTGCGAGGGGCTCACCAAGGTGGTCTATCCGCAGGGCTCCTCCACCGTGGTCTTCGTCATCATGATCCTGGTCCTCATGGTGAAGCCCAACGGTCTCTTCGGGAGGGCGACATGAGTTCGGCGGATCCGGCCGCCGCCGCCGCCGGGGAGGTGCCGGCGCCCGTCGTCCCCGCGGCCACGACGCCGGCGCGGAACGACGGGGCGCTGCATGCCGCGATCTTCGCAGGATTGATCGCCATTCTGGTCCTGGCGCCGTTCCTGGCCTATCCCGTCTTCGTCATGCGGGTGATGTGCTTCGCGCTGTTCGCCTCGGCGTTCAACCTGCTGCTCGGCTACGGCGGCCTCCTGTCCTTCGGCCACGCGGCCTTTTTCGGCCTCGCTTCCTACGTCTGCGCCTATGCGGCCCGGACGTGGGGGCTGGAAGCCGGACTGGCGATCCTGCTCGGCACCGTGGCGGCTGGCCTGCTCGGCACCCTCTTCGGCGCCATCGCGATCCGTCGCCAGGGCATCTATTTCTCGATGATCACCCTGGCGCTCGCCCAGCTTGTCTATTTCGTGTCGCTGCAGGCGCCGTTCACCGGTGGCGAGGACGGCATCCAGGGAGTGCCGCGCGGAAGGCTGTTCGGGCTCGTCGACCTCGCGAGCGACGGCACGCTCTATGTCGTGGTGGCGGTCATCGTCCTGGCCGGGCTGCTCGCCATCTACCGCATCGTCCATTCGCCCTTCGGCCAGGTGCTGCGGGCCATCCGCGAAAACGAGAACCGCGCCCTGTCGCTCGGCTACCGGGTCGACCGCTACCGGCTCGCGGTGTTCACCATGTCGGCGACGCTGAGCGGGCTCGCGGGTGCCACCAAGGCGATCGTGTTCCAACTGGCGTCGCTGACCGACGTGCACTGGACCATGTCGGGCGAGGTGGTGCTGATGACGCTGATCGGCGGCATGGGCACCATGTTCGGGCCGACCGTGGGGGCGCTGGTCTTCGTGGCGCTGGAATTCTACCTGTCCGCGATCGGCTCCTGGGTCACGGTGGTCGAGGGCGCGGTCTTCGTGGTCTGCGTGCTGGCGTTCCGCGAAGGCATCGTGGGCGTGTTGGCGAGGCGGCTGCACCGGCCGCTGTGAGCCCCTCGCTTTCAGGGGACCGATGAGTCATCCTGCGGGCAAAGGACGGAAGGCTGGCCGTGACCGCGATGTTCGACACCCTGAAGTTCGCCCGCACCTTGCGTGATCGGGGTCAGTTCACGCCCGAACAGGCCGAGGGACTGGCCGACGCCGTTGCAGAGGCGCTGGGCGGCGAGGTCGCGGGCCGGGTCGATCTGAAGGCCACGGAAACCGCGCTTCGCCATCAAATCACGACGCTCGGGACCGAGTTGCGCGGCGAGATCGCGGAGCTGCGCGCAGAATTGCACGACAGCATCGCAGCAGTCCGGGGCGAGATTGCGGACCTGCGGACCGACATGAAGAGCCTCGAAGCCAAGATTGAGGCTGCCAAGTCGGACACGATCAAGTGGATCGTCGGCATCATCGGATTTCAGAGCGTGGCCATCGTCGGCGCGGCAGTGGTCCTGTCGCGGTATCTCGCGCACTGACCCCGGTCGAGGTCAAGCCCGCCGCCATCGCCGCAGACTGCCGTCCTTCACCTCCTGCAGTTCCCCCCGCCGCACCATCATGTTGATATGCGCCAGCGTCTCGCTGAACGCGAACCAGAACTGGTGGGCGTCAAGGTCCATGGTGAACAGGAGCGGCACGATCTCGGCCGCGGTCGGCGGCCTCGCGGGGTCGCAGAAGCGGGCGAGGTCGGCGCAGCGAACGGCGTGGTGCGAGACGAGTTCGGCGCAGCGGCGGTGCAGCCCGAAGAAGGGCAACCGGTGGCCGGGCAGCACCAGCGTGCGGTCGGCGATCCGCGACGGTATGTCGGCCAGCGACGCCACGTATCGTCCGAGAGGATCGTCCTCGGGCTTCTCTTCGGCCACCGAGACGTTGGGCGAGATCTGCGGCAGCACGTGGTCGGCCGCGAACAGCAGGTCGTGGGCGGGCGCGTGAAGCAGAGTCTGGGCCGGCGAGTGGCCGGCATAGACGAGCACTTCGGCCTCCATGGCGCCGAGCCTCAGCCGGTCGCCGGCCCGCAGCGGACTATAGCGCCGCGGCAGCGCCGGCACCACCGAGCGGTAGCGCTCCAGCCTCTCGCCCATTCGGCCGAGTTGCTCGCGCGATAGTCCGTGGGCGCTGTAGAAGGTCTGCTCGGCCCCGAGATCGTCGCGCGTGGCGAGGCCGTGCACCCGCGCGGTCAGGTATTCGGTTTCGCCCATGACGAGTTCCGCGCCGGTGCGCTCGCAAAGGTAAGCCGCGGCCCCGACGTGGTCGGGGTGGTAGTGGGTGACGATCAGCCGCTCGACCTGTTTGCCGGCCAGCAGTCCCGCCAGCACGCCGTTCCACAGGGTCCGCGCCTGGGGCGTATCGACCCCGGCGTCGACGATCGTCCAGCCCCGTTCGCCTTCCACGAGATAGACGTTGACGTGGTTCAGCCTGAACGGCAGCGGCAGACGCAGCCAGTGGAGTCCGGGCGCCAGTTCGAGCGTACCGCCGGGGGCCGGTGGCTCGGGATATGGATAGGACAGGTCGATCACGGCGGCATCCCTGGGGCTCGTCCCCGCCGATGGGCGGCTCGGACGCCATTCAAGCTCAGGGAGATCATTGAGCCCTTGGCGGAAGCGGGGTAGCGTCGAGGCTCTCCACGGAGACCATGCTCATGCGACGGGCTTCGAAGACCAACAGACCCGTTTCCTTCGCGACATGCCTTCTCCTCGCGAGCGCGTGCGTGGCCCGCGCCGACGCGATCGACGGCGAGTGGTGCCAGGATGGGAGCGCTCGCCATTTCACCATCAAGGGTCCGGACATCGTAACCCCGGGTGGCGCCAGCCTCAAAGGCAATTACAGCCGTCACGCCTTCACTTATACGGCGCCGTCGACCGAGTCATCGGGCGGGACGGAGATCGGGATGCGGTTGATGAACGAGTTCACGTTGCACCTTCAGGAAGGAGCCGACCCGTCGGGCCCCGTCCAGATCTGGAAGCGTTGTCAGCCGATCAGTTGATGCTAGGCTCGCCGGCGCACCATGGAATTGGCCCAGGCAAGCCCTTGACCCAACGCGCCAGCACAAGGGATCGCCTCGCGTCAGGAGGTCTGTCCGTCATGTCGCGGCTTCGGCCGGAAGCCCTGCCGCGAGGCGCTTCTTGGCATCGGCGCTGCTCAGCTTTTTCGTCACGACCCTCGACGCAAGATCGTCCCCGAGCTTCAGGAACTGATTGCGTCGCGAGCCGTCGCGGCCAGCCTCTTCGAGCGCGTCATGGCTCTGGATGCAGCCCCACGCATCGATGAACTGCTCGTTCTGCTCCAGGCAGTCCCGGGTGACACGCGCCAGCGCATCCTCATGCGGCGGCGGTAGGGTGGCACAACCGGACAGGAGCGCGGAGGCCGTTACCACCGTGGCCGCTACTCTGGCATGACGCATTCGAAGCTCCCCGCAGCGCGGAGATGATCATGGGCTGCGACGGGAGTCCAGAGCCGGGTCCACCTACGGGACTATGCGGCTGATCGGCCTGTACCTACGATATAAGCGGTATTTCTGCGGCGGTCATAGGGGCCGTTCCGAGCCAATCCGTGTCGGTCCTCACAAGATCGGGAACCGTTGTAGGCAGCTGGACAAAACATCCGTAAGCATCAGCACAAGAGCAGCTTCTTGGCCGGTGCTTTGGTCGCGACACTCGCCTGCGCGTCGGCCAGTCTTCACCACAGTCTCCCGACCCCGTAGGCATCGAACGGTCGCTCGTTCGAGACAAGCGTGAGCGATTCCAGCATCGCCTGCGCAATCAGCATCCGGTCGAACGGATCGCGATGGGGTCCCGGCAAGGTGCCCGCGACCTGTCCATGGCGCAGGCTGATCGGCAACCCGACAAACCCTTGATCCACGATCGTTCGGTCGAGATCGGAGACGATGGCGGCTACACCGGGGAGTTTGCCGATCCGATGCTTGGTGGCTATCTCCCACGTGGACGCGGCGCTGATGAATACGTGATTGCCGTCGTCGGAGATCGCGGCCCTCGCCGCAGGCGACAGGGCATCCTCGCCAGCAAGCCACCAGAGAAAGGCGTGCGTATCGAGCAGGAGCCGCACGTCACGTTCCCCATCCGTCCAACTCCTCCGCCGGGAGGGCATCGAAAAACTCAGGTCCCATGCTGATCTTCCCTCTCAGCGCCCCGAACCGGCGCTTGCCCGCTGCCGACCGGAAAGGCACGAGCCTAGCGATCGGCTCTTTTCCGCGCGCGAGCACGATCTCCTCTCCGGCTTCGACCCGGGCGAGGAGTTGCGACAGCGTGGTCTTGGCAGTGTGGATCGTGACGGTTTCCATGACGCTCACCTTAGCTAGGAAGGGTAGCTAATCTGGATAGACTTGTCCAGGCGAGACGTCCCGGCCGCGCCGGCTTGGCCGCGTGAGTCCCGACCTGAGACGGCACGGCGGTTCCGGACGGGACGGCATCAAGCCGGGGCTGGAACGCGGGAGGGTTGCGCTCCGTCGGTTTCGGGCGCACCACCGGATCCCAGGAAGCCCCAACCCCCGCCGTCTCTCCGCCATGAACATCCACGTGTCCGATGCCGGTGCCGCCCCGGTCGACCTCAACGATTACGCGCGCCGCATCCTGACGTCGCGCGTCTACGACGTCGCGACCGTGAGCCCGCTCGATTCCCTGCCCGGCCTGTCGCACCGGTTCGGCAATGCGATTCTGCTGAAGCGCGAGGATCTCCAGGCCGTATTCTCGTTCAAGATCAGGGGGGCCTACAACAAGATGGCGGGCCTGCCCCGCGACGTGCTGGAGCGCGGGGTCGTCTGCGCCTCAGCCGGTAACCACGCCCAGGGCGTCGCCTTCGCGGCCCAGAAGCTCGGCGTCCCCGCCACTATCGTGATGCCGCGCACGACGCCGGGCATCAAGGTCGCGGGCGTCAAGGCGCGGGGTGGCCATGCCGTGATCCACGGCGACAATTTCGACGAGGCCTACGGCCATGCAATCGACCTCTGCAACACGCGCGGCCTCACCTTCGTGCACCCTTACGACGATCCCGATGTGATCGCCGGCCAGGGCACGGTCGGCACCGAGATCCTGCAGCAGCATCCGGGCGCGCTCGAGGCCATCTTCGTGCCGGTCGGGGGCGGCGGCCTTGCGGCCGGCGTGGCGGCTTTCGTCAAGTTCCTGCGGCCCGACGTCAAGGTGATCGGGGTCGAGCCCGACGATGCGGCCAGCATGAAGGCGGCGCTCGCAGCCGACAAGCGCGTCGTGCTGGACCGCGTCGGGCTGTTCGCGGACGGCGTGGCGGTGCGCCAGGCCGGAGCGGAAACCTTCCGCATCTGCCGCGTCTGCCTCGACGAGGTCATCACCGTCACGACCGACGAGATCTGCGCGGCCGTGAAGGACATCTTCGACGAGACGCGCGCCGTCGCCGAGCCGGCCGGCGGAGTGGCGTTGGCGGGGCTGAAGCGCTACGCCGCCGAGCACGGCCTTCGCGACCGCGCCCTCGTGGCGATCAACAGCGGCGCGAACCTCAATTTCGACCGCCTGCGCCACATCGCCGAGCGGGCCGAGATCGGCGAGCGGCGCGAGGCGCTGCTGGCCGTCACGATCCCCGAGGAGCCCGGCAGCTACCGGCGCTTCATGCAGGTGCTGGGGCGCCGCTCGATCACGGAGTTCAACTACCGCTACGCCGGCGCGGGCGCCCCGGCCCACATCTTCGTCGGCGTCGAACTGCGCGACGGCGACCGGGAGAAGCGCGAGATCGCCGCGCTGCTGGCCGGCAGCGGCTACGCGGTCGAGGACCTCAGCGACAACGAAATCGCCAAGACCCACGTGCGCTACATGGTGGGCGGACGCGCCGCTGGGCTCGGCGACGAAGTGCTGTACCGTTTCCAGTTCCCCGAATATCCGGGGGCGCTGCTCAAGTTCCTGGACGGCCTCGGCCAGGGCTGGAGCATCTCCCTGTTCCACTATCGCAACCACGGCGCCGACTACGGCCGCGTCCTGGCGGGCATCGTGGTGCCACGGGCCGACCGCGCCCGCTTCGCCGCCGCGACCGAGGCCCTCGGCTATCCGTGCTGGGACGAGACCGACAACCCTGCGTTCCGGCTGTTCCTCGACGGTAGCGCGATGAGGTGACGGGACATCGTCCTTCTCACCGCAAGCCTAGAAGATGCCCGAGCCTTCACCGCTCCCTGAGCGCGGTCGTCGCGACCTGGAGGATCGGCGAGAACAGGTAGCTGAGGATGCGGCGGGTGCCGGTCCTGATCTCCACCGTCACGGCCATGCCGGGCACGAGCGGCACCTCGGCGCCTTCCGAGCGGATGGAGGCCTTGTCGAGGCTCAGCGTCACCGGGAACACGAGGTTCTGGGTGCGCTGGGCGCCGCCGAACATCGTCTCCTTGGCGGCCTGTGCGGGATTCTGCTCGCGCTGCTCGGCTTCGGGCTGCGCGATGGCGTCGCGGGCCACACGGGTCACATGTCCGTCGACGGTGCCGTAGTCCGTGAACGGAAACGACTCGATCTTGACGATGGCCTGCTGGTCCTTATGGACGAAGCCGACGTCGGCGTTGGGCAGGTAGCATTCGATCTCGAGTTGGGAGTCGAGCGGCACGATCTGCATCACCTGCTCGCCCACCGTTACGACCTGGCCCACCGACGTGATGGTAAGGCCCGACACGGTGCCGTCGATCGGGCTTTTCAGCTCCATATGGCCGGTCTTGATCCGGGCCTTGGCGAGTTTCTCGGTGTTCTCGTCCGTGAGGCGCTCGGCGTCGGCGAGCTTCTGGGAATTCTCGGCCGTGAAGCTCGCGTAGCTCTTCTCGATGTCGCGCGCGATGCGCGCGAGGCTCGCCTCGATCTCGCCCAGTTGGCCTCGCTCGGACGCCAGCGTCGCGGCCTGGGTCTGCATGAGTTCGAGCGCGTCGATCACCTTGGCGCGCGATTCGGACCTCGATGCCAGAAGCGTCTCGCGCATGTCGACGCGCTCCTTCAACGTAGTGATCAGGGCCTGCTGCGCCGCGATGGTGCCGTTCAGGCGATCGCGCTCGGCGGTCTTCTCCCTGATCTGGCCCTCGAGGCTGCCGACCGCGCTCGCGAGTTGGCCGATGTCACCCGCCAGCACACGCTGCTCGCGCGCCGCAATGGCGGGCGGCACACCCGGCCCGAAAGCGATCTGCGGAACGGTGCCGAGCGCGCGCTTCGAGGCCAGCATCAGCGCCGTCGTGCGGCGCACGACCTCGGCCCTCTCGGATTGCAGGTCGGCCTGGAGGGTCCCTTCGTCGGCCTGGGCCTCTCCCGGATCCAGCGTCACCAGCACGTCGCCGGCTGTGACGCGTCTGCCGTTCTCGACCGCGATCGACAGCACCTTGCCGGTCTCGATCGGCTGGATCGTCTTGGTTCGGCCCACCGGCTGGATCTTGCCCTGGGCCACCGCGATGATGTCGACCCGCCCGAAATACGACCAGGCCAGCGCGATCACCACGAAGGCGCAGATGGTCAGGATCATGACGGAGCGGACCGGCGAGAGCGGCGTTTCCAGGATCTCCAGCGCGGCGGGCAGAAATTCGTGGTCGCCGCGGTGGAGCTGGATGCGGCGTGGAGCCGGGGGTTTCGGGGGCTGGGTTGCGACCGGGAGCGTGCTCATGCGCGGACCTGTTCGTTCTGCAACGCCCACAGCTTGCGGTAGAGCCCGTCCTGGCGGCCGATGAGTTCGTCGTGCGGCCCGGCCTCGATGATGCGTCCGTCCTCCATGCCGATGATGCGGTCACAGGGCCTCACCGCCGCGAGGCGGTGCGCGATGATGATCACGGTGCGGTTGCGCACGATCTGACGCATGTTGTTCTGGATCACCCGCTCGCTCTCATAGTCGAGAGCGGAGGTGGCCTCGTCGAAGATCAGGATCGGCGGATTGGTGGCGAGCGCCCGGGCTATGGCGATGCGCTGGCGCTGGCCGCCCGACAGGTTGGCGCCACGCTCCTCGATCATGGTGTCGTAGCCGGACGGCAGCTTGGCGACGAACTCGTCGGCGCCGGCCAGCTTGGCGATGGCGATCACCTGGGCGCGCGGCATGGCGGGGGCCGCGAAGGCGATGTTGTCGTGGATCGACCGGTTGAACAGCAGATTCTCCTGGAGCACCACGCCGATATTGGTGCGGAGCCAGGCCGGGTCGACCTGCGTCAGGTCGGCGCCGTCGAGCAAAATCTGTCCGTCCTGCGGCATGTAAAGCCGTTGCATCAGCTTGGTCAGGGTCGACTTGCCGGAACCGGACGGCCCCACGATGCCCACCACCTCGCCGGGCTTGATGGCGAGGGTCACGCCCTTGACGACATCGGCGGACCCTGGACGATACCGGAAGGTGACATCCTTGAACTCGATCAGCCCGCGCGGCGGCGGCAGCACGGTGCGGGCCTGGATGACCGGCTCGCCCGGCGCATTGAGGATGTCGCCCAGCCGCTCGACCGAGACCTGCACCTGCTGGAAGTCCTGCCAGAGCTGCGACAGCCGCAGCACGGGCGCCGTGACCTGGGCCGCGATCATGTTGAACGCCACCAGGGCCCCGATGCTGAGTTCGCCATCGATCACGGCCTTGGCGCCGAACAGCATCAGGAGCGCGGTCGTGACCCGACTGATGTATTGCACGCCGTTCTGGCCGAAGGCACCGAGCAGCGTCACCAGGAAGGAAGTCTTGACGTAGGCGGCGAGCCGTTCCTCCCATTGCGCCTGCATGATGGGTTCGACGGCAGAGGCCTTCACGGTCTGGATGCCGACCACGGCCTCGACCAGGAACTGCTGGCTCATGGCGCCGGTGTTGAACTTCTCCCGCACCCGCTCCTGCAGAGCCGGGCGGAGCCCGAACGCCACGACCAGATAGAACGGGATAGCCGCAACCACGATGAGCGTGAGCTTCCACGAATAGGCGAACAGCACCGCGATGAACACGAAGGTGAACAGCAGATCCAGCGCCGAGAAGAGCCCTTGGCCCGTGAGGAAGGCGCGGATGTTCTCGAGCTCGCGCACCCGCGCCACGGTCTGGCCGGCGGCGCGAGTCTCGAAATAGGAGAGTGGCAGATGCAGGAGGTGGCGGAACAGCCGCTGCCCGAGTTCGACGTCGATGCGGTTCGTCGTGTGGCTCAGCGCATAGGTGCGCTGGTATTGCAGCACCACGTCGAACAGCCCCACGATCACGATGCCGATCACGAGCACGAAGAGCGTCGAATAACCCTTGTGGGACAGCACCTTGTCGACCACTACCTGGAAGAACAACGGCGTCACCAGCGCGAAGATCTGCACGAAGAACGACGCCAGCAGCACGTGGCCGAGCGGCCGTCGGTAGCGCCAGATGGAGGGCAGGAACCAGCGGAAGCCGAAGCTCTTCGGATCGAACCCGACGCCGCCGACCTTGCGGCCCAGGAGCAGGAGTTGCGGCTCCAGTTCGTCGAGAAACTCGTCGACGGTGAGGGCCCGGTCGATGCTGGTGACCGGGTCGACGATGCGGAGGCGGCCATCGGGCAGACGACCGCCGAACACCACGAAGCCACCGCCGCGGAGCCTGGCGATGGCCGGCGTCGGGGTCGCAACGAGCTGCTTCTCGGTCGTGCGTGAGACGCGGCGCGCCTTGAGCCCGATCGTCTGGCCGGCCCGCATAAGGTCGGTCAGGCCGGCCTCGCGTCCGATCAGCGCCAGTTCGCGCTGAAGATGGATGGGATCGGCGGCAATCCGGTAATAGGCCGCGATCCCACAAAGAGCGCGAAGGCCTGAATCGGCCTTCGGGGTCGGTGTCAGCGGAGCGGCAGCTTCCAACATAGTGACGCGCGAGCCTGAAACGACGGCGGCGGTCGACCCGCCGAGCCATGAATCATGCCTTCTGATCGATGCATTAGCAAACCGCACCCGCCACGGATGTGCCGGATGCCTCCGGTCGCGAGGTGAGCCGCGTCGGGAACCCAATGGGCTCGACTCCTACTTCGGGTTGCTCCATTCTGGCAGGCAATCGCAGCCGCGCCGATGGCCGACGTTTCCGCCCAGGCAGGTGCGGCTCCCTAGGCCGAATGCCGCCGCGGTTCTCCCTCGGGCTCTCAGGGCGCGATACCGGCTTGGGATCGCGTCGCGGGTGACAAGAGGAGCGATCCGCACTAGCTCCCACACGGCGGCGAACAGGCTTCGTCTTCCGCGGGCCACGTCCAAAGGAACCCACCATGGCCTTGACCGGCGACATCCTGATCGGCTCCGAACGTCTGTCCGGCGTCGGGGCGACCTTCAAGGCCGTCAATCCCGCCACCGGCGAGGCCTTGGAGCCTGCCTTCGCCTTCGCAGGTGCGACCGAGGTCGACCGCGCTTGCACGCTGGCCGCGGCGGCCTTCGACATCTACCGCGAGACCGCGCCCGAGGCCCGCGCCGCCTTCCTGGAGTCGATCGCGGATGAGATCCTGGGGCTCGGCGACGACCTGGTGGCGCGCGCCTGCGCCGAGTCAGGCCTGCCGCGTCCGCGGATCGAAGGGGAGCGCATGCGGACGGTCGGGCAGCTGAAGCTTTTCGCGGCCGTGGTCCGGGCCGGTCACTGGCTCGATCTCAGGGTGGATCCGGCCCTTCCGGCGCGCAAGCCCCTGCCGCGCCCCGACCTGCGCCAGCGCCACATCGCGCTCGGGCCGGTGGCGGTGTTCGGCGCCAGCAACTTCCCGCTGGCGTTTTCGGTGGCGGGCGGCGACACCGCCTCGGCTCTGGCGGCCGGCTGCCCTGTCGTGGTGAAGGGCCACCCGGCCCATCCGGGGACGGGCGAACTCGTGGCCACGGCCATCCTGAAAGCGGTCGCGGCCCACGGGCTGCCGGACGGCACCTTCTCGCTGCTGCTCGGCGCCAACGAGACGGGTGCCGCGCTGGTGCAGCATCCGCGCATCATGGCGGTGGGGTTCACCGGATCGCGGAGTGGCGGCCTGGCGCTCGCGGCCCTGGCGGCGGCACGGCCCGAACCGATCCCGGTCTATGCCGAGATGAGCAGCATCAACCCGGTCTACCTCCTGCCCGGCGCTCTCGCCGCGCAGGCCGAGCAGCTCGGGCGCGACTTCATCGGCTCCGTGACGCTGGGGGCCGGGCAATTCTGCACCAATCCCGGACTGGTGCTGGCCGTGGCTGGCCCCGACCTCGACACCTTCGTCGCATCCGCGTCCGCGGCGCTCGCCGATTACGCGCCGCCCCCCATGCTGACCCCCAGCATCCATCTGGCCTACGAGGCTGGCCGCAAGGCGCTCGCCGAGAACGGACGCGTCGACCGCGTCGCCGAAGGTAAGGTCGGTGAGGGGATCAACCGGGGCACGGGCGCGCTGTTCGTCACGGAAGGCGCCGACTTCCTCGCCGACGAGACCCTGAGCCACGAGGTTTTCGGCGCCTCCTCGCTGGTGGTGCGGTGCCGGGATGAGGACGAACTCCTGCGCGTCTCGCGAAAGCTCGAAGGGCAGCTTACCGTGAGCCTCCATCTCACGACCTCCGACCTCGCCGCGGCCAAGCGGCTCCTGCCGGTGCTGGAGATGAAGGCCGGTCGCATCCTGGCCAACGGCTGGCCCACCGGGGTGGAGGTCAGCCCTGCCATGGTGCATGGCGGACCCTTTCCGGCGACATCGGACGGCAGATCCACGTCGGTAGGGTCGCTGGCCATCCGACGCTTCCTGCGCCCGGTCTGCTACCAGGACATCCCGTCCGAACTATTGCCCGACGCGCTACGCGACCCGGCTCTCCAGGCTCTGCCCCATATGATGGACGGCATGGCCGTGCTGCCGTGACGAAAGGGCGCCGTCAATCGTCGGCGAGGAGCGCCCGTCCCGCATCGGTCAGGACGAAGAGCACGATCGTGCGGCGCTGCCCGCCCTCCGCCATCGAGGCCCGGCACCAGCCGCGCTTCACACAGCGTCCGATCGGGCCCGACGTCATCACCTTCGGCCCGTCGGCGAGCCCCCGCATCAGCGCGATCTCCTCCGGGCGTGGGCCACGCCGGGGGCGGGCATGGGCGGCCGTCGAACGCGTCCCGTCGGACAAGCTCCCATCGATCAGCATAGACATCGACCACGCTCCCTGCCTCTCGGCCGTCGCGACGGCCGTGAACGATCCTGGGCGGCAAACCCAGCGTCCGACATCGGCCCTCGATCCGAACTGAACGGTTAAGTTCGATAACCTGCACGGCCGTTCCTGGCAAATGAAATCACACGAGAGGTCCGAGGAGACCGGATGGCCGAGGCAGTGGCGAGGCAAAGCAGGAACGCCGGTGGCCGGCCGACCCGCGAGGAAGCGGCTCGCCGCGAGGAGCGTCTGCTCGACGTGGCCACAGCCATGTTCCTCCACAACGGCTATGACGGAACCTCCATGAACGCCATCGCGGCGGCGTCGGGGACCGGCAAGCCGTCGCTCTATGCACGCTATGGCGACAAGCGGGCGCTATTTCTGGCCGTGCTGCGGCACTGCGTCGAACAATGGTCGACGTCCTTCGCCGAACTGGGGCCATGCCCGGGACGCGTGCTGCTCCTGACCGAACTGGAGCCCATGCTGGTCGCGATCGGCCGCCGCATCATCGATTGTTCGATCACGGCGGAATCGGTGGCCATGAAGCGCGTCCTCGCATCCCAGGCCGGCCAGTTCCCCGAACTGGCCACGACCCTCGAGGAGGCCGGCTGGGGCGATATCGTCCGCCACGTCGCGACGCTGCTGCGCCTGGCTATCGACTTCGACAGATCCGCCGTGGCCGACGCCGAACTCGCGGCCGACCTGTTCTTGAGCCTCGTGCTGGGTCGGCTGTCGCACGAGGCCCTGCTCGGCATCGAGATCGACCGCAACGCCATCGGGGGCCGCATCGCGGCCGCGGTGAAGATCTTCCTCGGGCTCGGGCTAGTGCCGCGCTGATGCGGGCCGGACCTCGTCATCGGCTTCGCGTCAATGCGCGTCGGTCACGAGTCGGACGTCATGGATGGCGGCGCGGCTCGTCCGGCGCTCATATCCCGGGCAGCAGTACACCCAGCGCCAGAAGCACGTAGCCCGCGACCGCGATCCAGAACCGATGCGTCGTCACGAAGCCCTGTCCCACGGGCAGGCGAATATGCAGCGACGCCACGGCGGCCAGCACGAGGACGAGCGAGATCCCGAAGGTGATCACCTTCGGGGCGTTGAGTGAAAATCCACCGCGCCGGAATGCCATGTCGTCCTCTCCTCGCCGGCACCGCGCCGAGCGCGCCTCTATGCCGGCCTTCGTTCATCGAACGGCTAACACGGGAATGCTTCTCTGTGCACGGGCGCAACCCCGGGACTCCTCATGGCGGCGGAACCTTCTCAGGACGCGATCATCGTCTTCAGCCGTTTCGGCCTCGGAGCGCGGACCGGCGACTTGGCCAAGGTGGGCTCGGACCCACGCGGCTTCCTCAAGGCCGAACTGCAGCCGGACCGGGCCCTGATCCCTCCCGAAGAGGCCGAAGCCGCGGGCCTTGCCGGCACCGCGGCCAACATCCAGGCCGCTTTCGCGGCCCAGGAGGCTCGCAAAGCCCTCCGCCGGCAGAGGGACGCCGAGGCCGCCCGGCCGGTTCCGGCACCCTCCCCGGCAATCGCGGCAGCGCCCGCGACAGCCCCGGGGTCCGGCATGGCGCCGCTCGGCCCGCCCCTCGAAGCGCCGAAACCACGGCAGCCCCAGCCCGAGGTCAGGATCTACCGGGCCGAGGCCCTGGCGCGGTTCGGCATGGCGCGGGATGCCGAGATCGGCTTTCTCGAGCGGCTGGTGACGTTCTGGTCGAACCATTTCTGCGTGTCGGTCGGCAAGGGCGAGATCCTGCGCGCCAGCGCGGGCTCGTTCGAGCGCGAGGCGATCCGGCCTCATGTGCTGGGCCGCTTCGCCGACATGCTGCTGGCGGTCGAGCGCCACCCCGCGATGCTGTTCTACCTCGACAATGCCCAATCGGTCGGCCCCGATTCACGCGCTGGACAGAACCGCAAGCGCGGGCTCAACGAGAATCTCGCCCGCGAGATCATGGAATTGCACACGTTGGGGGTCGACGGCGGCTACACCCAGACCGACGTCGCGTCACTGGCCCGCGTCATCACGGGCTGGACCTTCGCGGGCCGCGAGGGCCGCATGGGCGAGCCGGGCAGCTTCCTGTTCAACGCCAACATGCACGAGCCCGGCGACCAGATGGTGGTGGGCCGCGCCTATCTCGAGGGCGGCTTCGGCCAAGGCGAGGCGGCCTTGAACGACATCGCCCGGCATCCCGCCACGGCGCGCCACATCGCCACCAAGCTGGTCCGGCATTTCATCGCCGACGAGCCCCCACCGGCGGCGGTCGATAAGATCGCGGCCGTCTTCCGCAGCCGCGACGGCGACCTCCGGGCCGTCAGCGCCGCGCTGGTGGACCTGCCCGAGGCCTGGTCGGCGCCACGCGCCAAGATCCGCAATCCGTATGACTTCCTCGTCGCGTCCGCACGCCTGCTGGGCGCCACCCTGCCCGAGCCCGGCCCCATGCTGAACGGCCTGCGGATTTTGGGCCAGCCGCTGTGGGAGCCGCCCGGGCCCAACGGTTATCCCGACACCGCGGCCGACTGGGCCTCGCCCGAGGGCATGAAGCTGCGTCTCGACGTCTCGGCCGGGATCGCCCATGCCTACAGGGGCGGCGACGACCCGCTCGCCTTGATCGAGGCCGCGGCGGGCGCGGCACTGTCGCCCGAAACGCGCGACGCGATCCCCCGCGCCGAGTCGCGCGAACAGGGCCTCGGCCTGGCGCTGATGTCGCCTGAATTCCAGAGGAGATGACCATGTCGCTATGCGAGATCCCGTCCCTCTCCCGCCGTGCCCTCCTCGGCACCGCGGGCGGCTGTTTCGCCTGGGCGTTCGTGCCGCGCTTCGCACATGCGGCCGGGGCGCGCGACATGCGTCTCATCACGATCGTGCTGCGCGGCGCGCTCGACGGACTGTCGGCCGTGGCGCCGGTCGGCGACCCCGATTATGCCGGGCTGCATGGCACGCTCGCGCTGTCGCTCACCGGGGACCGTCCGGCACTGGCGCTCGACGGCTTCTTCGCGCTGAACCCGGCCATGCCGAACTTCGCCCGGCTGTTCCGGGCCGGGCAGGCCGCCGTGGTCCACGCGACCGCGACGGGGTATCGCGAGCGCTCGCACTTCGACGGGCAGGACGTGCTCGAAAGCGGCCAAGCCGGTCCGGGTATCACCCAATCGGGCTGGCTCAACCGCGCCATCCTGGCGCTGCCGCAGGGCGAAAGGGCCAACATCGGAGCACAGGGCGATCGCGTGTCGGCGGCCGGCCTCGCCGTCGGCACGGTGGCGCCGCTCATCATCCGGGGGTCCGCGCCCGTGCTCGGCTGGGCGCCCCAGGTCGGCGCGCTGGCCAACGACGACCTCGCACGGCGCGTCCTCGACCTCTACGGCCACCGCGACCCCGGTCTCGCTTCGGCATTGTCCGAAGGACTCGCGACCGACCGGATGGCGGGAGCTGCAGCGGGCAGCAACACCAGGGGCAGCATGGATTCACCGGGCGGTATGCGCCAGGCCGCCGAAGGCGCCGCGCGGCTGCTGGTCGCCGACGACGGGCCACGTATCGCAGCGCTCGCCTTCGACGGTTGGGATACCCATGTCAACGAGGGGGGAGCGACGGGCCGGTTGGCTCAGTTGCTGGGCGGCTTGGACGGGGCGCTCGCGGCGCTGGAGACCGGCTTGGGCGAGCATTGGCGCGACACGACGGTCGTGGTGGTCACCGAATTCGGCCGCACCGTGCACATCAACGGCACGGTCGGTACGGACCATGGCACCGGCACGACCGCGTTCCTGGCTGGCGGCGCCCTGAAAGGCGGCATGGTCATGGCCGATTGGCCCGGCCTCGCCGCGCCCAGGCTCTATGAGGGGCGCGACCTGATGCCGACCACGGACCTGCGCGCCGTGCTGAAAGGCGTCCTCGCGACCCAATGGGGCTTATCGCCGTCCACTCTGACCTCGGCCATATTCCCGGGCTCCGAGGGTGTCCGGCCGGCTACGGAGCTTTTCGCGTGAAGTGGCGCCTCAAAGCGGTCGGGCATAGAAAAAGGCCGGGTGGATCCCGGCCTGCTTCGAATGGTGTCGTCGAAGTGCGGACCCGCCAGCTCAAATCGCCTTCGCACCGATCGCATTTGCGTCGGCGTGCAAGGTCATCAGGGGCACTGCCGATACGACCTCACGCTTGGCCGACACGGGGTGGGCGCCGAAGGTGGTGGCGGCCGAGACGATCGCCACGGCCAAGACGGCGACCACGCCCACCGACATGCGGAACTGACGCCGCGCCTCACTCCCACCGATCTGGACCGAGAAGCCGTTCTGCCTGTTCGTCATGAAGAGCACTGGCTCCATCAAACTCACCGCATCCGCCGGAGGGCTGGACGCGTCCATTGGTGTGATAATGCACCGCAGAACGACGGGTTCCCGAGTGCCTGTTGAAAATGCTGAATTCACTTGACTGTGCTGATCAATCTCGATCTCGGCAATTCCCGCCTGGCTTTCAGGACGGCCCGCCAGGAACCGCCGTGGCCCGAAGTTGCGGATCAGCCGTATCCTGCCTAGAATGCGCCTCGCTTCCGATATATCGATGGATGATGCCCCAGCCTTTGACCACGTCCAGGACTTCCGCTCCGAACACCGCTCTCCCGGAGACGGCAGGCGCTTCGCAATTGCTCGGGTGTCCGGTCCATGATCTCCGCACCAAGCTGCGCCGGTCGGGCCTGCGTCCAACCCGTCAACGGGTCGCACTCGGATGGCTGCTGTTCGCCAAGGGTGACCGTCATATCACGGCCGAGAAGCTCTACGAGGAAGCCACGGGTGCCCGGGTGGTGATTTCGCTCGCCACGGTTTACAACACTTTGCATCAGTTCACCGAAGCGGGGCTGCTCCGCGAGATCGCGGTCGACGGCTCGAAGACCTATTTCGATACCAACCTGTCGAACCATCATCATTTTCTGGTCGAGGACACCAACGCCCTCGTCGACATCCCGGGTTCGCACATAGCGGTAAGCGCCCTGCCGGAGGCCCCTGCCGGCATGGAGATCGATCGGGTGGACGTCATCATCCGGCTCCGTCGCAAGTAAGGTCTCCCGAGGCACTTGACCGCTTCGTCGTCTCCGGCTGTCGCCCCGGGAGCGACAGCCTGTGATCCGATTGCGGGATCATCGTGCCGGCGGGATCCTGACCATCGTCTGGAGCCTCAGCCACAGGTTCCCGCGACAGGCTCGCCGGAGAAAGGGTGAGCCGTGCTTGGGATCCTCCCACGAGGGCAGCCCAGTGGCGGAAGCCCGGACTCGGGCGAGAACCAGACTCCGTATGCCCGAGGTCGAGCACGTCGCCCCGCGCAGCCCTGCGTCTCCCCGGGATCGAACAGCGGCCTCCGACAAGGGCCGGCGATGACGGAGCGGGTCGGGGTCGCGGCCGCTCCCTGGAGCCGAGAACGACACTTCGCCCGCCGTCGCTAGGCAAGGGGTCGTTCCCGCTGCCGGCGCATGATCGAGGACGCATGGCGTAGCTCTATGCGTGAACGACCGAGCGTCTGCAGGAAGCGGCGCTTGACCGGCCTGAGGTCGGGCCGCGCAGGACGTTGCTCGAACCATTCCTTCAGCCCAGCGACCGATCCTCGACCTGTGGACCGGGGCCGGAAACTCTCGGTTTGACCTTCGGGTTCAAGACCGTGCACAAGCCGCTTCGCGCTGTCATGCGCGATGTTGCGCGTCGTAGCATCACGCGACGACAGGAACACAGGCCGTACCGTGACATCGGCAGGACGACAAGCAAGGCGACGTGAATGATCTACAATGGTGCTGCGGTCCGGGAACAGCTTTCGACATTGCGCGACGCCCTGATGGTGGCGAAGGACAGGACGGAACTCGATCCCTTCGACGAGGCCATGTTCAACGCCATCCGTTACATGCTCGAACTATCCGATATCCATAGCATTGCAGTCGAGAGCGTGCTGAAAACGACGAAGAAACTCGAGCGCAAGGTTCGCTGATCGGTTCAGCCCCTATGGCCGGTATGGACGGCCGCGCCCGTGCCAAGCTTCGCCCGCATGGCCGGGCAGCGCGGCTTTCCGTCTCGCGGGGCCGTGAGTTATGCGTCGCGCCCGTCCGTCGGCTGAAGCTTCGCCTTACGCTTGCCATGCTGGGCTTCTACGACGCTGACCGTCGCAAGCCGGCGGTGCGGAGCGATCGGCATCGTCAGGCGGGCTGCTTCGACGGCCCATACCGCAAGGATAGGCTTGAACAACACGGCATCGGTCGGCCCGGCGCGAGGATTGGAGCTTCCAGCCGCCCGCCGGGCGGGCTAGTCTTGCGTTTCCCTCCAGTCCCGGTGCCGTGCGTCGTTTTCTTCTCCTGCTCGCTCTCGTCCTGTCCTGGCTGGCCTCGGGCTTGCCCGCCCGCGCGGTCGAGGCGGCGCGGGTGTCGCTCGACAGCACGGCCGTCGATCTCACGCCCGTGGTCGAGCGCTTCACCGGCCAGGGCGACCGCATCCAGATCTCGACCGCGCCCGGTGCCGACGGCATCGTGCGGCGCATCGAGGTCGGGGCCAAGCAGAGCGGCACCAAGCCCAACTGGATCGTCTTCGCGCTCACCAACGACACCGACGAGCAGATCGAGCGGCTGCTGGTGGCGCCGCATTTCCGGCTGGTGGGTTCGGGGCTGATCTGGCCGGACCTCGGCGCCACCCGCATTTCGGCCATTACGGCGAGCCAGGGGTTTCCGCCCGAAGCCCAGGACAGCCCCGACGCCGACCTGTTCAGGCTGACGCTCGACCCTGGCGCCACCGTCACCTACGTGGCCGAGCTGCGCACGCCCAACCTGCCGCAGCTCACCCTCTGGGCCCCCGACGCCTACAAGGATCAGATCACCAACCTCACGCTCTACAAGGGCGTGGTGATCGGTATCGCGGGGCTCATGGCGCTGTTTCTCACCATCGTGTTCGTGGTGCGGGGCGCCGTCATCTTCCCGGCCGCTGCCGCCCTGGCCTGGGCGGTATTGGCCTATGTGTGCATCGATTTCGGCTTCTGGCACCGGCTCTTCACGGTGGGGGGCGACGCCGATCGGGTGTCGCGCGCCGTGGCCGAGGCAGTGCTGGCCGCCACCCTGTTCGTGTTCCTGTTCGCCTACCTGCACCTCAATCGATGGCACGTCCGCTACGGCCATATCGGGGCCGCCTGGATCGTGTTCCTGGCCGCCTTGGTCGGGTTCGCCCTTTTCGACGCGCCGGTGGCGGCCGGCGTAAGCCGCATCATGCTGGCCACCGTGGCGGGAATCGGCCTGATCCTGGTGCTCTACCTGTCGACCCACCGCTACGACCGCGCCGTGATGCTGATCCCGACCTGGTTCCTGTTGTCCATCTGGGTCACGGCGGCGGGCTTCACGGTCGAGGGCGCCCTCTCGAACGACCTCGTATCGCCGGCCCTGATGGGCGGGCTCGTGCTGCTCGTCATGCTGATCGGCTTCACCATCATGCAGAACGCCTTCGCGGGCTCGGGTCTCGGCCATGGCGCCGTATCAGACGTGGAACGCAAGGCCTTGGCGCTGACGGGCTCGGGCGACATCATCTTCGATTGGGACGTCGACGCCGACCGGGTCTTCGTCAGCCCCGAGATCGAGATGCAGCTCGGCCTGCGTCGCGGCAGCCTCGAGGGCCCGGCGGCGGGCTGGTTCGAGCTCCTGCACGGCTTCGACCGCGAGCTCTACCGGGCCTCGCTCGATACGGTGTTGGAGCAGCGTTGCGGCCGCATCTCCCAGTTCTTCCGCCTCAGGGCCGCTGACGGCCACTATTTCTGGTACACGATGAAGGCGCGGCCCGTGGTGGGTCCGGATGGCGAAGTCGTCCGGGTCGTCGGCACCCTGGCCGACTGCACCGAAAGCAAGAACGCCGAGGAGCGGCTCCTGCACGACGCCGTGCACGACAACCTGACCGGCCTGCCCAACCGCGAACTCTTCTTCGACCGGCTCGACGCCGCCCTCACCCTGGGTCAGGGGGCCAATGCGGCGCGACCGAGCGTGATCACGCTCGATGTCGACCGGTTCAAGCACGTCAACGAGCAGGTCGGCCCCTCGGTCGGCGATTCCATCCTGCTGACGCTGGCGCGCCGGCTCGGCCGGGTGCTGCGCCAGCAGGACACGATGGCGCGCATCGGCGGCGACCAGTTCGCCTTCATCGTCATGTCGGAGCAGGGCTCCGATGCCGTCATGGCTCTGGCCGACACGCTGCGCCGCACCCTGGCGACGCCCATCACCTTCGGCGACCACGAAGTCGCGTTAACCTGTTCGGCAGGTCTCGCGCCCTTCGATGCGAGCGTCCAGGCCAAGCGCGAGACCATGCTGCAGGACGCCGAAGTCGCCATGGCGCATGCGAAGCGGGCCGGCGGCGACCGGATCGAGCTGTTCCGCCCGGCCATGCGGGCGACGCGATCCGACCGGACGACACTGGAGACCGACCTCCGGCGGGCCATCGACCGCAACGAGATCAAGGTCCATTTCCAGCCGATCGTACGGCTCGAGGACCGCACCATCGCGGGCTTCGAGGCCTTGCTGCGCTGGGCGCATCCGCGGCTCGGCAACGTCACGCCGTCCGAATTCATCCCTGTGGCCGAGCAGACCGGCCTCATCGTCGACCTCGGGCTCTTCGCGCTCGACCGAACGGCGCGCGAACTCGCAGCCTGGCAGCAGGCGCTCGACGTCTACCCGCCGATCTACGCCAGCGTGAACGTGTCGTCGCGCCAGCTCCTGCGCCATGACCTCCTCGGCGACGTCAAATCGGTCTTGACCCGCTCGGGCGTGTTGCGCAACTCGCTGAAGCTGGAGTTGACCGAAAGCCTGGTGATGGAGAATCCGGAATATGCCGCCAAGATGCTGCACCGCATCCGCGACCTCGGGGCCGGCCTGTCGCTCGACGATTTCGGAACCGGCTTTTCGTCGCTGAGCTACCTGCAGCGGTTTCCCTTCGATACGATCAAGATCGACCAGAGCTTCGTGCGCCAGAACGGCAAGGGCGCCCGCCCCGTCATCCTGCGGTCCATCGTGGGGCTGGCCCACGATCTCGGCATGGAGGTGGTGGCCGAAGGCGCGGAATCGGAGAGCGACGTGATCGAGCTATCGCAACTCGGCTGCGAATACGCGCAAGGCTTCGCGTTCGGTCACGCCATCAGCGCGGCCGAGGCGCGCCGGCTCGTCGGCGCCGCGAGCGAAGCCGCCTGAGCGGGAGCGCGCCGCCATGACCGGGGCCGAGGCGCCGACGGTGGCGGCCGGCATCGTCTGCTTCCACCCGGAGCCCGGGCAACTGCTCGATCTCGTCGGCGTGTTGAGCCGCGACGCGGGCCGGATCTACCTCTTCAACAACGCTCCCCTCGACCCGGCGCTCGACCGCGCGCTGGGCGACTACGCGGCCGTGGTGGCGATCGACGCCGGCTCCAATCTCGGCGTCGGCGTGGGGCTCAATTTCATCGCGCTGGCGGCGAGCCGCGACGGCTTCGAGCGGCTGATCCTGTTCGACCAGGATTCGCGCGCTTGGCCCGGCATGGTGGAGCGGCTCGGGGCGTCGTTCGACCGGCTCGCAGCCTTGCGGCGCAATCCGGCCGCCGTGGGGCCGCGGCTGGTCGCGCCCCAGGGCGGGCCTGCTGACGTCGCGGGCGGCTCCAAGGCGCCGCGCTACCGCGTTCGTCGCGGCATCGAGAGCGATGGACCGACGGTTCCCGTCGACTTCCTGCCGACCTCGGGCACGCTTTTCAACCTTCGCGTCCTGCGCGAGACCGGCATGTTCCGGGCCGATCTCTTCATCGACGGCATCGATCTCGAATGGTGCTTCCGGGCCTGGCGCCGCGGCTTCTCGTGCTGGCTCGCGGGCGACGTGCCGATGGAACATCCAGTGGGCAGCGGCTCGATCCCGCTTGGCTTCGGACTCACCATGCCGAACCAGAAGCCGTTCCGCATGTATAGCTACCTGCGCAACACGCTCTACAGCCTGCGGCTCGGCCATGTGCCGCTCGGCTGGAAGCTGCGGCAACTCGCCTACCTGCCGCTGCAGGTGTTCGGCTTCGCGCGCCATCACGGCTTCGGCAGCCACGCGGTCCGCCCCATGCTGGCCGGCATCCGGGACGGGCTCTTGGCGCGGCTCGGCGTACCGCCCGGGGCCGAGGATTGACTCTGGCCTGCGTCGCCGGGGCAGCACTCCCATGATGCGGCCTGCCGCGCGTGAGCTTTGCTGCTGCGATGCCGGGCCTATCCCCCGCTCTTTGGGTGGGACACCGCCGACAGGATTTGGTCCCGGGTGATCAGCTCCGGTCGGAAGCTCCAGGTCGGGCCGAACGGGCGCCCCGACGCAGGCTCATCCGGCCTTCCTCAGCGCGGGTGCGGGGCGCTTCACCCTGGTCTTGGCGGCCGCAGCGGTCGCGGCTCCCCGGCTCGGCTTGGCCTTCTCCCGATCCGGCTGATCGGCCGCCTTGGCCGCGCTCGGGGAGGTCTTATCGTCGCGTATGGAGCGCTTCAAGGCCTCCATGAGGCTGACGACATTGGACGGGGGAGGCTCCGCATCGTCGCCGACCGCCACCTGGGTGCCGATCTTCGACGCGGATTTCGCCTTGGACTGGACCAGCGCCGCCAAGGCCAGTTCGTAGCGGTCCTCGAAGCGGCTCGGATCGAAGACGCCCGTGTTGCGCTCGATGAGTTGCGCGGCGAGTTCGCGCATGTCGGCCGGCGCCTCGAAATCCGCGATCTCCTCGAATGTGGCGGTCGGCGAGCGGACCTCGTCGGCCGCTCTTAGAAGCGTGACCATCATGCCCTTGTCGAACGGCTCGACGAGCGCCACGCGCTCCTTGCGGGCGAGCACGAGTCGGCCGAGCCCGGCCTTGCCCTTTTCCCGCATGGCATCGCGGATGACCGCGAAGGCCTCCCGACTCACCTTGTCCTCCGGCGCCAGATAGTAGGGCTTTTCAAGATATCGTTCGTCCACCTCGGCACGGGCGACGAAACTCTCGATGTTGAGGGTGTGGGTGCTTTCGAGCCGGATGCGCTGAAGCTCCTCTTCCTCGATCGGGATCAGCTCGTTTTTGGCGATCTCGCATCCCTTGACCCGATCCTCCTTCGGCACAGGCTCCCGGGTCACCGAATCCACCACCTCTTCGTTGATGCGGTTGCCCGTCCGGCGGTTGATGGTGTGGCATTTCAGGTGGCTGCTGGCGCCGGTTGCGGGGTAGAGCGCCACCGCGCAGGAGACGAGCGACAGGCGCAGATGCCCTTTCCAGTATGACCGTCCCGCCATATGCCCGCTCCACCACGCTTTACTTATACATGTGAGTCGAACCGACTCAGGCCAGAGTCATAGTCGACGCTTCGCGACTCAACTCGACTCCCGATCGAGTCGTTCCGTCGGCGATTAGATTCGTGTGTGGAGAACTCAGCCCCTCCTCTACATGGTCGGGACTCGGGCGCCGGAGGTCGGCCAGATTGAAAGCTCGCGCCGGGCGGCACGACACTGGAACACTCGAAGCCGTGACGCGTCGGTCTTCGCGCCCGCCCTCACGCGGCGGGACGACGTCACCGCAGGACCGAATCCCCTGCCAGCATGACGCCGCCCACCACGATCCCAACCGCCATGACGGCGCAGACCGCGGCCCGCCACTGCGGCGCCAGCCGAACCTGCCGCTGATCCTCGTAGTCGAGCACCGGCTTTTCACCCGTCACCATGGCGGTGATGAGCCTGTCCTTCATGACGAAGTGGTAGACGAGGTTGGCCACGATATGCACGGTCGCCAGCGCCAGGACGATCCAGAATCCCTGGGCGTGGTAGGCGCCCATCCGATCATCGAGCCAGGCGGGGGCGTGGTCATGGAGCGGCCCTTGCGCCAGGACGTCGTCGGTGGTGAAAAGCCCCGCCAAGGCCTGGGCCGCCACGGCCAGCAGCATGGCGAAGATCAGCGCGGCACCCAGCGGGTTGTGTCCGAGATAGTGCATGGGGCGATGGCGCACGAGCGCCCCCACGTAGCGCAGGGCACGCCCCGGCCAGGGCACGAAGGCCGCGAAGCGCGACGTGCTCGAGCCCGCGAAGCCCCACATCAGCCGGAACAGCAGCAGCGCCAGGAGCGCGTAGCCGTTGATCCGATGCCAGTACAGAGTCGGGTCCCCGCTGTAGGCGCGCGTGAGATAGGCCGAGGCGATCAGCGTCACCAGCAGCCAGTGGAACAGCCGCGTCGGCAGATCCCAGGCCCGGACCCGCCGCGGCGCGGCGGGCTGCCCGCAGACGTTCGGCGGGACGTCGCATGGCGTCACGGTGCCCGGTTGACTTTGTGGCAGCCGCTGCAGTTGGCCAGCACCTTGGGGAACTGCGCCTTGAAGCTGGCCTCGTCGGTGATGGAGGCCTTGGCGGCCGCGGCATCCTGGCCGAACTTCGCGAGTCTGGCCGCGAAATCGTCCTTGTGCTCCCAGATCGCCGGGAGCGCCTGGGTCTTCTCACCGGTCTTGCTGTCGTCGGGAAACAGCGTGGGCAGCTTCTTCGCCGCGTCGACGTAGTTGTCGAGCGCGGCATCGACGGTCTTCTGATCGTAGGGTGCTGCGCCCTTGAGCATATTGGCCGGCGTCTTGGTGGCGGCCGCCATGGACTTGTAGATCGCTTGGCGCGACTTGATGACGTCGACGTTCTGGGCCAGGGCGGCCGAGGCGCAGACCGCCATACCGGCGATCAGGACGATGCTGTGCTTCATGGATCCCTCATCAACGAATGCCGCCGGTCTCACCGGACGAGCGGATCCGCGACGAGGAGCTTAGCGCCGGACCACGATCTGCCAAGTGGTTGGCGCGTGCGGGCACCACCACGGCCGTCGCGGCCGCGGTCAGACCTTCTTGCGCCGACGCTGGCGGTATTGGTCCGCGACGACGGCCGCCACGATGATGATGCCCTTGACGATGTCCTGGAGGTAGGCGTCGACGCCGACGAAGGTGAAGCCGCTCGTCATGACGCCGAGGATCACGGTGCCGATCACGGTGCCGGAGATGCGGCCCTGTCCGCCCGCGAGCGACACGCCGCCGATCACCGCGCCCGCGATGGCGTCGAGCTCGTAGCCCGTGCCCATCGAGGCCTGGCCGCTCTGGGCACGGGCCGCATTGACGATGCCGGCGAGCCCCGACAGCAGCCCGGCCAGCGTGTAGACCCAGATCAGGTGGCGCCCGACGTTGATGCCGCTGACGCGCGCGGCCTGCGGGTTGGCGCCGATCGCATAGGTGAACTTGCCATAGCGTGTATAGCGCAGCGCGACGTGGAAGATCACGGCCACGCCGAGGAAGATCAAGACGGGCAGGTATTTCGAGCCCACCCAGGTGAAGCTCTCGTTCAGCATGCTGATGGGCTGGCCCCGCGTGTAGTAGCGGGCGACGCCGCGCGCCGTCACCATCATGCCGAGCGTGGCGATGAAGGGCGGGATGCCCGTATAAGCGATCAGCCCGCCGTTGATCACGCCCGCGATGGAGCCCACGACGAGACCCGCGAGCAGCGGCACCACGAATGGCAGGTTGGTCAGGGCCGGGAACACGGCGCGGGCATAGTCGGAACTCTGCGCGAAGCTCGCCGCCACCATGGCGGAGAGGCCCAGCACCGAGCCCGACGACAGGTCGATGCCGCCCGTGATGATGACCTGGGTGACCCCGATGGCGATCAGGCCGACGATCGACACCTGCAGCACCATGATGAGCAGGCGGTCCGGGTTGCCGAGGAAGCTCTGGCCCTTGACGATCCAGCCCAGCACCTCGAAGAGCAGCGCGATGCCGACCAGGACGCCCAGGATGTTGAGTTCCTGCGGCCAGCGGCGGCCGCGCGGTCGCACCGGCTCACGCTTCGTCTCATCGGCGACGATCGTATTCGCCAGCGGCTCGACCATGACCCTGTCCCCCCTTCTCTGTCCGGCCGCGAAGCCGGCGCGCGTCGCGGTCAGGCGGCTGCGAGCCGCATGACCTCGACCTGGTCGGCCTTGTCGCGGTCCAGGATGCCGGTCATGCGGCCGTCGTGCATCACCAGAATGCGGTCGCTCATGCCGAGCACCTCCGGGAGCTCGGACGAGATCATGATGACGGCGACGCCCTGGCCGGCCAGACGCGAGACCAGCCGGTGGATTTCGGCCTTGGCCCCGACGTCGATGCCGCGGGTCGGCTCGTCGAGGATCAGGATGCGCGGGTTGGTGAGCAGCCAGCGGCCGATCAGCACCTTCTGCTGATTGCCGCCCGAGAGGTTCTCGATGCGTTCGTCGAGATCCGGGGTCTTCACCCGCATGGCGTCCTTCATCTTGCTGCATTCGGCCGACACCGAGCCCTGGTCGACGAAGCCGGCCCTGACGTAGCGGTCGCAGATCACGGCCGACTGCATGTTCTCGAGCACGCTGAGCGACAGGAAGCAGCCGGTCTCCTTGCGGTCCTCGGTCAGCAGCGCCATGCCGGCCTGCATGCCGGCGCGCGGGGACGCGATGGTGACCGGCAGCCCGTCGATCCTGATCTCGCCCCCCGTGGCCGGCGTCACGCCGAAGATCGTCTCGGCCACGTTGGTGCGCCCCGCGCCGACGAGGCCCGCAAGGCCCAGGATCTCGCCCGCGTGAAGGTCGAAGGTGATGCCCGAGAACACGCCGTCGAGGGCGAGATCGCGCACCGACAATACGACCTCGCCGATCGGCACCTCTTCCTTCGGGAACATTTGGGTGATCTCGCGGCCCACCATCATGTGGATCAGGCTGTCGCGGTCCATCTCGGAGGCCGGATGGGTCGCGATGTAGCGGCCGTCGCGGAACACCGAGACGTCGTCCGCGATGGCGAAGACCTCGTTCATCTTGTGCGTGATGTAGATGATGCCCTTGCCCTGCCCTTTCAGCGTGGCGATGATGGCGAAGAGGTGCTCCACCTCCCGGTCCGTCAGGGCCGAGGTGGGCTCATCCATGATGAGGACGTCGGATTCGTAGCTCACGGCCTTGGCGATCTCGACCATCTGGCGGCTGGCGATCGACAAATCGCGCACCTCGGTCTGCGGCGCGATGTCGATGTTGAGCTTGCCCAGCAGCGCGGCCGTCCGGCGGTTCAACTCGCCGTGGTCGATGAAGCCGAGGCGCCCTTTGGGCTCGCGGCGGATCCAGATATTCTCGGCCACCGTCATGAAGGGCATCAGGTTGAGTTCCTGATGGATCATGGCGATACCGGCTTCGAGCGCGTCGAGCGGCGTCCTGATCCGGATCGGCTGGCCCTTGAGGCGCATCTCGCCCTGGTCCGGCTGGTAGATGCCGGCGATGATCTTCATCAGGGTCGATTTGCCGGCGCCGTTCTCGCCCATGAGGGCGTGCACCGTGCCGGGGCGGACCCGCAGGTTCACGTTGTCGAGCGCGACAACGCCCGGGAACTCCTTGCGGACCGAATCCACCTCGAGGAGATAGGCGGATCGCGCCACGGCGCCGGACTGGCGCAGCGCCTTGAACGTCGTCGGACTCAGCGTCACGGGACCCTCCCGGCCTCGGTTTCGCCCTTCTCCCGCTGGCGGGAGAAGGTGCCCCGTAGCGGCTTAGCCGCGACAGGGCGGATGAGGGAAGGACCCCCGGGTGCAGAGCTGCCGCCTTCATCCGACCTGACATCGTCAGGCCACCTTCTCCCGCAGGCGGGAGAAGGGACGCGTCGCTTCAGTTGCTCATGTACTGGCTCATGTTGTCCTTGGTGACCTTCTCGAACGGCACCCAGACGATCGACTCGACGTGCTGGCCCTTGGTCAGCGCGATGGCGGCGTCGACCGCGCCCGAGCCCTGGCCCTTGCTGTTCTGGAACACCGTGACGGCGAGGTTGCCGTTCTTGATCTCGGCCAGGCCGTCGGCCGTCGCGTCCACGCCGCCGATCACGTATTTCGTCGGATCCTTGCCGGCCTGCTTCAGGGCCAGGATCGCGCCGATCGCCATCTCGTCGTTGTTGGACACCACGCCGTCGATCTTCCCGCCCGAAGTCAGCCAGTTGTTCATGAGGTCGATGGCCTCGTTGCGCGACCAGTTGGCGGTCTGCTTCTCGGCGATCTTGATGCCGGGGTACTTCTTCAGGACCTCCTCGGCATCCGCGGTGCGCTGGACGGCGGCATTGTTGGAGAGTTCGCCCTCCATGAGGACGACCGTGCCCTTGCCGCCAAGGCGCTTGGCGATCTCCTCGGTCTCCAGCGTGCCCGAAACTTTCTCGTCGGACCCGACGAAGACCACGTTGGGCGGCAGCGTCTTGTCTTCCGGCATGCGGTTCACATAGACGAGCGGGATTTTGGCCGCCACCGCGAGCTGCGTCATCTTCGGGGTCGCGGAAGTGTCGACCGGGTTGACGATGATGGCATCGACCTTCTGGGCAATGAAGTTCTGGATCTCGCTCAACTGCTTGCCGACGTCGTTGTTGGCATCCTCGAACTGCATCGAGACGCCCTTGGCCTTGCCTTCGGCCGCCATGGCGTTGCGCACGCTGGTCAGGAAGTTGTCGTCGAACTTCGCCATCGAGACGCCGATCGTCGTGGCCGAGGCCGCGGTGGTCAGGGCCATGGTGGCGAGGGCCGTGGTGGCGGCGAGTGTGAGCATCAGGCGCTTCATCGGGTGTTCCTCCATGCGATCCATCCCGGGTTTCGGGGCCGCCAGGGCTTCGCCCTCGGCGGAACGCGGTCTCTCGCGGCCGCCGCGCGCTTTTCACGGCGTCGGCCCGCGATCATGCGGCAGGCCGATCGATCCCGCCAGCGATGAATCTCATGCTGTCTCGGATCGCGCCCGCAACGTCGCTCACTTCGTGCACCGCGGAGGCGAAAGGTTCGAACGACACGGGCCCGCGATAGCCGCCGGCCAGCAACGCCCGTACCTGCCCCAGATTGTCGAGCACGTCCCACTCGTCGACCAGCACCCGATGCGCGTCGCGCATCCGTGCCACCCCGATCGCGGGATCGACGACGCCCGACACATGGACGAGGCCGGTCATGTCGGGGAACAGCTCCGCCTCACCGGCCACGTGGTGATGGAAGGTATCGTGCACGAGCGCGAAGGTGCCGGTCCCGTCGACCGCCCGGATCGCGTCGACGGCGTCACGCTTCAGCCGCAGCGAGGATTCGGCGAACCCCAAGGGTTCGACGAGGCCGGTGACGCCGGCCGAGGCCAGCATCGGCTTCAGTGCCGCGAGCGCCTCGCGCAAAGCCGCGAGGCGCTCTGCCTCGGAGGCGCGATAGGCCGGATCGTTGAGCGGGCACATGACGATCCCCTCGGCGCCGCAGGCCGCCGCATAGGCGATCAGTTCTCGCGCCTGTCCGGCTCGCTCGTCGCTCCAGACGTTGAACGGGTAGAGGGCGTTGATGCTGGCGATGGAGAGGCCGGCCCGGTCGGCCTCGACCCGGACGTCGCTGGCCGGGATGCCGTCCGCGATGGACCGGCCCTGCAGATCGTTGCGGATCTCCACCTTGCCGATGCCGAGCTCCCGAGCCAGCGCGAAAAAGTCCCGCAGGCTCCGGCGCGGCGCCGCCATGTGGTTCAGGGCGAAGTCAATCTCGACCACGTCGCCTCCTCTCGATCGTCACTCCCGGCCCTTTATTTGAAGGGGAACGCGGCCGCTCGAAGGGCCGGTTCGACAGGAGTCGGGGCCCCTCATCCACCCTCATCTCATCCGCCTGGACGGAGCAAACCGATCGTTATTTCTTGCTAATAGAACAATTATTCCATTTCCGGGTGATCGTCAATACGATCGAGAATGGGTCAGTGGGCGGGGGCACTCGGCGGCGCGGCAGGTCCTCGCCAGCGTGCCGAGGCAGTTCGCACGGCCGACACGATGCGGTTTCGCGACGGAATGGGACCGTTCGAGGCAAGACCGCGTTGCCGATGTCGGCGACCTGAAGCAGGAGGGCGGCGGGATTGCGGACGACCCCGAGGGAGAAGCTGGACGCATGACGGCCGACATCGCGCGCATGGTCCCGTCGGGGGATGGGGATCGTAGCCACATCCTCAACCTGTCCTGCACGGACCGGCCCGGCATCGTGGCGCGGATCACGACCTCCATCGCGGCGATCGGCGGCAACATCGCCGAGAGCGCGCAATATTGGGACCGCTCGACCGGCCGCTTCTTCATGCGAATCAGCTTCACGGCGCCCGCCGCGGTCGGCCACGATGTCATACGGGGCGCCCTGCAGAGCGCCATCGACGGCTTCGGCATGGCGTTCAGCCTGACCGACGGCGACCGCGTGCCGCGCATACTGGTGCTGGTGTCGCGCTTCGACCATTGCCTGCTGCACCTGCTCTACCAGATCAGGGTCGGGTGGCTGCGGGCCGAGGTCGCCGGCATCGTGTCGAACCACGAGCACAGCCGTCTCACGGCCGAGCAGCATGGAGTGCCCTTCCACCACCTGCCCGTGACGCTGGACAACAAGGCCGAGCAGGAAGCCCGGATCATGGCGCTCTATCGCGAGACCGGAGCCGATCTCGTGGTGCTGGCCCGCTACATGCAGGTGCTGTCGAACGCATTCTCGACCGAACTCAGCGGCCACGTCATCAACATCCACCATTCCTTCCTGCCGAGCTTCAAGGGCGCCAAGCCCTATCACCAGGCCTACGAGCGCGGCGTGAAGCTGATCGGCGCCACCGCCCATTACGTCACGCCGGACCTCGACGAGGGGCCGATCATCGAGCAGGAGACCGAGCGGGTCACCCACGCCCTGTCGGCCGACGACCTCGTGGCGGTAGGGCGCGACATCGAGGCCCGCGTGCTGGCGCGCGGCGTGAAACTGTACCTCGAGCGGCGCGTGCTGCTCAACCACAACAAGACCGTGGTGTTCTGACCATGAGCGCCACCGTCATCGACGGCAGGGCCGCGGCCGCGGCCCTGATCGCGAGTGTCAAGGCCGGGGCAGCGATGCTCGACGCCCGCACCGGCGTGAAGCCGGGTCTCGCGGTGGTGATCGTCGGCGAGGATCCGGCGAGTCAGGTCTATGTCGCGGCCAAGGGCCGCATGGCGGAGGACTGCGGCTTCATCTCGGTCCAGCATGCGCTGCCGGCCGACATCGCCGAGGCCGAACTCCTGGCGCTGGTGGGAGCGCTCAATGCAGACCCCGCCATCCATGGCATCCTGCTCCAGCTGCCGCTGCCGAAGCCGCTCGACCCGCTCCCGATCATCCGCACCATCCATCCCTCGAAGGACGTCGACGGCCTGAGCGAGGTCAACGCCGGGCGCCTGGCGCTGGGCGACATCGGCCGGGCCTTCGTGCCCTGCACGCCGGCCGGCGCCATGGTGCTGATCCGCGCGGCCCTGCCGTCGCTCCACGGCAAGACGGCGGTCGTGCTGGGCCGCTCGAATCTCGTCGGCAAGCCTGTCGCGAGCCTGCTGCTCGCCGCCGACTGCACCGTGACGGTGGCGCATTCCCGCACGGTCGGCCTTCCGGCACTCTGCCGCACGGCCGACATCCTGGTGGCGGCCGTGGGCCGGCCCGAGATGGTGAAGGGCGACTGGATCAAGCCCGGTGCCGTGGTGATCGACGTCGGCATCAACCGCGTGCCGGACCCTGGGAAGGGCGTGGGCAAAACCCGGCTCGTCGGCGACGTTGCCTTCCCGGAAGCCAAGGAGCGCGCCTCGGCGGTCACGCCCGTGCCGGGCGGCGTCGGCCCGATGACCATCGCCATGCTGATGCAGAACACCCTCGTGGCGGCGACCCGCGCGGCCGAGAAGCAATCCGGATCGCACGATCCCGAGGGCTGACCCGACCTGGGCCGGGACCGGTCATGTCGCGGCCTGGGTCCGTGGCCGGCCGAGCTCGATCTCAGGCGCCGTAGATTTCCTTGTGGGCGGCCGCATAAAGGTCGGACTGGAAAGCGCCCAGTTCCATGAGATCGGCGTTCGACAGGGTGTCGATCTCGGCGATCATCCGGCGGTAGCGGCGGTTCTTGTCGAGGCGGTCTTGCGCGAAGGCGAAAAGACGGTTGAACATGGTTCGATTTTCTTCGATCTCGTTGATGGATCAAACCTCCCCGGATCGGTCTTGCTGCCGATCAGATGGAAGTAGATCGGCTTATGTTGCAGTGCAACATGGAAGAATGCAGCGCAGCCCAGCCTCTCCGGCATGGATGGGTTAAGGGTTTCGTGACGATTGGACGGGGCCGCGGGAGATGGTCGACGCCGGCCTGCTGGGGGCGGGTCCGGGGCAAAGGATCGGCTTCCGCGTCTCGGAACCGACGCGCCCCAAGGTTGCCAAACGGCGGAATCTTCCCGCTCCGGGACTAGCCTTGTCGCTGTCTGGCGATTAATCTCGATCCGCTAGGCGGGCCGATGTCGCATGGCCGTGCTCGGCGCCATTAATGTATGGGTTCGGCCGGTTGTGCGGACGCCAATGATGAGGGGAGGGCATCTATGAACATGGAGCTCTCACCACGCCATTTTCTCAAGATGGCCGGCGTGGGTGTTGCGGGCACGTCGCTGGGGGCCTTGGGCTTCGGCGGCGTCGAGGCCGCGCAGGCCGCGGCCCTCAGGCCTTACAAGCTCGCCAACACCACCGAAACCCGCAACACCTGCCCCTATTGCTCGGTGGCCTGCGGCATCATCATGTATTCCAAGGGCGACCTGAAGAAGGGCGAGCGCGCCGACATCACCCATATCGAGGGCGATATCGACCATCCGACCAACCGCGGCACGCTTTGCCCCAAGGGCGCGGCGCTCCACGATTTCGTGAAATCCGAGACCCGCATCACGGTCCCCCGGATCCGCAAGCCGAATTCCGACCGTTTCGAGCAGGTATCCTGGGATCAGGCGCTCGACCGCATCGCGCGCCTGATGAAGGACGACCGCGACGCCAACTTCATCGCGGCCAACAAGGACGGCACCGCCGTCAACCGTTGGACCAGCACGGGCTTCCTGGCGGCTTCGGCCACCACGAACGAGACCGCCTATCTGACATACAAGGTGGTCCGATCCACCGGCATGTTGGCGTTCGACAACCAGGCGCGTGTCTGACACGGCCCGACGGTGTCCAGTTTGGGCCCGACGTTTGGCCGTGGAGCGATGACGCAGCCGTGGACCGATATCAAGAACACCGATCTCGCGATTGTCATGGGCGGCAATGCCGCCGAGGCGCATCCTTGCGGGTTCAAATGGGTGGTGGAAGCGAAGGCGCATCGAGGCGCCAAGTTGATCGTAGTGGACCCGCGCTACACGCGCACGGCTGCCGTGTCGGATTATTACGCGCCGATCCGACAGGGGACCGACATCGCCTTCCTCCTGGGCGTCATCCGCTACTGCATCGCCAACGATAAGATCCAGTGGGACTACGCCAAGAACTACACCAACATCAGCTACCTGGTGAAGGACGGCTTTGCCTATAAGGACGGCCTGTTCACCGGCTACGACGAGGACAAGCGCGACTACGACCGCTCGACCTGGGACTACCAGCTCGGACCGGACGGCTTCGTGCTGACCGACGACACGCTGGAGCACCCCCGCTGCGTTTGGAGGCTGCTTAAGGACCACGTCGAGCAATATACGCCGGAGCTCGTGGAGCGGATCTGCGGCACGCCGAAGGACATGTTCCTGAAGGTCGCCGAGATGATCTCGGAGACGTCGGCGCCCGACAAGGCCATGACGTCGATGTACGCGCTCGGTTGGACGCAGCATTCCAAGGGCGCGCAGAACATCCGCACCATGGCGATGCTGCAGCTGCTGCTCGGCAATATCGGCGTGGCGGGCGGCGGCATGAACGCGCTGCGCGGCCATTCCAACATCCAGGGCCTGACCGACCTCGGATTGATGTCGAACCTCCTCCCGGGATACCTCACGATCCCGACCGAGAAGGAGAAGAGCTACGCCGACTACATGGCGACGCGCGCGTTCAAGCCGCTGCGCCCCGACCAGATCAGCTACTGGCGGAACTACGACAAGTTCTTCGTGTCGCTGATGAAGTCCCTCTGGGGTGACAAGGCCACGGCGGAGACCAACTGGGCCTACGATTACCTGCCGAAGCTCGACGTGCCGGCCTACGACGTCCTGCGTATCGTCGAGATGATGCACGAGGGCAAGGTCAACGGCTACTTCTGCCAGGGCTTCAACCCCCTGCTGTCGGCGCCGAACCGGACCAAGATGACCGAGGCGCTGTCGAAGCTGAAGTTTCTCGTCACCATGGACCCGCTCGACACCGAGACGTCCAATTTCTGGAAGAACTTCGGCGTCTACAACGACGTCGACTCGTCCAAGATCGCCACCGAGGTGATCCAGCTTCCGACCACCTGCTTCGCCGAAGAAGAGGGCTCGCTCGCCAACTCGGGCCGCTGGCTGCAGTGGCACTGGGCTGGCGGCTCGCCGCCCGGCGAGACCAGGCACGACACCTGGATCATGGGGCAGATCTTCACGCGACTGAAGAAGCTCTACCAGGCCGAGGGCGGGGCCTTCCCCGACCCGATCGTCAACCTCACCTGGAATTACGCGAACCCCGAGGAGCCCACGCCCGAAGAACTCGCCAAGGAGGTCAACGGCACCGCGCTCGCCGACCAGTTCGACGCCAACGATCCGACCAAGACCACGGCCCAGAAAGGCAAGCTGCTGGTCGACTTCAGCCAGCTGAGGAACGACGGCTCGACCGCTTGCGGCTGCTGGATCTACTCGGGTCAGTGGAACGAGAACGGCAACAACATGGCTCGGCGCGACAATGCCGATCCGGGCAACATGGGGATGTTCCTCAACTGGACTTTCGCGTGGCCGGTCAATCGCCGGGTGCTCTACAACGCCGCCTCATGCGACATGCAGGGCCGGCCATGGGATCCGAGCCGCAAGCTGATCTCCTGGAACGGATCCAAGTGGACCGGCTTCGACGTGCCCGACATCGCGCCCGCCGCCAAGCCCGGGACCGTGCTGCCCTTCATCCTAAACCAGGAAGGCACGGCGCGCATCTTCACCCGCGGGCTGCTGCGTGATGGGCCGTTCCCGGTCCACTACGAGCCCTTCGAGTCGCCGATCAAGAACCCGATCAACCCGGCGATCCGCGGCAACCCCGTGTCGCGCGTGTTCCAGAACGACGTGGCGTCGTTCGGCAATCCGGACGAGTTTCCCTATGCGGCGACCTCGTACCGGCTGACCGAGCACTTCCACTACTGGACCAAGCACAACCGGGTGAACGCGGTCCTGCAGCCGGAGTTCTTCGTCGAGATCTCCGAACAGCTCGCGGCCGAGAAGGCCATCGGGCAGAACGACCGGGTGCGGGTCTGGTCGAAGCGCGGCTCCGTCAAGGCGAAGGCCTACGTGACCAAGCGGATCCAGCCGCTGATCTGCGACGGCAAGACCGTCCACGTGGTCGGCATCCCGCTGCACTGGGGCTTCATGGGCGCGGCCCGCAAGGGCTGGGGGCCGAACTCGCTGACGCCCTTCGTGGGCGAAGCCAACGTCGACACGCCGGAGTTCAAAGCGTTCCTGGTCAACGTCGAGCCGACGACGCCACCGGCCATCGCCTGAGGGAGAGCCGACATGTTCATGCCCAATGCTCCCATAGGCGTGCCGGTCCCGGGATTTTCGGAAAAGGACCTCGTCAGGCGCTCGGCTTCGTCCGTACCGGAACCGGAACGGAAGCTGACCGAGGTCGCGAAGCTGATCGACATCTCGAAATGCATCGGCTGCAAGGCCTGCCAATCGGCCTGCATCGAGTGGAACGACACCCATCCCGAGATGGAATCGTTCCACGGGACCTACATGAATCCGCACGATCTGACGTCCGACATGTACACGCTGATGCGCTTCAGCGAGTGGACCAACCCCGAGACCGAGAAGCTCGAATGGCTGATCCGCAAGGATGGCTGCATGCATTGCTCGGATCCGGGCTGCCTCAAGGCCTGCCCGGCGCCGGGCGCCATCGTGCAATATTCGAACGGCATCGTGGATTTCGTCCACGAGAACTGCATCGGCTGCGGCTATTGCGTGAAGGGGTGCCCCTTCAACATCCCCCGCCTCTCGCAGACCGACCACAAGGCCTACAAGTGCACGCTGTGCTCGGACCGCGTCGCCGTGGGCCAGGGGCCGGCCTGCGCCAAGGCGTGTCCGACCCACGCCATCTCGTTCGGCACCAAGGACGAGATGAAGGCGGAAGCCGCCGATCGCGTGAAGGACCTGAACGGCCGCGGCTACAAGAACGCGGGCCTCTACGACCCGCCGGGCGTCGGCGGCACCCACGTCATGTACGTGCTGCAGCACGCCGACAAGCCGCACATCTACAACGACCTGCCCGATGACCCGAAGATCTCCGGCCTTGTCCGAGCCTGGAAGGGCGCGGGCAAATATGCCGGCCTCGCCATGATCGGCTTCGCGGCCGTGGCCAGCGCGGCCCATGCCGTGTTCTCGGGCCCCAACAGGGTCAGCCGCGAGGACGAGCAACACGGCGCCGAACTCACCGGGGACGGCCAATGACCCAGGCCCCGGATGGCGACCGGAAGCTCGAAAGGAGCGCATGATCCAGCCCGGGGATGCGATCCGGCCCGGGCACCCGCCGACCGTGAGCCGCTACGGGCCGCTGGTGCGGGCCAACCACTGGTTCACGGCGCTGTGCCTGATCACGCTGGCGATCTCGGGCATGGCTTTGTTCACGCCGTCGCTGTACTTCCTCACCGGGCTGTTCGGCGGTGGGCAGAACACGCGCGCCTTCCATCCCTGGGTCGGCGTCGCGCTGTTCTTCTCCTTCGCGGCGCTCTTCGTCCAGCTGTGGCGGGCCAACCTGCCCAACCGGACCGACGTGGTCTGGCTGTCGCGGTTCAAGGACGTGCTCAGCGGCAACGAGGACGCGCTGCCCGAGATCGGCAAGTACAACGCCGGCCAGAAATTCGTATTCTGGAGCATGTCCGGGCTGATCTTGGTGCTGATCGTCACCGGCATCGTGATCTGGCAGGAATATTTCGCCGTCTACACCGCCATCGAGGCGCAGCGGGTTGCGGCACTCGCCCATGCCTTCGCGGCCGTGATCATCATCCTGATCTGGATCGCCCACGTCTACGCGTCGATCTGGATCCAGGGCACCATGCGGGCCATGACGCGCGGCTCGGTGACGGCCGGCTGGGCCTACCGCCACCACCGCAAATGGCTGAAGGAGCTGGTCAGCCTGCGGCGGAAAGGTTCGCGGCAGAACGCGGCCGAGTAGGGACGCGGGGAGGCACGTTTCCGCTCGGTCGAGGTTCGTTCGGATCGAACGAAAACAGCGATAAGTCCGGTGCTCTACTGGATCGAATCTGACGCTCGATACCTGTCCATGGACGAACCCGCTCTCGCGGGAGGGCTTCCTGAGAAGTAGGGCACAACTGGAGATCTGAGCGAGCGCTTGAGCGGGTTGCGCCGGCCTCCGAGCATGAGGGTCCACCCCTCATCTCGCGAGG
>JAABUU010001334.1_pt1 | contig 42544 bp, 47 predicted proteins | sample 5559301 | NCBI WGS metagenome assembly JAABUU01 (sample SAMN10711884, study PRJNA513360) | rock metagenome | isolation source: Antarctica rocks | place: Antarctica: Victoria Land, Richard Nunatak white | reverse complement strand
GAAATTGGAGTTAACGGAGCCCTTCTGAGCATTGTGGATGCAGTTGAAGAAGGTGGATTGTTTTGAAGGTACGCGATTTTACGTGTTTTCGTGATCTAGCCGAAGACTTAGTGCGGGGTACTGTAAAAGAACTAATTCTCACGTACCGCAATGTAGGCAACCCTAGCCGCCAATATGGGTTGTGCCTTTGACTGCCTGTCTCCCCGTATCTCCTCTGGACTTCTCCCCTGTAGTCGTGCCTTCTGTTGAATGCCCTCATCTGGAGGACCAGAGCAAGCCCATCCGCACGTCGCTCTTTGTTCAAAACAAGAATGTTGGAATACGGGGGATCTGCGTCAAGTAAAAACAAGCTTTTCCAAGCTTTTTCGATTGAGCCATGCGCGCCTGGTAATGGCGATTTCCGATTGGAGGACGAGCAACATAGCGTGCATACCTTAACCTTGATTCGAGACAAACAAATACTGTCAAATTTAGGGAACGAATAAAACCGTCTTTTCTACAAAAGACGTGTTTAAAACCTCTTAGCGGCTATTTTGCTTCGGTTTTTTGGTATTTAATTATGTAAGCTGGGCAAGGATTATAGTAGGGAGGTTCACCTCGCTGTTGACCGATGACCCCCTCGCTGTCGCCAGTTCTAACCTGCTTGCAGTTTCCTACCTCCTACCTCCTACTTCCAGCAATGCCTCCGCAACGTGGCGGTAGGCCTTTAAATCAGCTCATCGCCGATAACTTCTAGAAGATAATCATTACCTGAAAGGGTTGATACTGTTCAGTGCCGTCACTGTCATAAGATCATGGCTCATGCAACTACACGTCAGCAGGTTCATCTAGATTAGTGTGACCAGTACAGAAGAAGACCTACAAATCCGGATCGTCACTCGATTCAGATCACCCTCGGTGCAAATATCAGAACCCTCGCCGTCGGTGTAGCTAAAAGATTAAATCAAACTGCGGCAATGGCAGTAAATTGCTATGGTCAGGCTAAATCCTTCGAGCGAGAGTACCCTCAACGAGTATGGAGCTTCCTTTACATGGTGAAGGGGTCAATCTGCAGGCCAATTAACCCTCTATAATTTGCTACTATAAATATAAACCACCCCTGTGTTTAAAACCTCCTTCAAGAAACGAGTTTAAAACACGTCTTGAGCTAGCCTAAAGAAGGTAGTCAAAAAACATGTTTTAAACACGTTCGCTCCCTTCAATTACTTAAACCCGCAACCCAGCCCTCCTCGAGTTGTGTTCTTTACAACTCATCTTGAACCTATCCACCTACCAAGACATCTACATACTTACCATACCTACCTTAACCCCATACCGTTCTTCAAATACCTCGTCCAAACATCAAAATGGCTCCCCCAGCTCCCGAGACCCAGCAACCCCAGCTTGAGCAGCAAACCATGCAACTCCCCTCCGACAACGTCAACGCGACCGTGGAGCAGCCCTACGTATGATCCCATGTCCTGTGACAATCCTCAATCTATTACCACTGACTCTTCAACCTAGAAATCCGAGGCTCCCATGGTCCCTGAGCCAAAGATGGGCCTTCGAGGTGGAGGAGTGATCGGTGACTGGTATGCACTTCCCAACTCTTACCTCGACCTTTCTCATCATATATCTGACGAAACTTCACCTAGTATCGATGCCATTGTCTGCTTCGAGTGCTGCAAGGGGTGCTGTGAGTGCTGCTGTTAAACAACCTCTCGAGGAGGTCTTGCACATTCGAAATAGGTGGTAGTAGGGCACAGGAGCAACAAAGAGCGAAAGCTGGAACATTTGCATAGGGACGATACTTTTCTTTCGGCCATAGTTTCGATACCCGGGGACTGACATTCGTATTGGGCTTTGGATTGTGCTCCTTTACTCGATGACTATGTGATGATGCTTAGCCGTGCTGTCCCAATGATTATACCCCGACCCAGCATCCATTGTCTTGGCCGTTTTGATATGACTCTACGTTTCCGGTTGTTCTCTCAAGCCCAGACATAAGCTGTAGCACTACCTGAAAAGACCTGATGATCACTGCGTATCGAACCAACAGCAATGCAACACCGATCTGGGGGACACTACCTTAGGGGCGGGGTGCCGCGTAGTAGAGGTGCACTTGGACCCTTTCCCATGCCGTTAACATCCTCGATTACCAAGTTCACAGACACTCTTTTGTTTATATCAACCAATTCAGACATCAAAACCATGACGCCGACTAACTTCCTAACCCTTCCGCTCCGCGACAAGATCTACGGGCAGTGCTTCTATGAGTGCATAATGGTCATTCCACACTCGAAGTTCGACGTTCCTTCCTCTCCTTCACTGCAGGCGCGTTCCTTGCATAGATACTCCATAAGTCTTCTTCGAGTGTGCCGCCAGGTGTATGACGAGTCCATCCCGTACTTCTATGCGAAAGATACATTCTGTTTGAGTCTGGATGTTCAAGACCCCGAGGACCGGTATGCAGATTAGCTGGAACAACAGAAAATCCTAGAGAGCCACCTGTCGCGGATACCCGACTTGAATATTAGTCCTTTCGTTGGCCACTACAAGGAGCGCGGGAAATTTTACAGTGGATAGTGGATACTTTGATCCACACAGATGTAAATGAGGGCGAACTTCTTCTGAAGAGCTATTCATAGAAGAACCACATATGTTGGCGCACATTCCTGACAAAGTGGCATTCGTTGGAGGCCTTGAAGAGGAGGGTTGAAGTCCAAACGATAAAGCTGACTCTAGATCATGAGTCATGTTTTTGATCTGAAATGGACGGGCCCACGCTCTCATCGCAACCACCTAGCATTCTCAACGTCTTCCTGAGCAAATGCATGACAATGGTAAGGTATGACCTGTGAACGAACCCATTCAATTTCCGCCTTCTACGGCGTTCCAACCAATGCAAATTGATTCACGTCATTGGCCGTAAGAGTTACTTGTGGTATGAGACAGCGCATTTATCAGGTATACACTTGGTCTAACATCTCCATATCTGACGGTCTATTGGATCTACATGCGTGCTGGTTCGTTACAACTGACTTCTATCTATAAAAGTTGATATCCAAAATTGATAGCTTGCCCTATCCCATCTCCCGTCATTTGAACACGGACTGGTACAACGGCGCACACCATCTCCGAAGCTACCAGAGAAGATGACCTTGTTCGAATGCAGCCAGCTTCATCGAAGGTGTTTCATTGGGTACTATCGGGGCTTCATAGAGCACTGGGATACTGGATACTTAGGAATCCTTCCCGGATAGTTTATCGACCACTCGCTGTTTCGCACCTTGCCATCTTTTTAGAAGTCGATAACAAAGCCTTACTTAATCGCAAAAAATCCACATGTCCTAGCGTTCATCGACTTACCAACAAACGTTCAGCTAGAGCTAGGAGCCAGAGACTCTCTTCACTGCTAGGTATGACACATTTAAGGGGTCTTTTGCGAACCAGATTCCGTATAGGCTCTTCTCTCGCCCATATAAACCCCCGTCTACGTGGTATAATGGACAATTTACATCAAATTTTGAATAAGAGCATGACAATTCTACTCAGCGGAAACCTTCACAACTTGACCACGCTGAAGCGAAGATGAAGAGCATGGGAGAGAGGATCTGATGAAATTTCCACCTTGTTCTTTATCTAACAAGAGGGTGTGTGTTGACTAAGAAAGGGAGCACCTACCCGTACACCCCTTTTGCTTACATGTACACCCCCCCTTGGGAAACCTGAAATTTCCATTGTGCATCACTCAGTTACACACCAAATTTAGTAGGCAATTCAAGGATTTACATATGATTCTGAGCAACCTCTCCACAGTAATTTTGCACTGTTTAAAGAGCTTAATATCGCTGTTTCAGCACCTTCTTCGCTACATATGAAACGCTGCAAACAGGCCTGCATCCGTTTGGATGGAAGGGGGTGTGGCAGCACGTCCACCTCGCTGCCCTCCACCTCGCTGCCCTCCACCTTGCTGCCCTTCACCTCGCTGCCCTTCACCTCGCTGTTCTTCACCTCGCTGCCCTTCACCTCTTGCTCGTGTGAGACCTTCACCCCGACTTTGATAAGAGAACTTATTGATTCCCGAACCTCCTCTGTCATGGCTAGCCTTCGAAGAGCTGAATGAGCTGAGGCGAGTGTAGGAGTATGATTGTGATCCTCGTTTCATATGACTTCAAGATATCAGTCATCATCCTCGTTCCGTTTGCCGACGGCGCTGAAAGAACACTCCATGAGCCGTGTGTCACTGTGGAGACGTCTTCCAAAATTCCCTGAGTTTAGACTTGCTTTTCCCCCACGATCGCATCGTATATAGACTATCCGATCAACATCTTTCTTGAACTTCTTGAAGCGTGCAGTGACGACAGCATAGCTCTCTGGCTCAGCGTGTTTATTGAGTCCTTCAATCAGAAGTTTCGCATCGTTATAGATCTCCCCCGAAACGAGAGGTGAAGCCAAAGACATGGGGCCGGCGAAGGCGATGCTGACAGGTGGGGCGCCGGTGAGGGTGGTCATGACAATGGCGATGATGAGTGTCAGAAGGAAAGTTTACAACAAGTCTGATGTGTGGGTTTACTAGGCTAGATTAACCGAATTTGAGGCTGTGAGGAAGATCATGGAGAGATTGCTCAGAATCATATGTAAACACTTGAATTGCCTACTAAATTTGGTGTGTAACTGAGTGATGCACAATGGAAATTTCAGGTTTCCCAAGGAGGGTGTACATGTAATGCAAAAGAAATGTACGGGTAGATGCTTTTCTAAGAAAAGATGCGTACGAAAATCTAAAGCTATGAATTTGTTTAGCTATCACTGTATCCGTGCCCCTCACTAAGCTCATTCTTCACTTAGTGCTCGACAGTCATGCAACAGTTTCAGCCATGCAACAGCTGAATTCAACTATTCATCATATACATGATGATATTTAATCAATTTCTTCAAAATAATCCGTCATTTCTTCTGATAGACCTGTACAAACTTAATGCAAGCAGCTCTATGAGACTTAGTAGCTCTGTAGCACTTCTTTAGTGCATTTAAATAACGCTTTTTCCAGGTCACTTCGCGCTTCTTCTGCCTCTCGTCCTTCAATTTCTGTCTATCTTGAGTCATACTTCGAGCATCTTTGACGTACAAGATGTCTTCGATTTTGAGAATCTTATCAGACTGCTTTTTGCGTGCTTTGCGAGCATTTTCAGCGACTTCTATTTGACTTAATTGATTCTGCAGCAACTTCATTTTACGAGTCATTGCATTAGCGTCTTTTCAGAATGTACAAAGCTTTTTCGTAAATTCTTCTGATGTCGATTCATCAGTTAGCTCAAGCAGCTGATTTTCAAGTGCTGCTCGACTAGTAGAAGTGATTCAAATGACTGAATCATCTATAATAGATGATAATGTAATAGATCGATTCAAACGTTCAATAGTTCAAACTTTATTCAGTACTATCTTTGAATCAAAAGAAATTAGATCAGTATGCTTTCATGCAGATCGAATGATAGATTCTTTGAAGACTTTGATTCGAAACTCGTTGAATGCAGTCAGAAATTCAACTTTTGAAAAGATCTCATCACTCATTTGAACAGCTCAATTAATCATCTTCGAATGTCAATGCTTTAATGACTGAAATACACACACATCTAGCGATTGAAGCAGATGAGTAGTATGCGAAGATAAGTTGAAGAGTATGATCTTGTGATTCTCACAGTAGAATAGAAATTCGCTTGTATGATGAGATTCGTAGTCATTCATCACAAGCAATCTTCAAGCTTTCTTTTGATGCTTTTGACTAAAGCGATCGAAGTGCTTCAGTCATCAAAGAAAAATTCAGTCATTTAAATAGTCTGTATCAGAGATAGTGACTAGCACGTCGTCGTCAAGATCGTTGTTGAAATGAAAGATCAAAAGTTGAACTTCAGTCATAATTAGCATTGATGATATATTCTTGCTCTCTTCACTGATGCATTCAATGCTCGTCAATGACTCTCTATTATTCGAATTCTTGAAGTAGATTCTTCTATTTGAATCTACAGTAACAATTCAATCGAAGCGTGCAATGCTCATACGATAGTCGATTTCGTCGAAATTTCATGTATCATTCTTCGTTATATCATATTTGACGATTATCTCGTTAAACTCATCAAAATGAGTCTGTAGTACTTTCGAATCATGCGCGTTCTTTCTGTCAGCTGCTATAGACTTTCGTTTAGCTTTGAAGAGATCTGACTTCTTATCTAATCATCATTTGACTCATTTGTCGCTCAGTAGAGATGAAAGATTTCAACGAGGAAAGTCTTGAGCACGAAGAGCGTTTGTCGTCGATTGCATCATGTGTAGCCTAGCTGACAAGTCTAACTGATTCAGTTTGATTAAGTATTGTCGTAAAGCTGACTTCTGATCAGGTTTTAAAGCTCTGTTATGCAGTTCTCGTACTGCTGTTTTGAACTGATAATTCTTTAGTCTAGATCGAAGTCTTTCATATGAAACACGAAACTCGCGCGCAATTTCGGCGCGGTTAGGATTTTCACGCGTGTTTATTGCTTCAATAGCCTTCTGAATGCGACCTTCGGTGATAGCGTATGTAGAAGTCATGTGATTGAATTTTGGTGGATTTTTGAAGGTGGTGGATCAAAAATATGAAGGTTTATTGTTGCATGGCTGGAACTGTTGCATGGCTGCCGAGCACTAAGTGAAGAATGAGCTTAGTGAGGGGCACGGATAACCCGTTCGTTACGCTTTCTTCACAACCTCCATGAGAATTATCACCACCAGTCCCAACCCCCTCTCAGAAAGTCAGCCCACCAACAATCTGCCTCGTATAAGACTTAACCCTCGAACTACTTTCAACACGACGCCATCGAAACCCCGAAAATCTCTAGCTCACCTCCACACCTTTTCCTATCACACCACCATCATCAACGCCAAACTCCTTACCTTCCCCTACTCCCTTCGTTGATGAATTACTACTGCAACCGCCAAAGATAAAAGCTCACTCCTCCAATTACCCCTCAGCGACATCCCCTCACAAACCCTTTCCCATTTCCTTACTACCATCACCACCTACTACTATCACTACCCCCCATCCTCACCAGTTCCCTTCCCCTAACAAGTTCTAAAACCGAACCTCACCAAAGGAATACAAGAAAGGAACCTGGAGCACCACGCTTTCCGTACTCTTTGTCACAGATGCTGACCTAGAACACCAAGGCTCTCCCACGGTCGTCCTTGTTATTGAATTAGTTTTAAATTGCTATCGCGTACACCAGAATGCCAAAGACTCCAGGTCTTAACAGCATACTCACAGCTACCGCTGCGCCTTAGTCCGCTCGTTGAAACCCCCCGCCCCATCTTCAACTTTTTTACACCCCTCACGAAACCGAAAATCGACTGGCACGGGACTGCTTTCCTCCAGGGGTGGGATATATAGCATATGGGGATATGGGAAGGTATGGGGAAGGGACCGTTAGGAAGCGAGATGTCTAGGAGCCAACGATATAACATTCAGGGGGGGTTGATTAGAGTATACATAATATATACAGACAGGAAATCATTTGAGCGGTCGAGAGCAATGCCTCTTGCGAATTTTCGTTTTGGGGCTTTTAGATGTCGGCCATGATGATGGGCGTGAATATGGGACAAGCACAGAGTACAGGAAGAAAGAAGTAGAGAATAAAACGGAAAAGTAGGATGGGATTGGAGATGGAAATCGCTGCGATATATCCTAGGTCGTTAAGCACCAAGTGTACGTTAGCGATCTTGATCAACCGCTCAATCGCAGAAGCCCTGAGTGAAGTCATTTTTTGGGTAACAATCAAGCAGCACGTGTTTACATAAATTGTTAAGTCTCAATCCACATACGATACCAATCAAACAAAAGTTATATTCTAGTTCTCTAAGCGGTCATCACATCGTATTGCAAATTCGGTACTTCCACATTCTTCCACATGTAGTTCCAAAAATTTGTATAGCAGAACCCATCCCACTCCCTAGCCATTACAAGCTTACCTTTTCTGCGCCCTCATTCTCCTTAGGAACGCGTTCCAATTCACCGTGGCATCCGTATTCGCGTCGACCCCTACCCAGCATCAGCAATCTACACAGCCTTTACAACCTCCATCCTCTGCCTCGGCAACAGCACCGTTAGCATTAGCGTTATTCTCCGCCGCATCCTCGGCGCTCTTGCGGCTTTCTTCCATTTCGGTGCGAAGAGTCTGGACCTGTTTGCTCAGGACCTGCCATAGCTGGTTGTTCTCGAGGTCCTTGTCGGAGCCGGGGGTTGGGGTAGGGACGTTGTGCGATAGGGGTTCTTCGGGTTTGGTCCCGCTCTTCACCGCGCGCTGGGCGGCGACAAGGACCAGTAGGGCGGCGATGAAAGCTTCTTTGAGGTAGGCGAAGCTGAAGCCCTCGGTCATGGAGGCGATAGCGGTGGAAAGGGACGGGGGGAAAGAGATGGATTTGTTTTTGGAGAGCTTGGATCTATATAGTGTTCGTGAGTAAATATATGGTTCAGATGGTTGTAAGTGAAGATAGGTTGGGTGTTGCCATGGGCAGATATTCGGGAAGTGGGGCAACAAACCTCCAGTAGTCGCAATACTGAGCACGCTCTGTAGTGCCTGGGAGTGCGAAGTGGTATTTTCTATCAAAACGCCCTGGACGCTTAGATATACCGGCGTCAAGTTTCTCCACTGGAATATCATTAATTGGCTGCCGTCAAGTGTTCCAGAACTCCGAGGAACATACAATGATTCGTGCTCCCAATCATCATAATACCATCGTTGCTCTCCAGCCCGTCCACTTCGTTCAAGAAAAAGCTCTTGATTCTGTCCGTAATGAGACTGTCAAGGTCTTCAAACACTAGAAGACAAGGCACGGTCTCTCGCGCCTTTACAAAGATCTCGCGGATCGAATATTCGGGGCCATGACAGCCTGCAAGAGACTTAACGTAGAGTGTGGGGATTGGGTCTGGCCGTGAGTAGAGCGCATGCATCAGGGCTTTGAGAGAAATAGTTTTTCCATTACCAGGCAAGCCTAATACAAATTAGTTTTGGGTAATTACATAGGGTCGGTTTGTGGGAAATACCGTGGAAGATGATCCCTCTCTGATCAAGAAAAGTCAGACCGTCAACCATGCCTCGCCTCGATCCAACGATTCAATAAATCTCAAAACGCTGTGGAGAAGAACACGTCATAAGATAGAAGTTAGACTCACCTTCCAAGGCACTGCAAATTCCTTGTATTCGTTTTCACAGTCAAAGAACCCCTCGATATCCTTGACCAAAGCCTGTTTCATCTCGCTGTTGAGTATAACATCATTCCAAGAAGATTGCTGAACGCTGCTCCAAAGTTCATTGCTCTTAGTCCACACCCCTTGATCAAATACATATACCTCATCATGTGGATCGCTATTGTATCGAGAAGCTGCTGCGATAAGCTCATCCGCGCGTAGGGAACGCCCCCGATTTACATCGTCCTTCTCCAATTTGTGCAGGATACAATCGATCTGCTCCCTGGCAAAACCTGCCGGGTATTCCGCAGTGTATACAATAAAATTGTTATGGTTCCACTGGTAATCGTATTTGCCAAAAAGAACTTTGTCCAACAGCTTGCCAGTGTCGTCACCGGAGCGGCCTTTAGCAGGTTGAAGAGCTCGTACCAAAATCCCGTTGTTAGTGTCAAGCTTAGCTTCAGCTTGACCTGCGTGCGCAAAAGAGACGATGCCTGTTGTTCGTGAGGTGACTGTCAACGAATAGCCTGGGTAATGCTCGCGAAGGGTGGCCACGATGGTGTCATGGACGGATACTCGAGGGTGGGAGGAGTGCCTCTGAAAGTCATCGAAGACTCTAGTGCTTGCATAGTCGATATTACGAGAGTCTTCTTGTTGGCCCATCGTGGATTATATAATAGATGATAGAAATAGGCAATATTGGAGAGACGTGGAAGTTGTAGAGATTAACAATTGTAGAAGGTGACAGCCGCAGAAACTGACCGTGCTGAATGAGCAAAGGAGTTATATGAGAGAGAGATAGTAAATAGAGGCCAATGGCTACCTATACGTAGATATACATGTGACTCTGCCAATTCCAGGCAGCTGCGCCTATTCCCTAGGGGTTCTGCCTTGTGTCCGCACGACTGACTCCGCCTCCTGCGGCATTTGCATATTTTGAGGCGAACCTACGGTCTCTGTGTGACGAGCATTAAGCCGAGGATTATCATAAGTTGTCGTGGTTGTCTACCTAGGCTACCGCCTGCGGAACTCGAAAGCTTGGACCGCGAACACGCTAAACCCTTTCCACACCTTTTGAACATCCCATACTTTCTGAGCCCTCATCTCAGCTCTTACCGGTTCCCGTCCAAGTCCTCTACTATGTCCGACCAAGATGCAGCCAGGCTTCACGCCGACGCAGAGCGAGATCTAACCCGGCTATGGCGCGCATGGCGAACAGTGAACGAAATGTGCAAAGACAGGGTAAGTGCGCCCCAAGCCCCAGCACAGCCATTACTCCAAGAACATGCCTGACCAAGAATCTGTAGGGCTATGAACTATCAGACGCAGAAGTCGGCATCTCACTCGACGACTTTCGCGCCCAGTATGCCGACGCCAGCGGTGCCCCCGAGTATGCCCCACTATCACACCCTACCCTAATCCAGCTAACCCTCTTCTTTGTCCTCTCCAGCCGCAAGAAGATGACTTTCTCTGCCCGACCCTCGGGCCCCATGCTCGAAAAACACGCCCTTCCACCCAATGCCCCCGCGGACGCGCCCGCCCAGATCGGCACCATCTGGATCGAATTCAGCTCGGAAGCCTCTATCGGCATAAAACAAATGCGCACCTTCGCGCAGCACATCTCGCAGCACAACTTTCACACCGGCATTCTCATCACGCAAGCGTCCATAACTCCCGCGGCCCTCAAGATCGTACCCGTCGTACTGCCGTCGATAATAGAGACGTTTCAGGAACAGGATTTGTTGGTTAATATCACGCACCATGAGCTGGTGCCAAAGCATGTGTTGCTAAGTGGAGAGGAGAAGAGGCGGTTGTTGGAGAGGTATCGGTTAAAGGAGAGTCAGTTGCCTAGGATTCAGACCGGGGACCCGGTGGCGAAGTATTTGGGGTTGAGGAGGGGGCAGGTGGTGAAGATTATTAGGAAGAGTGAGACGGCGGGGAGGTATGCAAGCTACCGATGGGCTATATGAGGCAGGGTCTCGTCGGGTGGACTTACGGTTATGAGCAATGGCGCTTCAAGTTGGTATGGGAGTTGAATAGGAAAAGTGTAGCGTGGAGTTCAGGCACATGTACTTGTACAACTTGCATATCCTAAAATACGAAGAGCACTGATACTACAGCTTCGCCCTCCCCTTTACCTCGTTCTTGACCTTCTGCTTCTTCCCCAATCCCTTACTTTGATCCCGCAACACCCTCCTCCAAATCTTCCCACTTCCACTTTTCGGGATCGCCTCCACTTATGCCTCACCTCCCTCTCTTTCACATACCGAATCAATTCCTTCTCCACTCCACTTCCTCTTTGCACCCCTTTTTCAAGCACCACATACGCCTTCGGCTTCTCTCCAGAATATTCATCCTGCAATCCCAAAAAAGCCACATCTTCGACTTTGGGGTGGCCGAGTAGGAGGTCTTCGAGTTCAGCGGGTGCGACACCGATGCCTTTGACCTTAATCATTTCTTTGATGCGGTCGGTGCTGGTGAGGAGGCCTTCGTCGTCGACGAAACCTTGGTCGTCGGTGTGGAGCCGGCCGTCGGAGTCGAAGGTTTCGGACGTGGCTTTGGGGTTGTTGAGGTACCCCATGACGATTTGGGGGCCGCGGGCTAGGACCTACGAAGTGTGTTCTTCTTAGAGACTTGCTCTGGCTATAGAGGTATTGCGGCTGGGAACCCACCTCGCCAGGCTGATTAAGCCCTAGCTCTGTCCCATCTAGATCTACTATCTTTACCTCGGTGCTTGCGATGATAGTGCCGACTGCATGGGCATACTTGTAGTCGTATTTGTCGGGTGGATGAGCGGTTATGCAGGAGCAGGACTCGGTCATTCCATAGCCTGGATTGAACAATCAGACGGTTCCAAAAGACAGCAACACGAGTATGACAGCGAACCTTGCTTGAACTCTTTTTGAGGAAATTTCTTCTTTAGCAACTGGATGATCTCCTCGGATAGAGGAGCGGCACCAGATGAGAAGCGGCGAAGATGCGAGAGATCGTACTGGTCAACGAGTGGATCGCGAACAAGCCGGAGTAACAGCCAGGATCTGGGTCAGATCTGGCGGCGTAATCTGTTGGACCTGTAGACACTGTGCAATGACATTCTGATATTCAATCATAACCTGAGAATGGGAGTTAGATCGCCATAACCTGGAGTCTATTGCATGTCATACAGCTTTCGGTAGCCCAGTCGTACCGCTGCTGAAGCTCAAAAACCCACAGACGTCCTTGTTCGTCTTGCCCATCGGAATCTTAAAGCTTGGTGTTTGTCCATTATCACCGTAAGATCTGCCAATCTCCAAGAGCTGCTGCATAGTCGTAAAGCCATCTAAGCTTCCTTCCAGAAGAAACACTCGCTGTTTCGGAATTCCAACATTTTTAGCAGCGGCTGCAGCAACAACCATGGCGGATGGTACGGTCATCAGAAACTTGGCGTTCGCAGTTTTAAGAGCATATGTCATCTCTTCGACGTTGTTTGCCGGGGAGGCACCAGACACAACTCCGCCTATGATTTTAGCTCCTATCAGCTATTCTGCCAGAGCATTGCCAGATCCAGCGGGGCAAACCAGCTCTGAGAGTCCCAAGCATAGCGACAGGGTACCATATTGTATTGGGGCTGAACAGTGCCACCGTTTCCCCCTTCTTTAACCCATAGTTCTTGGCCAATACTGTTGATAGATAGACCGTATGCAATTTCACCCGTGCGTAGTCAATACGCTCATTCGTGAAAGCATTGGTGAAGCCACGGAAAGGGCCATTGGAAGTATTGGAGGTGACTGAGAATGGAGAGTCAAAGAGCCAGTCCCATATTGAGAGCCCTGACGGTACTGAATGCCGGGTGAGTACAATATAGTCAAACTACGATTGCGCGGGCAACGAGCTCACAGTTGATGTCTGGCTGTTTCGACTTGAAGGGCATGTTGGTCAGCAACAGCTCATGGAAGGGCAGGATTCTCTTACATGTAAAGAAGACTATTCGACCTTTCGATCCCGACCTGCTCTAATGTTCTGACGTAGATGATATGATGGTTCGTGGTGTTTAGGACTACAGGGTGTGGGGATGATCTTCGGTTCAACGTCTGGCATAACGGGACCTCGCCGAAAATCTGGGGAAGTGCTTTCCGATGGAGTATGTGAGAAAATTTCATCTAGAGAGGACTAAAGAACTACCTAGCTCAATTCGAGCAAAACACGAAAGTCCTGAGATGGTGTGAAGTGACGTTTTGACCATGAAACACACCTAATGGGACCTGAATCCCTAACTGCTGTGGCATACTCGTATGACTTGAGAAAGTTTTTCGATTTGCGTGGAATGACAGGTAAAGTAGTGACACGACAGACCTTATAGCAGGCTCAGATTGAAACTCAGCATATATCTTCTAGACCAGGTACCTAGTAGAGTACCCAAGGTGTATCCCCTCTGATTAGACTAGACGCCCCAATTAGGCTATCTAGGCGCCTTCCATTCCCTTGTCCTTCAGGTCATTGCCACGGCGGGCAACTACTCTCATACGCACACGCTTCTGTAAGAGCCATACCTAATGTCATAGTAGGAAGACAATGATTGCAAGTCGATTGCCTTGAAAAGCTTTTCCGTCAATGAATGGAAAATGGCACAAACTACACTTGTGCTTCAAAGCGATTGTACAAGCCTTCTTGACCTGACACTGACGGCGAATGGATGTATTGCACGCGATTTTTTTTCAATGGTTGTTCGACCACTTTCTAAAGGTCGTCCACTAGCATCCAAAGCATCTTCAGCTCTACCTAGGTAGAGGAACAATCGATTGCGCTGGGCTTCACACCCCTGCATGAGGTGGCAGTTCTGATTCCATTGATCACTTAGTACTACCTATCCAGGTGACACCATGGTTTGGTGTTTTGCAGCTGTTGCGGACTGTCGCCACCCTTGAAATTATAGGTTTGCCCAATCTGTCAGAAGTATGGAGCCGCGCAAAGCGGGTGTAGTTGTCACTGATGGGATCCAGAGCTGTTCGGGAAATTGGTGTTCATCCGCGAAGAATTTTTCAATTGTTGGTGGCATTCATGTTGTAGGTTCTGCACCTTGCCAGGCTATGCAGGTAAGTCTCCTACTTAATGTGCCGTTTCGTGCACCTTCTTTGTCTCTCCCAAATCATAAAGGTGGTCTGATGAGTATCTCTGAACCCCTATTAAAATCGGGCCTTCTGGATTTGATAGTATAGTAGTAAGCCCTTCGGTCTTTCTATACATATAATATGGCGAAACTGCGCGGTGTCCTTATATCCAACCCCCAGTAACATAGGGAACAGATGGCGTAAACCAAGCTGGATTCCTGCCTCAGCAGTTGATAGATGACCTTTCTGAATCCATGGCGCTTTCTATGCGTCAATTTCCCATGACTGCAAGATTTGAACCTCAGGTCAGTAGAAGTCATGCACGATCTTCTCATTTCAGGTTTGGCATTGACGTCCTTCCCAGTATATATTGTAATTGAGGGATTAAGCAGGGTGTGGGATCAGCTACGTCGAGGCCAAACTCTGGTAAGAGTTGGGTGGGTGCACATATGGCAACGTCCAGATGTAAAGTCCTTCCTTGTTCACTGGTAAGGCAGATGAAGTGCTTGAAGGTACATGAGGACGTGGATCAAAGCTATGCTGGATACTGTAAGGGAATAGGCACAGTCAGCAATAAGCATCCAATTTGGTAAGTGTCTTTGGACGTATATTGCTCACAACAAATTCACATCCACAGAGTACTTACAGATACCGGGTAGTTATCAAAGATAAGCAGCTGATGCGTTACCTGACCATGTCGTTAGCGAATGTCTGACTTGCTCAACACACAGCGAAAAGCTCCTTCCGACTGCTTTATGCTCATTTCCAGCGCTGCTTGGTCTCACACAGATCGGTAACAGATATAGATCCTCCGGGATCACAATCACTCTCCCCTTGCCGGTACTCTATCATAATAATGCAAAGCTCCACTGTTGAGTCGCATATCAACCAAAGCCGCTTCCAGATCTTATACCGATCCTCCCAGGCCGCCTTGAAGGCTCTGCGCAAGGCGCCAGAGCGCTCTCCTTTGACGGAACGAGGAAATGCTTCACAGCTCGATTCGTCAAGCCTCAAACGACAGCATGATGACTCGGAAGCAGAAGGTGAAGCGAAAACGTCACAACTAGGCAAAAGACGCCGTACAGCCGTCGAGCCATTGTATAGTAAAGGCCTTCGCAACAGGGGTACAGTGGTGGTGGGCAACGGAAAGTTTTCAGCGACTGTTCGCGAGCTGATCCATGAAGAGAAAGACTCGGCATACTTCCTTAAAGGGCCCATAAAGCAGGTTAAGCCTAACCCTGACTATCTGAATGAAGCAGCGACCCTTAATTTGATCAAGGAGAGTGCTTTGATAAAGACGAGCGACGGAAAGCCGATGATCTATTTCATCAAGCAAGGGATGCTGGCTGGGATGATGGCAGACATGGCCAAGAAGCTCGCTTCGCAATCGGAGCAGAGCTTCAAAGATCTTACCGCTGCATACAAACCCATAGTGCCCGCCAACGACCCAAGGCATCGCGGCGAGGAAAAAGAGAAGTGGAGTAAGAGAGGCCTTGACTACGGTCTCTTTCATTTCGCGTTATGGCATATGCAGTGTCATGTGTACGACAAGCCTATCTTGTCGCAGCACTCACGTCCGCTTTCGGAGGCTAAACTCAAGGCTGTTGTTGACCATATGAAGAATACATCCTGGGAGCACGAGATCTTGAGTTCGTGGCTGAAAGCCTTGGACTACCCCGTATGGCAAGAATATCATAAGTCATACCAAGGTCTGAAAGGAGACCTTGAACATTTATACCAAGGTCCTCAGGGTTGTCAGTCCTCCCTCGCGGTCTTAATAAATATGACCGTAGGTCCCCACAAAGACAAGGGCGATGTCAAGGACGGATTGGTCGCAACAACTTGCTATGGAGACTTCGAGGGTGCACATGCGGTATTTCCTGAGCTGCACACCAAGCTAGATCAGAGGCCAGGTGATATAGTGCTTGCGATGTCAGCCGTGTTAGAACATTATATAACTCCGATCGAGTCTGGCGAACGTCAGGGCCATACCCGGTTCACTAAAGAAGACATACTTCATCCACACGAAAAGAGGTTCGACTGTCCATTTGAAGGGTGTGTAAAAGGGTTCAAGACAACGTCGTCCGTGAAAAGGCATCTAGGACCGAAGACAAAGACAGGCCATGCCCTCGACGGGGTCGAAGTAAACAAGCTCATGTCCAAAACCAAACTCAGCATGAACAAAACAAAAGAAACCGAGACGTATGACCTTGAGACTTCTGACGGAAGTGAAAACGTGGTTGGATCTTTAGACGGTGAATAAGTCCACATTTAGCTGTTCCGCTGATGAAAGATCTGCCTAAGTTATGTGTGAGAGAGATGGATAACGAAAGCCTTGGCTGGTGGGTTGGAATGTTGACGTGGTATTCAAAGAACTTGCTACGAGTAGAATATGCCGCTGCCGACATATATATGGAATATAGTAAGGTTGATGGAAGGGGACAGTCATCACGGAAGAGGACGGTGCTTCACGCTCCCGTCGTTATGATACTTTGTTCGCTTTGTAAGCGAGCTAGGTCAAGGTAGGCTTTGCATCATCTTTGGCGACAACTATCTACTACTACGCCTTTAACACATTGATCTTCAAAATTTGTCCTTGCCATGTTTCAAATCAAGAAAGAGCAGCAAGTAGGAAAGCTAATTGAGATGCCGACAGATTAAGCACTCACCATTATGTGAATTTACCGAATTTTGAGCGGCTACTATTCGTTCACCTAACGACGAGATATCTTGCTCAAGAAGACACCTCAATGTCCTCCCGTGAAACACGAACATCAAAATGTCACGAGCGGAGCCTCTCCGTATAACACTGATTGGTGCAGGCACCATTGGCCTTTCCTGGGCCGCGCTTCATTTGCAGCATGCATCCGCAACTCACCCGCTAGAGCTAACGATTCATGATACGAGGCCAGACCTGCAACACTACGTATACGATACTCTACCGCTCTACCTCCAGGACACTTCTCCAGCAGAAATAAGACCTCTGCCTGGCGAAGTCTCCAAGACCAGCTCGTGCGGGAGAGAAGCAATCAACCGCCTCATCAAAGACGGCACACTTAAGCTCGAGCCAAACCTCTCAACCGCCGTCCCCCACGCCAACATTATCCAAGAACAAGGCCCCGAGAATCTCGACTTCAAAACGAGTCTATGGCCCCAAATCGAACAGCACTGCCCGCGCACCTGCCTCCTCTGGACCTCCACCTCCGGTATCCCCGCCTCCGTCCAATCCTCCCAAATGCAAGATCCCTCCCGCCTGCTCGTCGTTCACCCTTACAACCCGCCTCATGTAATGCCTCTGCTTGAAATTGTCCCTTCTCCTATCACGAGACCAGACGTTGTCACGCGAACTGTCGATTTCTGGAAGCAACTTGGTAGAGAGCCTGTTGTTATTAAGAAAGAAGTTCCCGGCTTCGTAGCAAACCGCCTCGCCTTCGCTCTCCTTCGCGAAGCCATTCACCTCGTGCACACCGGCGTCGCCTCCGCTTCCGACATAGACACTATCGTGCAAAATAGCATGGGTCCTAGATGGGCGGTTGCAGGGCCGTTTAAGAGTTATCATGCTGGCGGTGGGGAAGGGGGTTTGGAGGGATTTTTCAAGAACATCGGAGGGACAGTTCAGGATTGTTGGGATGATAGTGGAAAGATTAATGTTGAAGATGGATGGGAGGAAGATGTGTTCAAGCAGACGAGGGAGGCGTATGGGGTTGTGGATACGAAGGAAAGAGATATGTTGACGAGGAGGGTCTTGGACGCTGTGAGGGGTGATGCTGAGGGCGCTGGATGATGAGACGACGATGACATGTCAGTGACATCTACCTTACCGAAAAGCGCCAACTTCTAGGACCTTGAAACAACAGCGTGGTATGTCCGCAACGCAAACCGACCACGAAAAGGTCCGATCAAACCCCGCACCATCTTCCAGTTCGTTACCGAGCCCCAGCGCCGCGAAGAGATCAGAGCTATAGAGCTAGACTCCGGACGAACGAATCAAGCCACCAGCATATGAAACATATCCGATATGCTAAACGGGCGCGCGAACTGGGGCCATTGTGTCAAGGAGTGACACGGGATAGACCAGGCGTACGCTCTGTACAGGAAAGGGTGTGGCGACAATGAATATCCACATGTGTTCTGGGTAATATTCAAAGTTTGTAACTCAACTGATCCTCTCAGGGATCGAGATAAACAAATACCTAAGACTTCGTTAGAGCTAGCCAGATCCTCACTCTTGAAAAGCCATCTCGGCTAGATGTCTCTTCTACACAGTTATCTATCCAAAATAAGCACGCCTCCAGCCACCCCTATGTCTAGCCATCCCCTGATCTAGACTATCCGCACATTCAGTCACCTTCTCATCCACACATCCTCCCCTCAGTATCATTTCTTTCACTCCACCCTTTCTCCCACCACGACCATTTCCCGCAATCACACCCCCTAGCCATTTCCTCACCAACTCGTGCACTCCCGGATATATCTCCCTCAAAGCATCTCCTCCCTCTTTCGAGCACCGCGGTCTCTAGATCCGCCTATTGATTTACTGAGCCGGCCTCTTGCACTCAGTCCAAGTCAGCCGATAAACCTCCTAATCCAGGTTTTAAAAAAAAACCCCATTCGATAAGGCCACGGCTGTGTTGCACTTGTGTGGGTTGATGTGATAAAGAGTCTGCGTGGATACTAGATGCTAGGTATACGTTATCTCAACGTCGAGTACTATGATATATAGCGCTGATAATCCCACCCCCCCGTCCCTTTCCCCAACCTGATACACCTTGAAAGGCCCTGCCCGTATTCCCATTCTCCAACCCATCCATCCAGTCATCTCAATCATTAACTCATCCCAGCCGGGTCCTCGAACGCCAATGCTACTGTCAAAGGTATTTCTTAACGCCGTTGCTAAACTGCACAAAATATAAGTAGAAGATAAAAGTGGCACAAGGGTATCATAACGAAGGAAAGCACTAAAACGATAATTTGCTGATATCTGAAAGCGTAGAGCTGCCAGGAGGTAAAGGTAAAATCAAGGTGAAGGTTGCACTGGTTGTTTCTCGAAAGTACAATCAGCTAAATAAAGGGTAAGAAGCGTTTCCAGTGATGAGTGACTTCAGTTCAAGAGCCCCCCGACGTCCCTTAGTGTATTTGAACTATACTGTTTCTGCGCCGCATTCGGATGAAGACGAAGAGAAGTGGTTGAGGCAACTGACGGCCACGGTGAAGCTGGAAACCCCGGCGAGCGTGGATAAGGAGGGGCTGCTGAAGGAGATATTGACGGAAATGACGACTGTTGATGGTGAGGAGGCGGAAATGATGGTATCGAGGGAGAAGTAGGACGGCTGAAGTTCTTTGTTGGTGCAGTGGGCTGGCTGAAGTTTCTTGTCGGCGGGGCTGGGTCTAAATTTACCCTCGACGACTGGGCTGGTGGAAGCGATGACGGAGAAGGAGGGGAGGGAGAGAGGAGGCCGCCAATATCCAGTAGCAAGGCGTGGCTACCCCGTCTCATGTGCCGGATTGCAGGGCTTTCAGGTGATTCGATTGACTCGGCATGCGGTGGAAGTGCAGCCACACCGAATGCCGAGAGACTGCGGTATCGAGGGGATGGAGCGGCGTGAACGTCTTCAAGCAAGCCACCTACGTCGAAGAAAGACATGCGTCGCGGGGTAAGGGTGGAGGCAGGGACTTCGCATGGACCTATAGCTCCTTTTTCGATGTCTCGTTCAGGAGCTTTCAAGTCCGTCTCGTCCGTCTCCGCAGATCCTCGAGTAGGAAATTCCCAGTCCTGCAGCATAACTTTCGGGGTCACATTTCGTGCCTGAGATGCTAGGGGTAGGGCCATCGGTGCTGGTCTGGCTATTTTAAATTGTCGGTCCTCAAACTCTGGCCCTAACCTCATGCCTAGATCTTCTGCCAGGTGGGTATCGCTGCCCCAGGTCCTACTTGAGACAATATGTCGATGGGTTTCAGTTGATCTGTTTAAACTACTGGCTCCTCCAGTGCTGCCGAGGCGGTAGCGTTGCTTTTTAGCACCGCGGTCGCGCACGAAGGATCCTAGAACGAGGGCGTTAGAGACCGCGGCGGCGGCAAGGATTTCGAAAGAAGCGAGAAGCGACCGGAATTGCTGGTCTGAGTTACGATCAATGACACCGACGACCCGGTAGACGGTGATGGCGACAAGGATAAGGGAGAGAGCGAAAAGCAAAACTAGGGAGATTTTCCGCTTGATTGCCATGTGAGATTTCAGTATTATCGGGATAGGGAAGGCAACCAGAAGAACATCGGTAGTGACATCGCTCGCACCCATGGTGATGAGCTGAGAATAACCTTGACGACATTTTGCTCCAGGGTCTGGAGCTACTTGCCAGTATTTGAAGAATGGCTTACATTCAGCAAGAGTCGCGATTACCACGGCGATGAAGGTCACAACAAGGAACCATCGGATGAACTGAAGGCCAAGTTCATAGGACCGTTTCCATACTTGACTTGTGAGGCGTTTAAGGAACTCCGAGACGGTGAATTTGGCAATCCATAGACTTTGACACTGTTAGTCATGGTTGCGACCATTCTTAAGGGAGCTACTTACAACGCAGCATAGAAAATCCTGGAACACAAAACAAGCTTGCTCCCAATCTCACGGTGCCGGATTTCCAGGGGACTCAATCCAGTTGTGATGGCGTTATTTGTTCCCCATCGAAGGATTAAATGCACGCATGCCATTCTAGCCAGCAGCGGTATGATGCTCAGTGCCATGACCTTGTCCTCCCGGAAAAGTTTCTCGGTGCGTATGTATCGCCCAGCAAGCCGCACAATGATTATAGCCAATGCGAACCCCGTACACCACCAGGATACCAATATTGACGGATTATTTTGGTGAGCATTTCTAGCCAAAGGCGGGTCGGAGTATAATCGAGTGGATAGAATCATTGTTGACCAGCGCTGGCGCCCACCAGCCTCCGAAGAGGAGGTGAGCGTAGGTTTTGAAGGCAGAGACCAGACTACGATAGCATTATAATCGTTCCCAAGAGACTTGGTCTTTGCGATGATGAAGCCTGGAAAAACGCTTGGACCATGCTTCTGCCAATTATAGATATCTCTCCGACGAAAGCCGAGGCTAAAAGTAAAGGCCGATTCTAGGAACCGTTGAGACGATGTTTTGTCTGAAGATGATTCTTTATGAACGTTGTAGAGACGGTGACAAGAGACGGATGGATAAATGGATAAATGGAAGAGGGAAGAGGGAAGAGGGAAGAGGGAAGATTGCGAAAGAGTACGGAAGAGTACGGTCAGCATGTCAGAGCTATCTAAGGTAAGGTAGTTTAGGGGGCCAGACTCTATTCTATCATCCCGTACGAGGCTGCCCGCCGTGCTATCGAATTTTCCGAGCATGGCGCCACATCATCCAAACGTGTCCGGCTCAGGCTCCGGTCAGGCGTTGCGCGGGACTCTTAGAGTCTTATCACCGCTTCTTCGACGGATACAGATAGCTAAGCGTGATAAGGTAAAGTAAGGCCCTAAGCACGTACTAAGCAGTTCGGCAACTAATCCACCGTTCGCTGATAGGTAAAGAATAACGGGTGGTAGTGGGTGCTGGTTGGTGGGGGCGTAATCTCGGTGGAAAAGTAACGGTCCAACTCAGGATAGATGATACGTACGGTCGTGTACCTTCTTGTTGAGAATTTAGGAAAATAATTCCAACATGTACGGACACCAGCTGAAGCTCCGCCAGTCACCGTTAGTAGTCTTTGCCGTCTGCAACTGTCGAGTGTAACAAGAGAACGGGAAGCATTGTTGGTTGTCGGTTTGATCTGGTTTTGCCGGTACCTGTGCGTGCACTCGGTTGGAAGAGAATGCCTCACAAGCAGCCTAGACCCTGGACTGTGTTACCGTGTGATTACTTACTACGGACAAGGGCTACGGTAATTGTGGAAAGGAATGGAAGGCACTGAGCTTGTCAAACCAATATTAATACATCACTACCATGATAGATTGCCCATCGAGAAGGCCGCGGAAAACTAACATGAGAGTCCAGTTCCTTTCCGTTGATGCGGACGTAGAACGGTCGAAGATCTTACACGCTTCAGATCATCGTCTATTGTAGACTTCTATAGTACTATCTCGCCGATCCTCGTTCCATGTTGCTACTCGAATGAAGGTAAATTATATTATAGGGTATCCAGTGCCGCGATAGATGCGTGAGGTCAGTAGACAAGCGCAATGCAAGCGTGCACGTACTCCAAGATGTCTTTGCATTGCTCAATCGTCGAGCAGCTCTACAGTCCACTTGGGAATCCGGTCCACCCCCTCTCCTCGAATGGCACTCACCGGGATAGCACCGAGCCTTCCCTTCCAAGCGTTCTTCCTGCCGCTTGGGTGATCGACTGCACCCGAGGCCAAAGCGTTGAGGTAAGCTTGTAGGTTCGCGAAGTTGTCCTGAGTACCTTCAACATCTGCTTTCGTTGCAACGACGAGCCAGGGTTTAGTAGATATAGGTGCCATCCACAGCGCTGGGAGCGCTTGGGACGCGGATGGGTTGATGATGATGTTCTCTTGCCCTCTTGCCACGGCACCGTCCGTGGCAGACGCAGATGACATCGAGCTACCCAAAGCCTTCCAACCGACCATCCGTTGTTCTGTGTCGTTGTTTGTCTCCTTTCCTCGTAGAGTCTCGAATTCTCCCAATTCCCGCCAGAGATTCTTGAGGGCCTCAACGGCGTCTCCGCTACTCAGGTCAACCACAAACGCAAGGATTTGCGCACGTTCTACGTGACGTAGGAACCCAAGCCCTAGTCCTCGATCCAGGTGCGCGTCTGGTATGAGCCCGGGTATGTCTGCTATGGATATCTGCGTTCTCGGTTCGCCTTTCGCGCTGTTGGCTTGCAAATAGGGCCTACCGTGATGATTGTCCAAGACAACTGTTCCCAGGTTCGGTTGCAGTGTCGTAAACGCCCAATTACCCACTCTCGCGCGACTTTTGCTGAGTGCTCGTAGCAGAGTGCTCTTGCCAGCATTGGGCATCCCCACAAAGCCAACATCCGCAAGAAGCTTGAGCTCTAGTTCCAGCGTTATGGACATGCCAGGGTCACCTTTTGTCGCGAACTTAGGCCTTGGGTTCGGCCTTGATACGAAATGTGGATTGCCCAGACCGCCCATAGCACCGGCAGCAAGAAGCATTGGCTTTTCCATAGGCTCTGAAAGATCCTGCGATACCGGTGCCTGAGGTTGGGACATGCTCAGGTTCGAGAGTCTTGCCTTGGGAAGAGGAGGAAATTCTGCCATTGCGAATTCGGATGGTTGGGATGATGGATACAGTATCCACTTGTCTCTCCTCCACTGCCCCCGCGTTGTTTCCCCTTCAGTTTGCGGCATACCCTCGTTCTCCACCCTCTGCTCCTCTTCCGCGGCCACCGGATCGTGCCTGGAGATTTCCCTAATTATAGTGCCTACTGGCACTTGCACTAGCACATCCTCTCCACGTTGACCACCCTTTCCTTTTCCATGCCCATTTCTCCCTCTGCTAGCTTTGACAATCCCCCGCCGGGCAAGCTTGTGTAGGCTTGTTTCTCCACGGATGGACTGGATATAGACACTGCCCCCACTGCCACCGTCGCCCCCGTTGGCCGGTCCAGCTGAAATAAATTTATCTCGTAGAAACGAAACGCACCCGTGGCCACCGGAGCCAGCTGTGAGAGTTAAGGTGCATTTGTCCGCGAAGATGGTACGACCATAGTCTTCAGGTGAAGGATCTAATCGAGAAGATTCAGGAATGGAGTGGGTTGACTCTGTTTCATTTGCAACTGATCCTGTAGATTCATAGCGTTTGGCTATTGAGGTAACACATGCGTACCTCGAAAGCTTGCGAAGAGGTAAAATGGACGGCTCCAAGCCAGGGTAGAGAAAGGGCAGGAGGATTAGACGAGCCATGCGTGCAAGTAGGATGTGCACTGTTGCGCCTTGTTTTGTCACGATCCTTGGCTTTCGCAGGCGCACTTCATTGCTGGTATTAGAGACTCTAATTTTCGAGCAATTCTCGAGCTCTGAGTGAGAAACGTTTGATGTAAAGGTGCCGAATTGGATCAGCCGAGAACTGGAGATGACATGAGTCTTCCGCACAGGCGCCAGTGGTATTGCACCATCCGGCAACGCGCCCTGCTTGAATAGTAAGCTCCAAAATCCATCAACTCTGGTCTAGGCTTCGAATAACACCAGATCCTCTCCAGCGCGAGCCTGAAACATTACTGTCCAGAAGGCATCTACATAAGCCTGAGGCCAGGACGCCCGGCGGAATGGTCTGGTCTTCTCTTTGTTCGGAAAGGTAAGCCAGAGTGGTACCATCTATGGGCGTATCTAGATTAACACATTGTTAGGGCCCTATGCGCCAGCTATCCTACGCTTCAATCTCTCGTTTCCTACAAACTATCCAACCTTACCACCCTCAATCACCTTCGTTAGCGATATCTTCCACCCGCTGGTCACGCCCTTAACTACATACACTTATAGCACAGGGTCTTTGAACTCAGAGACAGTTAGTGCCACAGATGACGAGCGCTTGCCGCCAGGAGGCTTCAGCCTAAGGCATGGGTTTCCGCACTGGTTTGGGAGGGCAGAAAAGAGCGTTCCTCCTTCAAAAGCCACTTCAAGGAATGTGAGTGGATCGTTGGATGGACGCGAACAACATGATCAGGATGCCCGTAAGCGTCCGATTTCGGGCATGCCTAGCTCAAAACTCTCTCCGCAAGGACCGTCGTCGCCCTTTACATCCTCGAGTAGTTCAGTACCTCAGCACGCCCAGAGGAGCTCTTTTAAAGTCGGCATTCAAGATGTTCTAAATTACATGAAGAGTGCTTTCGACGATAAGACAACTATGGACGCCTTACCACTGGAAGCAGCGGGAAATCCAGGGGCTTGGAATGCCTGGCGAGCACATCGCAAGACCGTGTTTAAAGCTTCATCTCTGAGCAAGCCTGATGCCGCCAATAATGATCCTGGCCAGGCTGGAGTCAACGATATTCCAGACAAGCCGGCACTGGACAAAGCAAAGCTGCCAGGTGAATGGAACTGGGACGGAGTATGGCGAGAGCGGGTTCAAAAGGGTATTGATGCTAGTATCTCAAGCTCGGCCTTATACGGAGGATTTACCAGTGGAATGGATGATCTTGTACGGTAAAAGTACACCTTTTGTAAAAGAAAATTACTGACATATTGTAAAGATTCAATTCGTTGACGTGGACGATGACCTGATACAAGCCATCAAGGAGCGGACTTTAAAGTGATAATCTGATCCAAGTAGAAACTTCTTTTTCGATATTGTGGGCATTTCTCTCGACTGCTTCGCTACCATCGTCGGCACGCACAAGATGGTTTACCCCAGGTCTAGAATGATATTGAGTGACTGCGCCTTCCTTTCTCGATTGCTGCTTGCTCTTTCCATCTTCGTGTCCATAAGGTAGCGTTCTAAGGTAAAAATAGCTTACATCGTGCATCAGGATTCATGTTCGAAACGCAACAGTATACTGCTCCAACAACATATCATAAGTTTCAGCTTCATTGTGCATTCAGATACAGATTTCATGAGCCCAACTTCCACCATCCAACATACCGTATTGCATTGCATACTCAATATCCCGTAGCTCTACCGAAGGATCTTCGAGATTGATGCCAAGGAGACGTAGAGCACCCGCAAGCCCACAAACTCTGCCCTGGCCTCGTCTACCAGAGACTCCGCCAGCAACTCCGCCGGGCACTCCCGTAGTGAGTCGAAGAGGCGACATTCCATCACAGGAGAAAGTAGAGCCGCAGGTTAGCTTCCCAATCCACGTGCTCAGGGCTGTCTCCGTGCACACGCAAGTTCGGCCATCAAGTAATTTTGTCTTCGCTCGATTCTGCAAGTCTCTAAGGTTTAACGAGCTCCCTGTCTCTCAATTTGTATATTTACTAAGTTCCGTTGCAATGCCAGATCCGTCTGTCATAATTTGTGCTGGATCCTGTTCTATCCGTACGCTGTGATCGCTACTCTCAAACGCTACCCGCACCTACGAGGCTCAATCATTGGATCCCACGTCGTCCTCCTCTCCATCCTGATTTCGGTCTTCATTAACTACGGTAGTATTATCAGAGTGTGCTCTGGTTCCCTTCTGGGAGTCATCAAGCTTGTGGAACTGGGCTACACTGCACCTCAGGGAATCCGCTATCTTGCGAAATCAGGTCTGCAGTGGAAGGTCCTGTACTTCAATCTCGACACCGCCATCGACTTATCATCCGCTGCGCTGCAAGGAACCGGCTATCTTGCAGCTAGGACCATTCATGTTGTTAGTACTCAGTGGACTCGTCTTATCGACCATCTGAACGACCCCACGCCTCCTTGGGAACTCCCCTGAATATTCACTTCTAAGTTGATTCTCCTGACCTTTCTTGCACCATCCGCAACTTCCAAACCCGTCATCGAAGACTTTTTAAGTTATCCCTCATCCATCAGGTCAATACCCCGTAGTGGGTACGCCGCCAGCCCAACTAAGGTAACAATTTCTCGTTCTCGAGCCTGGACTTCTTCACCAAAGTCGGCGATCAAGAAATACTACGAATGAGTGGCAGTGATAGTGGGATTGTTGGTTTACTTATACTAACGCCCATTGCCATCCTTGTGATAGTGGTCTTTGGCGCTATTAAGTTATCTGCCTATTGCCCTAACCCCGGAAGGTGGAAGCTGCTGAAACCCTGGCCAAAAGCGGAAACTCGTCATAAAAGGAAAATCTCAGACCCGACCTCGGACAGCACCGGTACTGATCCATCGGTCAACTTAGAAAACGGACCTCAGATAGAAGCTGAATAAGCCAGGACTCGATGGATAATCGCAGTGCCTTATTACCACACGCGTATGCGCATGGCTCTTTGGATACCAATCTGACTCCACAACCTCTACAAATCTATAAGCGCAGACATCAGAGAAACCTAAGCGCTTCATCAGAATTTCTTCCTATGATGAACGACGAGCCGGAAAGCTCTATATCAAGCAGGCAACCCTCTATGCAGAGAAGTTGTACTCAGATCGACCTTTCCCGTCGCAAATCTTCTTCCTGTCGAAATTCTACCATTGAGGAACCTCTCAATGTCCGTAAGCAGCGTCGGAGCGATCCCGTGCATGCTGCTTCGGGTAATACTGCTGCTGGGAGATTGTCTGGTGTTACCTTGTCCTACCCACCTGCACGACCTAGGCGTCGAGGAGAGTATGATGTCGCTCCATCCATGCGAGACCTGAATTTGATGTACAGTGCGAATAAGCCGGTTTCCCGGGGTCCCTTTACACACAAGCGAGCCTTGACTGTTCCCTCTACCTGCACTACAAGTTTATTGAATCCATTTCCGGATAGGCCATCGATACCTCTAGCGCCAACACCGTCCATTTCTAGTCGCCAAAGGCGCGCTGTGACCTTAGAAGAATCACACCATAGTCGAGACTCGGAATTTTCTTTGGAACAAGCAATTGGCATTCAACCTTCACTTAAACAAAGTTGGGTCTCTAGGGTGATGAATGGTCTGACCAATAGACCCAAAGCTAGCTACGGAGCGGAGCAGCCTGGCGAGCGCGTAAACCCCCTACATAAGGCGCTGCCCAACATATCGTACCCGCCTAACCAACCTCATCCTGTAAGATCCAGGTCAGACACGATCTCAAGCATTGAGAATGAATCAATCCTAGGTGGTGATCTTGACACCGTCATTGCCGCGTTCCCAACGCCTCCCTCGTCCAGTGTAACATCTCCGACTACACTGGCATCCCCTGAAACCTTACGCATAGACTGGGTTACTGCACTTCGCAAGCCAGACGATGTTCCTGTCATTGGTGCAGAGCTCAGCATAATCCCCGAGCTTTCGAAGCTGAGCTCTAATGGCGGACAAAGCATGTACGTGGCCATAGAAATCGCAGGTGTGGTTGCTCCGCTCGCAACAACGTACGGAACGCCATTGAATCCTCATAGGCTTGACGTTGCAGTCATTATCGACAACTCGTAAGTCCAAGACGTTGTCTTTCGAACCTGGGGCTAATGCTTCTGCGTAGACTCTTTGCATCCCCAGCTACATTAGTGGCGAGTTGCGAGACCGCTAGATTTCTGGCGTCTTTACTGGATCCCACATCTGATAGAATGGCCATCTGTAGAACTATGCCAGTAGACGCCGACATACCGAACCCAAAGGTAGTCTCACCTCTGAGCGAAGCCACTGTGCGTGACACAAAGTCCTTGGTCGATACCATCATCAATTCAATCGATAAGCCTGACCCAGAAGCAATGTCTACAACTATAGATCTTGCGAAAAATATCCTTACCCAATCCCGGCCCAGTAAGCGGAACAGCGAGCGAAGGCAGTCTACCCTTGGCCACATCTTTGTGCTTAGTTCGAGGTTCAACGGGCTACCTTCTGAACTTCTACGAGACGATAGTATACAAATCCATCTGATATGTCCAGGAAGCGTACCGTGGAAAGCGTCCGAGAAACTGGAATGCAGCGGCTGGAAGCTACGCCCTCACTACACGAATGAGCTACAGTTCTTAAGCTATAACAGGAGAGATACGGATGCCACCAGTCTCTTCAACAGACTTCGAGGGCTCATCTCCCGTGCACGTCGCGGAGCATGCTCGGGTACGATCAAGCAGCTGGTCCTAGATGTCAATGCTGGTCCGGAATGCAGTATTGAAGCTGTGATGGGAAGTAGAGAGATATCTTTCTTACAGCCAGGCGAAGTGGTTACCGCGCTGGTCAAGCTAAGAGCCGGAGCTCCTGCGAAAGGGTACTCCTTATCGCCTTCTCAAAGCTCTCCAGGAATACAATACAACTCACACGACTTGACAGAAGAAATAGATGGGCTACTCGGCACTTTTGCTACAACTATCTTGGCTGCGAAGCTTCAATACAAACATTCTTTACTTCCGAGTGGAACGGCATGTACGGTCAGCGCTGAGAGCCGGCTAAAGAGAGAAGATCCCAGTTCCTCAAGATCCAGATTAAAGCATACCGCTTCAAAATCGCAATTATCTAAGGTCCTCAAATCTCAAATATCAGTGCAGAAACGGCTCGTATACTATTTAGCAACACATTCTTCACCCAGACACGCCATATCTACTCTTACGCTGGAGTTCGGGGAAGCAGGACGCCGGTCCGTCTGCCCACAATACATTAAACTCTTAAGTGAAGAGCTGAAGTACCAAGCTCGCATTATCGACCGCTTTGATCTCGCAAACACCGGGACGAACCTCACCTCCAAAGCCTCCAAAAGTCCCTTCGAGCATTTCGGCCAGGGCCTTTTCGATATCTCAAATTACAAGCCGCAGGACTGGCTCACGACTGTCCCAGACGAGAACACTAGCCCATTATCTTCTGAGAGGCGCAATCGTCGCCAAATTTCCACGAAGGCCCGACCGTCGCTGCAGAATGAGGATGAGGTGAGGAGGGCTATGAAGAAAATGTCGGGGGGGAGACATTATGTGAGTGTCAAACTTGAAGGGGACAAAGAAAGGCAAAGCAGGGAGGAGGCTTTGAAAGTCAAGCAAAATGTTGGGGTGGACGCGTCGAGGAGCGTTTCCGGTAAGGGCAGGGTTTCTGGTGCTTTTGCGGCATGGGTTTGAGGGGTTGGGTGGTGACAATTGCTTCTCCGTGGTGGCTTTGTGCTTAGGCAAGTAAAGTTCGTCGGCAAGATGTGAGTGATATGGGTGACACAACGTGACGGCGTCCTATGGCGTCGTTTCGAGGTACCAAAAGGGCTGGCTTTTATCGCCAGAAAGACTCATTGCTACAAACGATTCAGATAGGATATCAGCTTCGGGTATGATCAAAGAAATTCGCTGTAGATTGTTCGCCAGCTTGACTGTATCAGATGTGCTTATCATCATACCAGCTTCCTACTCTTCCTTACTTCAAAGACGCAGACTCCAGGGTTTTGGTATTTTATTGCCCCATCAAAGCCCTGACATCCCAAACCAATAGCCTCTCATCCCAACCACAACTCGCACACCACCCCTCTGCCCCGAATAAACACCAATCAACTCCCATCACAAACTCCGTATGCGCCCCCATCCGCCCCATCTCCCTCCCACCTCCGAACGCCAACGGATCCCCTGCCCCAAAATCACTTTTCATACCCATACCCATCGATGGTGTCCCGTCACCATTTCCTCCTGCGCCCAGTGCTGATCCGTCGGTCCAAACGCGGCAAGTCATATCATACGATGCCGATAGCAGGACATTGGGGAGATGTGGTGACCATGTCACCTGGCGCACGGCATAGTCATGGCCTGGGAGAATGGCGAGGGGACCGGCGGCTGGGGAGCGGATATCGAAGGTACGGATCATTCTGTCCACGCCCGCTGCCGCAACGACCGACTCGCGGTATTTGTTCCAATCGTGCGTGAGGGCTTCGGCTGGAGGGATTTGCGTAGGGAACATGGAGGCGGTTTGGGGAGGAGTGTGGAGGGGGAGGGTGAGGACGAGGTGGTTGGAGGCGGAGGAGGGGGTGCGGAGGTCGAAGAGGCGGAGGTGGGAGTCGGAGGATACGCTGGAGAGGAGGGAGGGGGAGTGCGGGGAGAATGAGGCGGAGTAGGTGCAGGAGTGGGTGGGGAGGGTGACGATAGAGGTGGGGCGGGTAGGGGACCACTGGGGGGGTTAGTGGGGTGGTTGCTTTTGGTAGGGATATGTCAGAGCGAACGTACAATTTTGATGGTACCATCCCAAGAACTAGAACAGAAAGTGTCTTTGGCTACGAGGTTCCAATGAACGGCAAAGACTTCGCGGTTGTGCTCCTGCCATGATTGCACAGGAAACTCGTTCAAGGCAATATCGAAGAGCTTGATTGACCCATCGCCCGCAGCGACTACGACTTGATTCTCGTGGGTTTCGGACCAGGCAAGGTCATAGAGAGAGTCTTGGGTATCAAACCTTAGCAACGATCGTGAGCTTGTGAGCTTTGGGGCGGGGCTGCAGTGATTTACCATTTCTCGGCTACAATGCCTTTGGGCGTCAGACCTAGGATGTAGAGACGTCCATTGCCAACAAGACCGAAATTGGCCGAGGATGCGACGGCGATTCGAGAGTCGAAGAAGGGCGAGTATTTCACGGCGTAGCCATTGAAGCCTTGGGTGCGGAACTCAAGCATATTGGTTGTTTGAGCGTCATTGGAACATTGATCGCATTTGCATCGATCCGGATGCGCTCATCATAGGGAAAAGTCTAACGTAACGTACTTTTCTATCATGGAAAGCGTCGACAATATAAAAAGGTAGGATATAAAAAGCATGCAATAGTCGGGAAACCGCGGCTCAAAACTTGCTCGGCTGCGCTTGTTGCTCTTAGCGTATGCAGAAAGGTTTAGAATCCTTGGCATTCATTTTCGCTCTGCCCCACGGTGATCCGTTTATAGGAGGAATTCAGAAATCAACCTCATCGCCCCCTCAATTGCCCAAAATCGCTCAAAATTGAAGCTATTCAGATCTCTTTGTTTGTTGACGTTCCTGACGTTCTTTCAGCTATGTCGAAATCACTTTCTGCAAGCCTGCGCTTCAAAATACTACGTCTTCTGCTACTTCATTGAACTTCTTCGACAATCGCTGAAGAGATTCATTGTTGCTCTGTCACTGTATACAATGTTCAAGAGAATCTCTTTATGTATAACTCATCTTTTAGATCTCAATTTCGACTCAAAGATGCTTTTTGAAAGATCTTCAAGATCGCTGAAAATGATCTCATAGTTTATCTTGAAGATCAGTCGTGAATCATGCAGAAAGAGATGATCTGATACATATGAAAGAAGTGAGACATTAATGTGCATCAATTCACAATATCAAGAATTCTGAAGAAAAGAGACTGAAGTAATAAGAAAGAACAGCATGTAGAAGTCAGACAAAATAATGAACTTCGTTTGAATTGAGTAGCAAACATGCTTCGTTTGATGATTGAACAGCTCATGTTCATGAATGAATTTTTATTCAATAAAATCACGAACTGACATCATCAGATTTATGCTTTCGTTGATCAATCAGCTCGCTATCAAGTCTTTAGAACGAGAGAGCATTGCTGAAGTGTTCTTTCAATTTATATGAAAAATGAATATTTATTCTGTATCAACATTCGTGAAAACTGATTCAATGACAAGACTTTTTTTCAATGATTAGCAGATGAGCTGCTATCTCTATGCAGTTTCTTTTCGACTTCAAAGAGTGTGATCATCATGAATAATGCAAGTGTTCATTGCAATAGTCGAATAAAAGAACTCATCATCTCACATGAATATCAAATAAGTTATTTATCTTGTTGAATTGATGATCTATCATTGATATGAATGTCAAATGTAATATTTATCTTTCTACTCATTGAACTACAATCTTATAGAACTCATCTTCAATGTATTAAAGATCTGAGTTTGTAAACATTTTGATGATACATGATCTCATTTTGAAGATATTTTTGATGACTTTCTTCATTACATTATTGAACGAAGCAAATGTGATAAATATTTGAGATAGCACTTCTGTTACAAACATGTCTGAATTTGTTACGATTCTAGCTATGCATCTATGTTGATAGCTATGTTGATGACTATGTTAATAACTATGTTTCTGACTATCGTCGATCACTCGTCACTAGACTATCGAGTTGTTTTGAAGTCAACTCTATTCAGAATTAGCTTATGTTCTTCTGAGTCATATAGATAGTCGATTCTTCTCTTCTAGATACTTTTCTTTCTTAGCATTTATATACTCGTTACATTACACTCATATAACTCGCTCTATGCTGATCTCTAACAGAATTGATCAGAGTTCAGATCTAACTCTAATCAATTTGATTAAAGCAAGTTATGACGCTATGCTTAGTTTGAATCTAGCGCATCTCTTTGAATCATTCTCAGCACTTCTTCTTGTTTGTTCAGCACTTTCTTCATTCATTTCTTTCATCATTCTTTTAGGCAAACACATCTGACATATTACATCACATCTGTATCGAGTCTAACGCAGCCTCAAGTCATTATTTATAGAAGAGCTTGCACTCTTTCTCTTCTGTATTTTTAATGTCTTGTTATAGCTATCTTTAAAGAACAATACATACATATCAGTCTTAAGTCTCTTTGATTGAATGATCTAGGCATGATCTCAACATTACATTAAGAATTTCGTTTATCATATGATACAGATACTCATTACTCATTCAATATACTCGTTCAGACAGATCGAGTCTAAAGAAATTCATTTACTTGATGATTGATGCAATCGAAAGACAGAACAACACTAGAGAGTCTATAAAATCAACAGCGAGACTGATTGAATTGCTAGACGACTTACAGCTCATTAAGTATGCATCGTTCATCTCGATTAATAGAATCAGCGATAAAGAATCTTCATTGATTGCTAGAGAATCAAATTGATCAAGAGAATCAATCAACTTTCAAATCAAACAACAAAAATGACTTCATCTTCTATTGTCGAGCATTGCTCTTCACTCGATCTCTTTCTTTTAAAACACTTGTTCAATTCAATCTCTTCTTTTTTCTTCTTCATCATGTTTCGTCTCTTCAAAGAGCATTTCGAAGCTTCATTCTTCATTGTTGAAGATAATAACTCATTTGCTGAAATCATAACATCTTCTATGACTATGAAAGCTTTGAAGAAACAATGCGAAGAGCTGAAAGCTAGACTACAAGCTAGAGAGATTATCTTGTCATCATCAATCTACTCTGAGTATTTTAGATCTCAGAAAATACTCGATTCTTCATTGTTCACTGATGAAAAGAACTCTATCTGAAAGAACTAATATGAAAAAGTTCAGAACAAGCTGAAAATCAACGTCAATCTCTTTTCAAGTGAACGAGTCAAGCTGAGCTACGTACATTTCAGATTATTTGATGATGCAGCTGAGATCACTCAGTCAAGACGTGAACGTGACTGTTTCAACTCATACAAGATCGTCGATGAGCTTTTGAAAGAGCTAGCTCAGTTGTTCAATGATTCAGATAAAGAAGTCAACTTTTGTAGAAACTACTACAACTTGATTCAAGAACAGAAGAAATTCAGCGAGTTTTATACTCAATTTCAACGATTATTCTTCTATCTAGACTATCAAGAAAAACAGCTGATCATTGATTTAAAGAATAAAATAAACTTTCGACTTCAATTCGCTTGAGTAACTCAATTGATTCAACTCAGTACTCTGAAAGAAATTCATTTCTATCTCATTCAATTGAATAACAATCAACGAGCTATTTAAGAGATCAAGAATAGAGAAGCAATGATCAAAGCTCAAACAACTAAACAGATCATCTTTGCTGAAGAATCAGTCAAAGCTATTCATAAAATCATAGAAATGAAGATGATTGATCAGTCAAAATCACGTGACGCTGTTTTGACTAACGTCAAAGAAAATGACTTACTAATTGAAAACTGCTTTTTATGTCATAAGTCTGATCATACTTCTAAAGAGTGTTTGAATAAATCTTTCAGAATTAATGCATTAAATGACGAGTTTAATCATTCTTTGAACTTTGATTCAGAGTTTGATTCAAAAAACTAATCATCTCTTTCAGAGTCATTGAAGAGATAAAGATCATTTCTTTGTGCAATTTAATCAACGAAATTTCATCTATTGAAGAAAACTACTTCAAAAAGTCATTTCTAGTCGATGTCATTCTATTCTCGCAAGACGAATTCTTCAAGCTACGATCTCTGATAAATAGTGACTTGATGATCTACATCTTGATTCATACAAAGCTAGTCGATTAAATATGTCAGAAGCTCGAAATTCAACTCATACAACTAGCTAAAGAGAAGTTAATAAGAGAATATGACGAAAAGCTGATGTTAGGGGCCAGCATAGAGCGAGTCATATGGGTGTAATGTAACGAGTATATAAATGCTAAGGAAGGAAAGTATCTAGAAGGGAAGGACCGGCTATCTATATGACTCAGGAGAACATAAGCTAACCCTGAATAGGGTTGGCTTCGGAACAACTCGATAGCCTAGTGACGAGCGATCGGCGATAGCCAGGAACATAGCCATCAACATAGTCACCAACATAGCTACCAACATAGGTGCGTAGCTAGGATCGTAACAGTACTCCCCCCCTTCAACGATTCATGTCCGCATGAATGTATTTCCTTAGCCTTGTGTAGAATCGAAATGCCTATTGTAGCAGGCTAGCTATGTAGGGAGGAACCGACTTGCTCAGCGAAGAGGTCGGCTATTGGCTGGTGCCATTGAAGCAGGCTCACTAGAAGGGGACCGACTAGCTCATCGAAGAGGTCGGTTGTGATCGTGCCATTGAAGCAGGCTCACTGCTGGTTCAGGCCTACTACATAGTAGGGCTTGTTCCGTTCGTTGACCGGCTCAATCAAGAGGTCAATCGTTGTCTGCCTTTGTAGCAGGCTCACTTCGGGTGCCGTTCAAGCAGGCTCACTATCGAACGTGCCATTGAAGCAGGCTCACTGGTCGACTTGCTCATCGAAGGGGTCGACTTTGGGCTCGCCATTGTAGCAGGCTCACTAGTTGCACGTGAACGTATGACCAGGTCCACTGGTGGGTAGGGCGATGAGAGCGGGTAGGCCATCGCATTGAGGATAGGTGCCATTGAAGCAGGCTCACTAGTTGCACGTGAACTGGTAGGCGGACCGATTCACTGGTAGGTAGGGCGATGAGAAGGTCATCGCATTGACGGTGCCGTTGAAGCAGGCTCACTGGGGTTTGCTCCTCGAGGTAGAGACTTCACGCAGTTCTAGACTGGCCTCTTTGGTTGCTCTTTGGGGTAGAGGCTTCACGCAGTTCTATGACTGGCCCCGTTTGGGTGCTCATCAAACTCGAAGAATCCCTTGCGAATTTGAATGAGCGATGTATCCGCTGATCTTTGACCTAGTCGGATGGTTCCAATCGTTTGTTTATACTCGCTGATCAGCGCACGAGTCCGAATCTTTTGTTTATTCTCGCTGAGTCAGCCCACGAGGAAGAAGGGTGAGTGTCTGCACGGTCGCGAGTCGGCTAGACCAAAGTCAATAGTCGTGTGGACCGGGCAGAGCAAGTCGATGCAGATTATTTCACTTCGCCTGTAACGAAGGAGCATTTATATAATGTTAGGGGCCAGCATAGAGCGAGTCATATGGGTGTAATGTAACGAGTATATAAATGCTAAGGAAGGAAAGTATCTAGAAGGGAAGAACCGGCTATCTATATGGCTCAGGAGAACATAAGCTAACCCTGAATAGGGCTGGCTTCGGAACAACTCGATAGCCTAGTGACGAGCGATCGACGATAGCCAGGAACATAGCCATCAACATAGTCATCAACATAGCTACCAACATAGATGCGTAGCTAGAATCGTAACAGCTGACAAAGAAGATCATTACTCATAAAATTCTACTCAATCTTACAGTCAAAAGTTATAAGAAATTGACTGTTTCAATGTTAATAGCTGATATAAATCATCACGACATCATATTAGAAAAGCTCTGAATGAATAAAAATGAAATACTACTAGATATGCAAAATGATGTCATTGTTTTTTCAAATTAATTAGAAGCTTTCATTTCTGTTTTTTTTATGTCAATCAAAGCTTCAGACTCAAAATGATCATGATCATCAAATTCTTCTATCAGTTCAGCTCTTAAAGTGCTTCAACGATCAGCTTTTACTGCTTCAAAAAAGAACTTTTCTATGTTCAGTGTGAGAACTGCATCTTTTCATGCATTGATTAAATGATCAAAGAAGAATTGCATCAAGATTTTTGTCATGTCGATCAAAGATATTGATAGAAAAATAGTTTACAACACTCAATGCAAACTGAATGTTTTAAACATCGCTTTCATCGATGCATCAGCTCAAAATCTAGAAGACATCAAAGTCAAGCTATCTTCGAAATATCAGAATTTTCTCGACGTGTTTGATTGAGCTCAAGTCGATAAGCTATCATCTCATCGTTCATATGATCATAAGATAGAGCTCACTAACGATGTCACTTCTTCTAGATGTCGAGCTTATCAAATGTCATTCTACAAGCTTCAGAAGATCAAAGAATATCTGAACGAAAATCTGTCAAAGAATTTTATTACTTCTAGCAAGATCTCATATTTCTCACTTATTTTATTCGCTCTGAAAATCAATGATGATCTTCGCTTCTGCGTCAACTATCAAAAGCTCAATGTCATTATCAAAAGAAATTGCTATTCTCTATTGCTCATAGATGAGATGATTGACAAAATTGTTGACTGCAAGCATCTGACTCGACTAAATATAATTTTCGCTTTCAACAAACTTTGTATGCATCTCAATAGTGAGAACTATACGATCTTCATTATTGCTCTAGAAGTGTACAAATCAAAGATTTTATCATTCAAATTAACAAATGATTCAATCTCGTTTCAGCAATATATGAATAATGTTCTATGAGACTTTCTAAATGACTTCTGCCAAGCTTATTTAGATGACATTCTCATATACAGCAAGACTCAAAAGAAGCATAGACAACATGTCAAGATGATACTAGATCATTTATGAGACGCTAATCTGCAAATAAATATTCGAAAGTGCAAATTCAACGTAAAAGAAACAGTCTTCTTAAAAATCATAGTATCAGAACAAGATCTTTACATGAACTTTATTAAAGTGAAAGCTATAGTCAATTGAGTTACATCTACTAATCTAAAAGAGATACAAGACTTCATTGACTTCGTCAATTTCTATCAACGCTTCATCAAGAACTTTTCAAAACTAGTCAAGTCATTCACTCAGCTGACTTGAAAAAACACATCTTTTGTTTGAAACGAAGTCTGCATTGAAGTCTTTGACAATCTAAAGAAGCAGATCAGCTTGACTTCAGTTCTACGTCATTTCGATGTCAAACATCAAGCTATTTTGAAAATTGATGCATTCAACTATGTAAAAGACGACATACTATCTCAGTACGATGATGAGAATGTGCTTCACTCGATAGTCTTTTATAGCAAAAGCATGATTTCAGCTGAATGCAATTATCACATCTATGACAAGAAATTACTAGCTATTATTTGATGCTTCAAACACTGATGATTCAAACTAGAAGATACTGAGCTATTTATTCAGATGTTTACTGATCATCAGACTTTGAAAATCTTTATGAAAAACAAACAGCTGACTTGACAACAAGCGAACTATCTGAATATTTTATCAAAGTTTAACTTTCAAATTATCTTTTGATCAGGCAAAATAAACTTCAAAGTCGATGCTTTAACTAAAATGTCGATGATCAATAGTTCTGAATCAGCTAAAGACATAAATGATTGTTTTCAGACTATACTGATCTTGAATTAAATAAATGTTTTATCAATTGAGTTCAAAATCGAATCTGAATACAAGATTAATCTCTATCAATGTGTATATCTAGTCAATCAGAAGAATGAACTATGCAATGAGTATTGACAAACTATGAACAAAGATGAACTGAAGCTTCATGACATGAAACTAAAGAACTGTCAAATCATTGACAACATTCTATTTAAAAAGAGTCTACTATGAATGTTAAAACAAATGCATACAAAATTGCTTTGAAAGATTCATGATCAATCATCAATCTTGCATTCTGACATTAGATGAACAATTGATTTAGTTCAATGCTTCTACTATTGATCAGATTATCAAGCAACTATTCAACAATACATTTGAAACTGTCATGTTTATCAGCGAAGCAAAGCATCTTGAAATGATACAAATGATTTGCTTCAATCTTTATTGATTCTTCAGCAGCGTTGACAAGATATAGTTATGAACTTCATCACTGAGTTATTTCTATTGAAAAACTATAACGTCATTTGCACAATCATATGTCATCTTTTCAAAGAACATCACTATGTTCTCTGTCATTGAAAAGATGATGACATCTCAATTGAAGAAACAGTATGAATCATGCTATGAAACATCTATCGACTTCATGATCTACTCAGTTCTATCGTTTCAAATAGAAACTTTCAGTTCATATCAATCATGTGACAAAGTCTTTGTAAATGATTGAAGATCAAAGTCAATTTATCAACAGTTTATCATTCAGAGATTGATGATCAGTTGAAACAAGCTAATCAAGATGTTGAACATGAACTTCAAATCTACTGCAATTATATGCAGAATGACTGAGCTAAATGACTTTCAATGATGAAATTCAGTGACAATTTCAATACATTCTTGACTATCTCAATGATTTCTTTCTACTTTAATAAAGACTTTCACTTTCAAACGAGTTTCAATTCAGATACGACTGATTATGAAATGACTCGTCAATGTATTAAGACTAGAAAGATCAATGACATTATCACTTGAATGAGCAAACTTCTTATCTTCAATCATCAACAATTGAAAAAGATCAAGCAGATCACTGAAGCTCAGATAAACAAGCATAGATGAGACGTCATTTATGAAGTAGATGATCAAGTTTGATTAGTCTTTGAAAACATCAAAATCACTAGATCATGCAAAGATTTGAAAGACAAGCAGCTTTATTTCTATTCAATCACAGTCAAAGTTGAGATCTTCTATCATCTTCAGCTATCTAGAAGCATGAAGCATATACATTCAGTGTTTAGCTTGAAGTATCTACAATCTTCATTAAACAACTCTTTATCGAAACAACATGTTAGAGATCAGCATAGAGTGAGTCAATATGAATGTCATTTAACTAGAAGATAAATGCTAAGAAAGAAAGATAGCTACAGAAAAGAAGCTGACTACATATATGTATTTCTCAGTCAACGCTAGACTCAATAAAGACTAGTCAAGATGACGAAGCGAGAATAAATCTGACAAGACTAGAAGACTGAGTCTGACAAGACTAGAATCGTGACATTATTTTCTTTCTTCGACGATTCATGTTCGCATGAATGTATTTTCTGCTCGACTCGATTGATTGCTCAATCATGATTGATTGAGATTAGCGCGATTTGTTCGAGTATCGAATATGAAAATCGTCAACAATCTTCTGAGCGTTCATAAATTCGTCGTCATCAGCGTTGTATCAATTGAGATCATTGTCATAGTCATTTCATTTGACTCTATACTGAAGTCGTCTTCGATATCGACGAAAATTCAATATATCATCAATTTTTCACTCGTCTTCGTCGTTTATCACTATTGAACCTGAGAATTCATTCTTTTGATCAGACAAGAGATCATCGACGACAGAGCGAAGCAGATCAGAATGAAATACATCATGAACATGCATAGACTCTGATAATTTCAGCTTATATGACGAGTCAACGAGATCTAGATTGATGAAAGAATCGAGCATTTTGTCATTTAGCTTCTTGAAAGATCTCGCTGTAATGATGTTTCTTTCATTCAGAAACATCTTTGATTCAATCTTGATATCAACTTCTTTTCTATGCTTATTGACTTGTTTCATCATTTGTTTTCATGTTTTGACTAGCGACTCGCGAGCAAACTTCAGTGTTTTGTTTATATGTTCAGATATATTCTTGACTTTAGTTGTCTGCAAGCGTTCACAAGAACTTTCATATTCGATGACATCGAGTTCAAAGCTCATATGAGAATGAAAGTCTTTGTTTAGAAAGAAAGAGATCGAGAAGATGACTGAGAACAGAGCATTATTGTTGACAAACTCGATCATGAATAGTAGCTTAGCTCAGTCATTCTGCATGTACAAACAGAAGAATCGAAAATATTTTTCAACGTTCTGATTGACTCATTCACTTTGATCATCGATCTGAGAGTGATAGACTGTGAAGAGTCGAAGATTAATGTCTAGTCTTTTGCAAAGCGACTTTCATAGAATGAAGGTAAATTGAGAGTCTCGATTCGAAACAATGAAATCGAGTAAATCATGTATTCAATATATTCACTGAAGCATTAGCTCAGCTGTTTTTTCTGCTGTGATTCTCTCGTCATCAGTAAAGCAAGAAATATAATGTTGTTTCTTTGTCAATTTACATATCACTGTTAGTATGACGTTTTTGCCTTTCAAAAGAGGTAAGTCGATGATGAAATTCATGACTATGTTCTTTCATTGCTGTTTGAGTATGAGTAGAGAATGTAGTAGTTCATTGAATTTATTTCAAGAAGTCTTTGATCGCTGACAAATGTAGCAATTTCGAATATATTGATCTATTGTCTTTCGCATTGAAGATCAATAGTAGTATCTTCTTATGATCTTCATCGTTCTGAGAATTTCAAGATGATCAATAGAAGATTGATCATGAACTTCTTGAATTAACTTCATTTGAAGATGCTCATCAAAGAAAACTCATAGAAGATCATCTCAATATAGTATTTCATTCTGAACTCGACAATTTCTTAATTTGATATCTTCATATTGTGTCTCGTCTCTTGCTATGACTTCGCGAAGTAGCATACAATTCTCGTCGATTTCATTAGTCTCAAGAACCTGTTTATAGATTGATTCACTGATGTTTTTCTCTAGATCAGCAATTTTCATTCGATTCAAAGTCAGAATAGTGATTCATTGATAGCGAACGCGCTCATCTTCTGAACTTCTAGAAACTGAATCAACTTGACGAGTCAATGCATCGACTTTGATGTTTTATTTGCCTGAGCAATACATGATTTTGAAGTTGAAGTTGACGAGCTTTTGTACTCAGCGCATTTGACGTCTACTTAGCTCTTTATCTTTCATTAATGACGTTAAAGCTTGATGATCAGTGAACATCTTGATGAGTAGCTCAGTCAATTTCAGCTCAGATCGTCAATGCTTGAAGACACGAATGATTGCTAGTAATTTCTTGTCATAGATCTTGTAATTGTGTTACGATTCTAGCTACGCATCTATGTTGATAGCTATGTTGATGACTATGTCAATGACTATGTTCATGACTATCGTCGATCGCTCGTCACTAGACTATCGAATTGTTTCGAAGTCAACTCTATTCAGAGTTAGCTTATGTTTCTCTGAGTCATATAGATAGTCAACTCTTTTCTTCTAGATACTTTTCTTTCTTAGCATTTATATACTCGTTACATTACACTCATATGACTCGCTCTATGCTGACTTCTAACAAATTGCACTCAGCGAGACTCAGATTCTTGCTGTAGTAAATCATCGAATGCAATGTTTCTTCGTCGTCATACTGAGAAAGTATGTCATCGTTGACGTAGTTGAATGAGTCTGTTTCAAGAATAGTCTTTTTATTCTGATCAAAATGACGAAGAATAGAGACTTCAGTCATTCGTTTCTTCATATGATCAAAGATCATTTGACAAGCTTGATCTCATTCAAATATCATCTCTTTTTGAGTTAGTTGAATCAGAGAATG
>JAABUU010001332.1_pt1 | contig 42606 bp, 41 predicted proteins | sample 5559301 | NCBI WGS metagenome assembly JAABUU01 (sample SAMN10711884, study PRJNA513360) | rock metagenome | isolation source: Antarctica rocks | place: Antarctica: Victoria Land, Richard Nunatak white | reverse complement strand
CCGACGAGATCGAGCACACGAACGACGCCATACGGTTGGCGGCTCACGTGCGTACACCCGACAACCACTCAGGCGACGACTCGCTGCCTGAGGCATCGGTTATGACCAACGCAAGTGACCCACTAGTTGTACGATCATCAGCAGTGCTCGCCGCTGGTTATTGGCCCGCGTGAAGCCACGGGTATGTTGGTTTTGGCGGCATGGAAGGCGAGTTGAGGTAATGCGTCCCGCGGTGCTTCTCTCCGTGGTCGCTGCCCTTGTGCTGTCTCCGGCCCACGCTGCCAGCGCGGCCCCTCCGCTGATGGTCGCCTTTGGGGACTCGATCACCTGGGGCGCCAATGCCAGCGACAACACCACGACCAACTATCAATCCATCCTGCCGCTGAGCGACCACCTTCCCGGTCCGGGTGATAACACGTATCCCGGCGACCTGGGGCGTGCGCTGCATCGAACCGTCTACAATTACGGCTATCCCGGCCAGACCACGCAAACGGACTTGCCCCGGTTGAAGAATGTGTTGAGCGAGGTCCAGCCAAAGACCGTTCTGCTCATGGAGGGGGCGAACGACATCATCGGTGGCCGTTCAATGTCCGACGCGCTCTCCGGTTTACAAACCGAGGTGAACACGATCATAGCGGCCAACGTGACCGTCGTGCTGCTGACCACCACTCCGACGTGCTATCCCGCGGACAATCAGTACTACCCCCGGAACAACCTGATCCAGCAGTACGACGCCGGGGTGCGACAGATCGCCACGTCCTCGCGGGTGCGCCTGGTGGATGTCGACCAGGCTTTTCAGCAGTCGGGGGAGTGCGCCCAGTTGACCGTGCGTCGGGACGGCTCCAATGACTACCTTCATCCCAACGACGCGGGCAATACACTGATCGCGCAGACGGTGGCGGCGGTGGTCAACCTAGTCATTGGTATCGACCATAGCGCCGGCATCCCCGGATCAAGCGCCACCATCACCGGGTCGAACGTGGAGCCACAGGCGACGGTGAGCGTCGTATGGGACTGCCCGACGGATGCCTGCACCGGCGGCACGGTCATAGGAACGGGCACGGCGGATGCCTCCGGCAAGGTCACCATCCCGGTGACGATTCCCGCCAGTGCCACGCCGGGCACGCAGCATGTCATCGGCGTCATGGCACAGGATACCGGCGCCTTCGGTACCCTCGGCTTTTCGCTGCCACAGGTCACTGTAGTTACTGATCATAGCTCCGGCCCGCATACCGTCCGCCGCCACCGCTGGTATGACCTATAGCATTGGCGTGCTGGGCGGGAGTAGCAATGGATTCGGGACCGTGAGCTACGTCGTGAAGAGCGCGCCAACTGCGGCGACGGTGACGCGGCTCTCGATCCGCCGGACGGGTTCGGGGCTGCTCTTGAGCTGGCAACTGGCCCGCCCGGCCGCCGTGATCGGGTTCAACCTCTATGGCGGGGCGCGCAGGCTGAATGCCCACATGATCCCATCCCACGTCGGCCGTAGGTACCACTTTGTCACCGGTCGGTCCGGCGCTTCACGGTACGTGCTGGAGGTGCTCCTGAAGAATGGAAAACACATCGACGTCCGATTCCCTGCAATGAGGTAGCGGGTGACCGTAAATCACAGACTGCGCAGGTACCGACGTCGGGGACGAATCACCGCCTTCGTCGACCAGCACTCGCGAGCGTGGGAGGGCATTATGGCTCTCTTGACCATCGTCTACGTGCTGCTCGCCATTCGAAGTGACGTCAACGCCGCAAGTGTCCCGTCGGCGCTATTGCTTGGTGCCTCTGGCATCTTCCTCGTTGAGTTCCTCGTTCGGCTCTGGGACGCTCCTGCGCGGTGGGTCTATGTCCGCGGCCATTGGGTGGATGTACTGGCTTGCGTTCCTCTGGCCGGGAGTTTCCGAATCATCCGTATCCTGCGTCTGGTGCGACTCATCTCTGCCTATCGCATCGTGTCTGCGCTCTCGGCAGAAACAAGCGAGCGAGGAGGACGGCAGAGCCTCTGGTTTCTGTGGCCCGTCATGTCCTTGTTGTGGGTCGGGTCGTCATACGCAATGTGGCTGGTAGAACGAGGTCATAACCCGACGATCACCAGTTACACGGACGCCCTCTACTTCACGGTCATCACCGCAACCACGGTCGGCTATGGCGACGTCACCCCGCACACCCCGGAAGGGAAAGTGCTTGCCGGTCTAATAGTCTTTTTCGGTATCGGGCTGCTTGGCTTTCTCTCAGCCCGGCTCACGGCAATGTGGCTATCCAGTGACACGCCACAACCGTTGACCCAGAACGATCTTGCCGCCCTTCGCGACGATATGGCCAGGGTCCACGCGCAGCTTGAACAGCAGCAGGCGCTCTTGCTTTCCTTTGCTGAGGCCAGGGACGGGGAGTTCTATCGGCAAAATCAGAGTGCGAACGATCACCACGACGAGGCGCTCGACTTATGGAAGGTTGACAAGTAGCATAGGCGGGGACGGTGTGTAATAGAGTGACGGCAAATGACGGCACATGGCGGTGAATCTCCGATGAATCGAAGACAACAAACACTGATAGATCGGCTCTGCCAGCCCCCCTATTGCACCATGGCAGCCGCCGCTCGTGAGCTTGGCGTACCGGTTGACACTGCGAATCGGTGGAGTGCTACGCCCGAGTTTCGGACTGCTTTAGAGACTCAGCGGAAAGCCGAAGCTGATTCTATTCGTGGTGAGCTGCTCGCCCAACTTCTCGCCCAGGGTGACGCAGCAGTAGCCTGCAAGGTTTCGCTCCTTGACGCCGAGAGTGAGAATGTCCGGCATCTGGCGTCATCGTGGATCCTCGATCGGATTCTCGGCAAAGCCGGAGCGCCGGACGAGGAAGCGGTGAACAGGCCCGGCGCCATCTGGGAGTCACTGGTACGGCAACTGGACGGGTCGGAACGGGAGGAGCGACAAGGCGCCGCTCCTCATCCCGCTTCGGGTTTTTTGTCCGTCCCCACTGTCCACTCATCGCCCATTTCCCCATCCTGCTCCTCGGTCCGGTGAAGCGCCTCGACAGCATCAGGGCCATGTGTCGGCGCCATCCGCATCGGCTTCATCAGGTTCGCTTGCCGCGCTTCGGACATCGTCAATCCAGCGATCGATGATAGCGAGGATCGTCCGGATGACATCGCTGGTAAGTTGCGCTAGCGGCACATTCGGACGCTGTTTCATGCGATCGCGGCGGCGCAGGACTTCAAGTTGTTGGAGTGCGTCAAGAAGTCCGGTCCGACGTTCAGACTGACCGTACGGTGGTGTAAGCAACATGTCCTGAAGCCGCAACTCTAGTTGAGGCGCCTCGCCTCCAAATACAGTCAAAACTCCGAGCTCCGGTCTCCCATCACGCCCCGTGTCAACTAAGAACTGGAGGGATGCTTGATTCGGACCGGTCCCTCCGCGCATGCTCACACACGGTTGGTTGTCGCCCCACTCAATCAACTGGTCCAACGCTGGGAGGTGCTGTGGGGTGCGCTGTTCGACGTCATGCAGGACCTGCTCCGTGGTCCACGCCGTTGCGCGTCTCACTGGAGCGGGTGATCCCCCCTTAGCTGCTCTGGCCTTCTCGGTTTGCCCGACTAGACGTGGGACTAACGCTCTTACCCCATCAGAACCAGACGAGACATACTGCGGCACCTCGACTGCCAGGACTTCAACAGTGTTGAGATGCTCGTTGAGGAACTCCACGAGCCGCCGCAGTGTCGCCGGAATCGAGTCGGCAACGAACACGAGGCGTACACGACCCGCCTGGAGATTCTCTGCCACACGGTTCCAGAACTCATCGACCGTGACAGTTCCACCCTCGACAAAGGCTTCGAGGCTTGTCGCATGGACTCGCCCAGCCTTTGTTTCAGCTTCCTGGAACCATGCTTGCAAAGTATCGACGCGCCAGTACGCCGTCCCGTTCGCCGCGTATTCAAGCATCTGCGCGACGACTTCGCGTCGTATGCGCGTGTCAGTGGCTCGCTTCACCTCAACAAACGTTGGTACCCCCTCCTGATCGATCAGTAGATGATCGAGCGACCACCAGTTGCCGCCAGTTTCCTCTGACGGCACTCCGGCTTCACTGCGGATCACGAGCCACCGGAGTGGCACATCAGGATTGATCTGGGCACCGGGGATCAATTCAGGGTGCGCGTCGAGGAGGTCTTGGAGATCACGCTCCTGGCCGCAGGGTGCTTGTTTTACCTCCAGGAGTGAGGCATCCGGTTGAAGCAGGTAAATAGAGTCCGAAATGTAACTCTCCGTTCTCGCCCTTCTTCTCTGTCTCGCGTCATCACACTGTCCAGACGCACCTTCCTCTACAAGCCCCACAGTCCTCGATGGAATGCCAGATGCTCTCTTTTAATCGTGTGTCCCGATCTGATTCCCGGATGCGGAATCGACAACTTCCAGGTGGTCTGTCACGAACAGTGCCCCCCGGTCAAAGCTAACGTGATGATTGGGGCACAGGCACAACATGTTCTCTTCAATGTCCGGTCCAAGATGAATGCCAAGAGGCCGAATGTGAGCCCCCTCAGCGTAGGCTAGGTCGCCGGGCATGCTCAGTCGCGTTCCACAGACCTGGCATGGATAGTCGTACAGGGTTTTGATCCGTAGTGCCACTGCAGTATCCCTCACGGTGCGCATGATCGTCGATGGAACCCTTGCCGGTGCTGCCGAAGGCTCCACGGTTGTCGCCGGAACGTGATAGTCGTCAGTTTTTTCCATTCTTTGCTTTGCGGTGCGGCCAGCGCCTACTGAGTCACCGCCATCTGTACCCTAGGCCAGCGGGAGAATTGAAACAGTCTTCTCGTGGTGGCATAGCTCCGGCGAGTTGGTTGAACCGTTCGGTCTCACCGGAGTCAAATATGCGAAGTCACGGGTGGCAGGCAACTAGCGACGCCGGTGCTGGTCTACCTGGGCATGCCGCGCATCGGCAGTGGGATCCTCAGGATGCGCAAGAATCTATCCCGCTAAGGATTCGATAGCTTCAAGTAAAGAGATACTTCTAGGACGAGGCTGGCGTTGCTGTGACCCAGTACGTGGGCAACCTCTAACGGGCTCAGGCTGCTCGCCGTCAAGTGGGGGGCGACTGTGTGCCTCAGATCGTGGATGCATTAACGGGCAATATCAGCTCGGGCCACAAGCGCCTAAACGGGGACTGGTAACAGAGGCCTTCCAGGTCGATGAGTCCGGTAGTCCTGCTCTTGAAGAAGCGGATGTCTGCTCAATGCTAAGACTTGATGCGCTCCGGGCATTCCGTTCACGTCTCCAGGCGCTCGGTGCTATGCTAAGTTCGACGCAGCCACGTGAAGAGGTACGTAAATTGTGATTCGCGTAGCGATGGCATGCTCTCTGGCGGTTTTGGTTTCGGGATGTGGTTCATCATCAAGCGCGGGCACGCCAACTAGCCCGCCTACCCCCACAATCATACCCGGAGTTTTAGCGGACCCGGTCTCGACTGCAATACCACCGTCGGCGACAGCGGCGACAATCGCCGATCCGAAAGCCTTGTCCCTGAACTTGACCGATCTGGCGACCGGGTGGTCGATTACGAAGGGTATATATCGATCCAATGCCGATGCGGCGGCCTCGACACTAGTTCCTGTCGGAGCCTACAACAGCCACGGACGCATAATCTCCTACGAGTCGGAAATGAAGAAGAGCACCTTTTTTGGCCTCGCGGCGATTGATACTAATATCATCGCTTACGCCACGAACGATGGAGCGCACTGGGGATACTCTCAGGGGGTCAAACAGGTGCAAAATAGTGGTTCTCCGACGTCGATGGGCACTATCGGTGACGAGCGCGTCGCATTCCTCGAAACGAAGAAATCCAACGGGTTCAGCGTGGACCGTTACTATGTTATCCTCCGTCGCGGTGCTTTCGTCGTTGAACTAACCTCAGGCGGCATCTCAGCTACGTACAACCTCGACAAGGTTCTCCCGCTGGTTCGGTTGATAGACAGCCGCATCCAGAATCCGCCCAGCGGTTCGGTTCACCCAGTGGCTCAACCTACACTTATTCCGACCGTTGCGCCCACCTCGACGGGTATGTCGCTCCCAGTCGTTAACGGCAGTTACACCGATGAGCGCACAGGCATGACGTTGCTGCTGTCTAAGCCAACCACGAGCGTCCATGGAAGTCAATTCGCGCACCCGGACGCAGGGAAAAAGTTCTTCCTGGTGTATGTCGTCGTGACAAACAATGGGAGCCAGCCCCACGATTTCTCGCCGAGCGACTTCCAAGTGCTTCTACCGTCTGGAGAAACATTCGATGGTACATCGTCCGCTCCAGAACAGTTTCATGTGATCAATTCCACGACAATTCCGGTTGGAGAAAAGCGAGCGGGCTTTCTCGCGTTCCAAGTACCACGGGGCACGAAAACGGTAACCGTAAATTGGGACGACAACAGTTCTCTTAGTCCGGCGGTAGAGGTCGGGCACTACGCGTTGTGACCGGGCTTGACTTTTACGAAACACGACACGTACGCAGTCCATGTTTCATATCGGCAGCACCTTCCCGACGAAGAACAAACCTCCAAGATGCGCGCATGACGTGTCAACGTCCTATCGGGCAGGTCGGTCATTCCGTAACGCGGTGCGAAGCTCTGCACCCGAGTCGCAAAGAAATTAGGCAGCCGACGCGGATCTCAACTTCCTAGCGGCGTCTAAATGGGACTTCCCTGTCGAATGTAAGGTCAGCGCAAGGGCAAGCTTGGAGTAATTCCAGACGGTGAATTGATTCCTAGCGCGTATCGGTTGACGGAACTTGGCGGTTTCGGTGTGCGCCAGACGCTTCCCGGCACTCTTCCCAATCGCCTAGATGGTCCGCTCCGCATGCTTAAATTTCCGCCTGTTGTACCGCAAATCGAACTCGGCCAAGTAGCGGTGCGAATACATTGCCGTGGTCCACGTACTAGAGAGCTAAGCGAGCAATGCATCCATCAAGTCGGCAGCTTTGCGAGGTGTACTGGGGGAGACGTGTCCGTACACCTCGAGTACGAGACTTGCATTGCTGTGACCCAGGACGTTAGCAACCTCTATCGGGTTCATTCCCGCAGCAATCAAGTGGGAGGCGACTGCCACCAACTCGCGCCTCTTCCATGGTGAGACCGGCATGGACCACCAGGACGGTGCTACAACGGTAGGGATTGAGTACTATCACGCCTATCACGACAGCGCCTCACGCGCTCGCATACTCCACCTCTAGTAAACCAAGAGAAAATGGAGCCATCAGCTTACCCGTCATGGTGCTACGCATCGAGTCGCCTCGCCTTCTTCACCGCGCTCCTCGCTTTCGCCCAGAGCGATGAATCAAGCAGGGGATCGCCTGGTACCTGTTCACATAGTTCGTCGGCAATTCGGCGCAGCTTGTCGTAGATGTCGCCCTCGCTCATGCCGCACTGATCCGCCATGGCCAGCGCGTAGCGTGCGAGTGACGCATCCCGATTGCCCTGCCCGATCGGCAGTGTCGGTGGTATCCAGCGCGAGTTGGTCGACCGTGCCGGTGACCGTCGCGCTGGTTCAGGGTCGGGTATCGCGGTTGCCGTTACCCAGTCCGCCTTAGTCTGCGACCGCAACATCAATGCCCATGCACGGTCACCGGAAACATGAAGGCCACCTGGTCGCCAGAGTTGGCACCAACCCTCAGCGCCAGGCCGGCGGTAGTTGGCGCCAGGTAATCGGATGCTGGTTCGTGGTCCCGGCCATCGCTCCGGCCATTCCCTCAGCTCAGGCACAACCTCTATCACGGTGGCGAATCCGGACTCGGCATGGACCAGTCCATCGAAGAGCAGCCACAAATGAAGACTGCCGGGATGATCGAGTGATGGTGAATTTTCCAGCAATGGCAGCGCTCCGGCGTGGAACCTAGTCAGAGCTCTGGGTACACATAGGTGTCACTCTTGTGGCCGACCTTTCACTGCACGGTCTACCGCCTTCTCGAGTCTGTGGGCGCGCGCCCTCTGCTCACGACCTTCACGCCGCGGAACGCGGTGAAACCCAGTACTCCAATCGGCAATCAGGAAGGCGATGCAGCGCTTATGGTAGGCGCCTACACGACAGCGGTGCGGGAATTCGCTGAACTCGGTCAACCCTTGCTCGCCAAGAACGCGTCCCAGGCTAGCGGAACATGGTCCGAGCTGCGCGGAGTAGTACGGACTCTGGCGGGCTTCACACCAGCGCTCAACAAGGCGTTCGAGACCGATCACTTCCTGTACCTCCGCGACTACTACAAACTTGCTGTTGAAGGGAAACAATTCGAGAATTCAGGCGTGAGTGTCAGTGGGCTGCGACTCACCTACCCAGGCCGAGCCGCTGTCCTGGCTGCTGCCGGTCCCATGGCGACGGCAATTCTCCAGAAGACTCCAAACAATGCAATCGTCAGCACGAATAGCGCCGCTTTAGCGGCGAGAGCCGATGCAGCTACCGGCGAGCGAGGTGACACCCTCTAGCAAGGGATTCTTCGATGGAACGGCAACGCGTGTCTTAAAGATGTCTCCCACGGGACAGTTGCTTACTCCTTTGGCAATGAGCGGATCAGACAGCGGGCAATTAACAGTCCCGGTGGCGTAGCGCTCGATGCCCAAGGCAATGTGTATGAGGGCGACTACCGGGTCGGCCATTACGAGAGCAAACCTTTCGTCTGGATCGCCTCGTGTATCGGCCACAGGTAGTGCACAACGGCGTACCCTAAGCTCTGGCGAAGTGTCACCAGGCGCCGTCTCGCTCGTTCCTTTGTCCTGTTCCTCTACCCGGTGAAGTGCCTCGGCCGCTTCACGCTCTTTACTCCGGGGACAGACGCCTGCCTACTCGGATGGCCTCCCGAAGTATCTCGGTCGGCACCATCGACAAATCCAGATCATGCAGCTGGTGGCCATCGGGTACATAAGCCATAACGGCCAGAACGGCAGCATCCCACATCGCGCGGTCCTCATCGCTCCAACACCGTTCCGGTTGCTGCAGGTCTGCCGCAAGTTTGCGCAGCTCGAGGTCTCGATCCATCACTGCTCCTGATTCATGGCGAGCAGTCGTTGTGCCAGGCGCGGGGCCAGGTCCGGCGCCTCTGCTCGGATCGCGGTGAGGACATCCGCTTTAAAACGTTGAAGTTGGATCAGGGGATCCTCGGGTCCAGCGAGCGGTAAACCAAGCAAGGCATCGATGCGCTGCTGTGCCATGCGCACCTCGGCGAGCGCTCCGAGCTTCCCTTGCTCCACCCCTCGCCATGCTTCGCCCTGTATCTGACGGTAGACGGCCACGGCCTCGGCGCGCTCCTGGTCGAAGTCGTGGCTGATCGACATAGCAGCATGCGTGCGCGTCAATACTCGCTTGACCGTCTGCCTATGCACCTCCAGCCGGCGCGCTATCTCCGCGTGTGGCACTTGACGAATAGCAAGTTTCACGATCTCGGCTTGCACCTCATCAGAGACGCGAGCGGTCTGTTTGGGCAGCGACTCACCCGTGCTCATGTCGCCATGTGGTGTACAGGAAGCATCACGATCTTGTACTCAATTCGACTATCTCAGCGGCACAGGCGCTCAGCTCGGCGGCCTGGTTTCGCTGTTCCACGGCCTGGTTGATCTCGTCGACCATCCGCGTGTGCTGGGCCAGGTAGTGCTCAAGCTGCTCGTTCGCCTGCCGCGCCTCTCGCCGCAGGTGGTAGACCACCCAGGCGCGCAGATCGCCGCCGGCGCGGTGCATATCCGTGAGGTCGTTACCACCAATCGGCCGTACCGGTCGGATGCGAGCCGAGAGCTGCTGTAGGGCCTGTGTGCCTGATCGACCAGCCGCGTCCAGGTCGTACGCCACCAAGATACGCCGGGCGTGACGCATCTCCCACAACCAGTGCAGCGACGGCACGCCGGCGGCGCTGCCCGCTGTCACCACGCCCACCAGATCGCCGGCTTGTTGCTGCACCAGCATCGCGTCAAACTCCCCTTCAGTGATAATGACCGTCTCCGCGCGTTCGCCATCGGTTAAGAGCAGCGAACCGAACAGTGACCGACGGCTGCTCGCCACCTGCTGGTACTTTGGCGTGCCCTGGATTCGACGGAGTTTGATGGCCCACAGCGTCCCGTCCAGCTCGGTGGGTATGACAATTCCGGCAGGCAGCCACACACGCCCATTGTCCGTGTCGACGTCCCACTCCTCGGCGTCGACCGCGCCACTGGTCGGGTTGAGTCCGAGCCGCCAATGGCTGATGGTCGCATCACTCAGTCCTCGCTCACGGTGCAGGTACTCCCGTGCCTCCTGTCCGGCTGGAGACTGCAAGCATTCATGGGCCAAGCCGACAAACATGCGACCGCGCCACTGCCAACGGACGGACGGCGGCGATGCATCGGCGACGGGTGCAGCAGGCCGAGCGGAACGGGAACCAGGCGCCACGCCGAGCCGTCGGCAGGCATCGCGGTAGCCGATCCCGTGCCGCTGCTGGAGGAAGCCGGCAGCGTCGCCACTGCGTCGGCAGACCCGGCACCACCAGCCAGGTCGATCCGCGTGGGGCCAGACTCGGAACCGGTCACGGCCACCACAAAATGGACATGGGCCGGCATACTCGCCGCCGTTGGTACGGCACATCTGCCGTAGTTGGGTTTCATTGCACAAGAGGTCGAGGAGATCGACGCTCATTGCTCGCCTTTCAAGGAATGGGTTGTGTCAGTTTTGGTTGTGTCAGTTGTTCGACAGAACCGAGCAGAACGGGTTGTGTCAGGCGGACATACACCTGTGACGAAACGCCAAAACTGACACAACCGGCACAATACGGCGTGTGACAGAACTGACGAAACTGACACAACCGGCTCAGTTCGCCAACCGGTAGCGGTTGGTTCGTCTGCCCCCATCCGGCCCAGGCAGCACCGGCACTTCCACTACCTCACCGGTTCGCTCAAGCTCCTGCAGTGCCTGCAGCACTGTTTCGCGCGACGCGCTAAGAGAGCGGTACAGCTCCCGTGCAGTAAGGCCCGCTGGGACGTCGCCTAGTCTGTTCAAGATGCGGTCCCCGAGTTGATCGCGGGCACCACGTCCGACTAGGGCTATTGCCCGGTGCGCGCTGGCCCGCCACCGCTCCACGATGGCTATGGCACGGGCCATGTGGTGTGGCCCAATCTCCGGCGCAGTGGTGCCAGCCGGCCACTCGAGGGCTGCGATAGCAATGGAGATTTTCAGCAGCTGTTCGGGCAGCCGGCCGTACAGCTCGTGGAGCCGTTCCGGCACTCGGTCGGGCAGGAGGTCGAAACCGACCGCTTTTCCATAGCGTTCCCACGTGGCGTATGCGTCGCCCGTCAGTGTCGCGGACCGCGATTCAGCCACTGCTGGATAGATTGGCTGCGGCAGACGCTGGTAGAGGCGCTCCAGTCGTTCGACCACCTCGTCGGGAGGCGGCACGTCTCGGGCACGCAGCCAGTCGGGCCGTTCGGTTTCCGGCGTGAGCAGTGCGAACCGCGGCCACCACCCCATGTGCCAGAGCCGGGATGTTGCCAGGTGCGGGGCCATTGCCTCCGGCGTGGAGGCGCCGAGCAATGACAGGCAGGCATTGCGCACCGTCACCCTGCCCGTACCGCGGGTGGACCGCACGTAGCGTTCCGTGCCGTCGTAAAACAGCAGAAGAGCCTCAATTAGGCCCGCCTTATAGTCCCTCCCAGCCATGCCTAGCAGTCCACTGAGTTCGTCAATCAGGAGGGACTGCTGGGCGGCAAACTCGCGTTGGCGCTGCCACTCATCCTGTTCCGCCTCGGAGAGTTTGTCAAGATTCGCGGGCGGTACCCCTGCCAGATCGCATAGGAGCGCCTCCGGTGTCGAGTCATGGGACGCCAACAAGTGCGGGAACGTCTGCTGCGCCAGTTCGCGGGGCAGATGCAGGGCCGTCGTTTTTCGCCAGAGCGTGCTAGGCGCGAGCCAAAGCATGAACAGGTTAGGGTAGACGCGCCCATGGCCAGGGTTGACGTACAGGCGACGGGCAATTGCCGTGGCCGTGAGCCAGAGGGCGCCAGATTCGTGAAACAGCGACGGCGACATTGGCGCGCGGGCGTTCGCATACGCCACATAACGGTCCAGGATGTCCGCCGGCGATCCCATCCGCTCCACCTGGTGCGCTTCCCATTCCTCCGGCGTCGCACCCTCCAGGACATTTGAGGGTAGGGCGGGCATCGGCGACACGGGCTCGGGTTCCCCGGGCGCGTTCCATTCCTCTAGGTTGGGGTCCGCGTCTAGCACCTGCCGCTGGACCGCGTCCCGCTCCTGATCCGAGTAGCGATCCAGCTCCATAGCAAGCGTGGCGTCGCGCTGACCGGGCGGCGCCGCCTGCATCACCGCATAGAGCCGCCTGCTTAGGTCCGTCTGCAATGTAATCTCGGGCGCGCCGGCGCCGGCCAGGAGTCGGGCGATGCACCAGCCGTCACGCGGGGTCACAATCTGGGCACTGTCCTGCACGGCAATATGCGCCATAGCTACCGCCATTTCACGCCGCGCTATGGTCGGCGGTGTCGGTGGCACGGACCGGTTCACGCCGGGCTTGTTTGAACGTCTCCAGGTCGCCGGGCGCGATGCGCACGCAGCGGCCCACGCGAGTGACCTTCAGCCCGTTATCAAGAAACTGATTGATCGTCGACCGGCTGACGCGCAACTCCCGGCAGACATCGGCGATGGTGTAGTAGGTCGGCGACTGTTCCACTTGTATCCTCCATGCTGGTTAACGACGCACACAGCACGGCGCTGTGGGCCTACGTTCAGCATGGAACAGAGAATGGCGTCCGTATCCTGAAAAACTACCAGTAACAGTTATTCAGATAAGGGGGAGTTCTGCCGTCGAGTACGACGGGGTGCTTTCTCGTCGCGCGGGAATGCGCCCCGTTCCATCCAGTAGTGAACCCAGCCCGGCGTTATCGGGCGGTTAAGGTCGGCAGCCATGCGGATCGCCACGGCTGTTGGTCCGCGATCTCTTGGGGCAAGTTCCTGACAGGCGCGGGCGTATGCGCGTCGCTCATCAGTAGTCGGCCCGTCGGTGGTGGTTCCGACGGGCCGACCGCCCCGTCGTATAGTCTGTCCGCGGATCGTTTCGGCATACCACCTTTCCAACTCGGACGCCGCCTTGCGCACCTGGCCTTCGTCATTGGGCCAAACGATCGTCCTTATAATCGGCTCGCGGAACATCCAACAGTCCCCGCCTTGATGCTCAACCATGCCAAATAGCCAGACGTCCCCGGTCCGTAGCAAGAGTCCTGTAATAAGTCCGGCAAACGCGTCGGTCGGAAAACTTTCCCAGATGTCAGTCAATCCATCTAGGGACTCCTCATCAACATCATCAAACTGACCCGTGACATCTCTGACAACGATTCTGAGTGGGTCAGGGGGAACCTCGGGATCTGCAGGCCAAACTGGCGGATCGACGCCCCTCAACATAGCCACAATCCCGCAGCGAATCAATCCCGACCGGCAGAGGCCACTCATTGGCGAGCGCGAGGCGTAGTGGAGAAGGCGCTAGCGGTGAGAAATCTGGATCTGCGTTGCGCAGCACGTAGGTTCTCACAGACCGACGCATATCAGCGAAAAAGCTAGGCTCGAAGTCGGAATATTTGTGCCAGCAGTCGACACAGCACCGCGATTCGGTGAGCAGCAGATCCGCGAACACCAGACCCGTGTCATCCGTTTCCATTGCGCGAGACCAAAACGGTTCCGGCACTGTGTTCGGTGCACCGCAATGGAAGCACGGGTTCACTTTTTCCATGTGCCACCTACCTGACAAGAGCGCCGGGCCGGTTCCAGCCGGTAGGGGCTGGAACCGCTTGTTCGGGCGGGAGCTACCCGCCACCCGACATCGTTCTATTGTGTCACGGCCGCCTCAGATCGCGCCCAGGCTCCACGCTAAGTGCCGGCGAAAATATACCAACCCGTATACCAACCGGCTCTTGTATGCCGATGTGCGGCGTTGTATGTGTTTGTCCGAGAGACCGCGAAAAGTGGCGGATGGACGCCGAAAACTGGCACGTCAGGGTGTGCGCGTGTATGCCGTTGTATAGCTCTGGATCGAACTTCAAAACCGTTGTGGGGGCGCACCGTTGCGTTCCCAGGTGGGTTCGACTCCCATGCACTCCCGCTCTGTTTTTCATTGCCTCGCCCTGCACCCAGCACGGCTGTCGCCGGACAACTCACCGCTCTTTCAAGACGATGGTCTATGATTGAACGGGCGTGACGCCGGACGGACCACCTCGGCGGCTGTCGCCTGGGGGAGACAGTTGGTACCGTGCTGCATCCTGGCTTCGGCCGGCTGCTAGATGCGGTCTAACGTTCCAGCGAGCAGGGTGAATGATTGCTAGCAAAACCATGCTGAATGGTAATGGCGCGGCGATGTCTCCGGTGCGCTCCGCGTTTTCGACCGGCGTGCGTTTGCTTCAAGCGGGTCGTGCCAGCTTGCTGTTGCGCCACGGCAATGAGCCGGTGCTCTTTGTGGCCGCCGCAGTGGGACTGGACTCATCGCTGGTGCCCGACATTCGCGTCCAGATCGGGAGGGGCATCGCGGGCCTGGTCGTGGAGAAGGGCATTTCCCTCTTCGGCGCCCATGGCGCGCAGACCTTTGTGAGCACGCCCGTGGTCTCCGACCGGGGGATTGAAGGGGCGCTGAATATCACCGATCGATGGGGCGGCCGGCAGTTCGAGGCAGACGATATGACGCTGGCCGACGCGGTGGCCAGGCACATTGGCCATTTGTTGCAATACAGCCGGCACGCATCATATGACCTGGTGTCGGGGTTGCCGAACCGGCGGGCCTTCGAAGAGGTGCTCGAACGTGAAGTTGCCCTGAGTAAACGAACCGGCAGCTCCTTCGCGGTCGTCTTTATTGACCTGGACAACCTCAAGGGACTCAACGACCGGTTCGGGCATGCCAAAGGAGATGAGGTGATTCGCACCGTGGGCGATGCGCTACAGCGCGTACTTCGACCGTACGACTTCGCCGGTCGATACGGCGGAGACGAGTTTGCCCTGCTGCTGGCGGGCGCGGGTGAGACGGACAGCGGGCTCACTACGCGAATTGCAGACGCCATTACTGCCATGGCCCTTTCCATGGGCATTGAGGTATCGACCAGCGTGGGCGTGGCCCGATGCCCGATGGACGGCGCCGACGCAGCCCACTTAGTCGCCGCCGCCGATGCGCGCATGTATGAGAACAAGCGAACCAAGCGATTAGCGCGGCCTTAGTTCACCGTCCCCGCTTGCTCATGGGCCGCCAGATCGAGAAAGCGCTCTACAGCGCGTCGTTCATCCTCCGTGCAGTTCGTGTCTTTCAAGAGCAAACGAAGTGCGCCGATCATCTGTTCGCCGATCCACTCGGTGTGCGCGCTAAATCCCATGCCCTGGTATCTGGTGCAAATCGCTTTCAGATATTCCGACCCGCGCTGGTGAGAATCCGACTGGCTGCTTCCCTCAATCGAGCACAGACGACCGATGTTCATGCGATACCTCCCGTGATAAACGTGCTATGGCTGCGCGGTAGCAGGCGTGTTAATGGGGAGGCGACCACCGATTACGTCCAGCTTAGGAGATTTGGAGACCGCTGTCAACGGCGATCCGTGCTCGAATAGCCGCGCTGGTTGCACCCTACCTCGGCAGCATGGTACAACCTACTCGGCGCGTAGCGCCTTCACTCCTTCAAGGACCGTATTGACTTTTCTTAGCTCGCATTGGGCCCGACGCCTCACCGCGTTGGCCTGCATTCTCACTCTGTTCTCTCTACTGCCGGCGTCAACCCCACCAGTTCGGGCTCAGTCCACCACCCAGCACACAGTGTCGTGGGACTCGCACAGTCTGCTGATTGATGGCCGCCGCGTGTTCCTGTTCAGTGGCGAATTCCACTATTGGCGCTTGCCGTCGCCCGAACAGTGGCAGGACCGGCTGCTCAAGATGAAAGCGGCCGGGCTAAACGCGGTTTCTATCTATTTCGACTGGCAGTACCACTCCAACGCGCCGGGAAAGTACGACTTTACCGGTGTACGAGACGTCGATCGCCTGCTGACCATGGCGGATCGTCTCGGGCTCTACGTGCTCGCACGGGTTGGGCCATACATGAACGGGGAAGCGGATGCGGGCGGCTTGCCCGGCTGGCTGTTGTCGAAGCCCCTCTTTCCACGCTCTCAAAGCTGGAATGGTCAACTCGCTCAGGCGCAGGACTCGCCGCTGTATGAACAGTATGCCAAAGAGTGGTACGACCATATCGTGCCGATCGTCGCTCGTCATCAGATCACCAACGGCGGATCGGTGTTGATGCTGCAGGTCGAGAACGAATACAGCCAGGATCATGGATCGCAACAGTACATGCAGCATCTGATTGACTGGGCGCACGCCGACGGCATCAGGGTGCCAATCTTTCACAACGACTACTGGTTTAAAGGCGACTGGAGCAAGGTAGTCGACTTGTATGCGTACGACAGCTATCCGTACGGCTTCGCGTGTTGCCACCAGTGGTACGACGAGCACTTTCACGGCATAGACACCTGGGAAAGCATGCTTCGCTCCAGTCTGAAGATCGCGACTCCCATGTTTGTGTCCGAGATGCAGGGCGGCGCCTTCGATCCCTGGGGTGGTGTGGGCTATGACCAAGTAGCCAAAACGCTCGACGGGAATTGGCTCACCGCTCTCGATGAATCCGCCATAGCCCAGGGCACGTCGGTCCTGAATACCTACATGTTCGTGGGTGGCACCTCCTGGGGCTACATGAGTGACCCTGGGGTGTATACCTCCTACGACTATGGAGCGCCGATAGCCGAGTCGGGAGCGCTTCGTCCCGCCTACTACGCCGCGCACCGGCTGGGCATGTTTTTGCGGTCGTACGGGCCGGAACTGGCGGGGGCCGATGCCTCCCCGGCTGCTGCCACTACCACCAACCCACAGGTGGTGGTTCATTCTCGTGTTGGCCCGTCGGGGCAACTGTTTGTCTTTCTGCGCCATGGCGATGCCGGGGCCGCTGTGGATACCCGGCTCAATCTGACGGTTCAGGGCAAGCTCTACAGCGTTCCGCAGCGAACCGATACGGCGATAACTCTGCCGGGTCATGGAGCGGCGCTGCTGACTGCAAATGTCGATGTCGGCCCGCTGCATCTGAATTACAGCACCTCTCAGGTTCTCACCGACAGCGTGACGGCCCAGGGCCACTATTTGGTGCTGTACGGTCCCGCCGGTACAGCGGGTGAAACCGATTTCGTCCTGCCATCGTCGCCCACCACCGTGGTCCATAACGCGGGAGTCCGGGTGACGCGCACCAATCAGGAACTTCGGCTCAACTACTCTCACACCTCCGAATCCCGAACCGTCGCGATCACGACATCGAGCGGGGTGCTTCGGATCTTGATTACGACGCAGCAAGTAGCATCGCGGTTCTGGCAGTCGGGGGATACCTTGCTCTCCGGTCCGGATTTGGTCACTCCAGACAGTCCCACTGACCGGATCTGGCTGTCGAAACCACGCGAGGTTCGGAGCTACGGCGCGCCATCCACGACTACCGAAATGGTGAACGGGGAATCGACCGCTACGCCGGATGCGGTCATGGGCACTACACTCCTTGGCACGCTCCTCGGTGCATCTGCTCTTGCCTTACCAAAGCTGACCTCCTGGAAGTTTAGCGCCGAGGCGCCGGAGACCGCCGTAAACTTCGATGACTCCTCGTGGCAACTGGCCAATCACACCAGCACCACCAATCCGAATGTGTCGCCAACGTCCACCCTGCTGATGGACGACTATGGCTTCCACTATGGGTATGTCTGGTACCGCGGTCATTTCACACCGACCGGTACCGAGTTCGGCATCACGCTGTCGGCTCGGCAAAGCTATAGCGTCTACCTGAACGGTATGTACCTGGGGAGCAGCGATGAATCGCTGGCCGACCCGCCGCATCCATACGCGGTACCCCGCTCCTTTGCCTTTCCCCCGGGAGTCCTACGACCAGCTCAGGATAATGTCCTATCGGTGCTGACGGAGAGCCTGGGGCACGACGAGGGATGGTTGGCGGGGCCGGTCGCGCAGAGTCCGCAAGGCATCCTGAGCGCGGCCATGAACGACTCGCCGACGCCCATTACCTGGCGGATCCAGGGAGCCGCGGGCGGTGAACAGCCGGCCGATACGGAGCGAGGGTTGATGAATGCCAGTGGGTTATTTGGAGAGCGACAGGGCTGGTATCTACCGGCATACGACGATCGATCCTGGAGCACCATAACGACTCCGGACAACTGGCAAGCACGAGACAAGGGAGCCCCAATCGGCTGGTACCGGGGTCATTTTCGTCTCAATGTCCCGTCTGGCTCTCAGGCGCCGCTGGGCCTACTGATCCCGCATGCGAGTGATAAAGCAACCATCTGGCTCAACGGATGGCTGATCGGACGATACTGGGAGCAAAAGGGGCCGCAGCACCTCTTCTATCTCCCATCCGGCATCCTGAACCCAGGCGGCGACAATGTGCTGGCGATTGCCGTCTGGAACCGAGGTGGCGTCGGGGGATTGACGGCTACGCCCCAGCTGGTGCAGTACCCATCGCTCGCCCAGCACGCGATCACGACCGTCTCCGCCGGCAAGCCTCAAACACCGGACTACTGGCACACGGCGGGAGATCGCATTGTCGACTCCGCTGGCCATCCGGTCCGCATCGCGGCGGTCAACTGGTTCGGGATGGAGAACCGATGGTTCGTTCCAGCGGGGTTGGAGATACAGCCGCTTGACGCGATCCTGGCGCGAATCAAGGATCTCGGTTTCAATACCATCCGGTTACCGTTTTCTAACCAACTGGTGGAAGAGAATCCAGTTGTGACGGATCACCTCGACGCCAACCCGACCTTGAAGGGCCTCCATGCCCTTGACCTGCTGGACAGAATCATCGCCGCGGCCGGTCAACACGGCCTGCGCATCATCCTCAATGACGGTCGCTCCGAGGTCGGCACCCAACCGGAGAGCAACGGACTGTGGTATACGCCGGCCTACCCTGAGTCGGCGTGGATTCAGGACTGGCGAACGCTGGTGACCCGCTATCAGGGGAACGCTACGGTGATCGGGGTGGATTTGCGCAACGAGCCGCATACGGGGCCGCCCGGCCCATGGTCGATGCAGACGTATCTGCATCAAGGGGCAACTTGGGGGCCGTACCACGGGGTCGAAAGCGCCGCCACCGATTGGCGGCTCGCCGCCGAACGAGGCGGTAACGCGGTCTTATCGATCGATCCGCATCTTCTGATTTTTGTCGAGGGCATTCAGCAATACCCCGACACCACCTGGCCGGGTGGCGTTGAGTCGTACTGGTGGGGCGGTATTCTCTACCCGGCCTTGCACTATCCGGTGCGCCTGAGCGTTGCGCATCACCTGGTGTACTCACCACATGAATACGGTCCCCTCAAGTGGCAGATGCCGTTCTTCGGGCCGCACATGACGTATGCCAGCCTGGCCGCGGTCTGGGACCAGCATTGGGGCTTCCTGGAGCACCTGGCGTCGAAGCGAGAAACGCCCATCTTCATCGGCGAATTCGGCACGTGTGGCAACACCATGGCGTGCCTACAGGACCAAACGGCTGGTTCCGAGGGACAATGGTTCGGGTTTTTGATGCGGTATCTCAAGCAGCACCCCGAAATCAGCTGGGGCTTTTGGGCTGTGAATGGGACCAATCATCTAGGCAGTCCAACGCCGGACTACATCCTCACCAAAGACTGGCATTCTCTATCGCTTCCAGGCCTGGTGCAGACGCTGCGGGATATCGAGTATCCGCCACCACCGGGTAACTGACCGGCTAGCGGGCGGGAGACTCAACCGCGCGAAGGAGTTCCCAGTGCGCGACCCGGCCGCCAGAGTCTACCTCCACGGCTACCACGTCCACCCGGTAGCGTTCCGGGGACAACGCGCGATCCGCCAGGTAGAGTTGAATCGCGGTTGCCAGGCGAGCAAACCGGATTGGAGTGATAGCGTCAACGGGCGAGCCAAAGCGGCGCGAGCGGCGGCATTTCACCTCCACGAACACGAGTTCGTCGCCATCGTAGGCGATCAAGTCGATCTCGCCCTCACGGAAGCGCACGTTGCGGTCCACCACTCGGTAACCCTGGCGCGTCAGTAGTCCAGCCGCCCATGCCTCGCCGAAACGGCCTAGCGACGTTAATCCCGCCATGCCGCCACCGGCGCGAAACTGCGGCGATGGAGCGCGCACGGCCCATGGCGCTTCAAGGCTTCGTGATGGGCACGAGTGCCGTAGCCTTTGTGTGAGGCGAAGCCGTAGGCGGGATAGCGGCTATCGCACGTCACCATCCACCTGTCGCGCACGACTTTGGCCACGATGGAGGCCGCGGCGATCGAGAGCGAGAGGCCGTCTCCTCGTGGCAGGCAGACTTGAGCCAGGGCGCACTCAGACAGCCGAAAGTAGTCGACCAGCAGCGCTTCGGGCGCTACCGGCAAATTTCGCACTGCCCGCTGCAAGGCCCGCTGGTTGGCCGCACCCAGGCCATCGGCATCCACCACATGGTGCGATGACCATCCAAGGGCAACCGAGGCGCCGATATTCATAATCCGTTGAAAGGCATCCTGCCGCTGTTCCGGCGTCAATTTCTTCGAGTCATCGACGGTAGACAGCAGCACGTTGATGTTGGCCAGGTGGAGTGGCAGGATGACCGCTGCCGCCACCACCGGCCCCGCCCAGCTACCTCGGCCCACCTCGTCCACACCGGCAATCCTGCCGTAGCCCTCTGCGCACAGCAACTCTTCATAGCGAAGCGAAACACCGATCGCTGCACTACTCATAACCGCTGCGCACGACCTGAACTGTCCTTGCCGTAAAGTGGCGCGCAGTAAAAGGCGATGACCAAAGGCCTCTACCTACGTTTTTCCTTGATACGCGTGGCCTTGCCGACTCGATCTCGCAGATAGAACAGGCGGGCTCGACGGACATCTCCCCGTCGGACCACCTCAATCCTGTCCACCCGGGGAGAGTGGATGAGAAAGGTGCGCTCGACGCCAATACTATGAGCCACACGACGCACCGTGACATTCCTGTCTGGTCCGCCGCGTGCAACCTTGATGACGGTTCCCTCGAAAATCTGGATGCGCTCGCGGTTGCCCTCGACGACACGGGCGTGTATCTTGACCGTGTCTCCCGGAAATATGTCCGGCAGATTTTCCTTCAGTTGCTGTTGCCGGATGCTCTCCAGAATCAGCCCCATCGCGTCCCCCTAAACAGACTAAAGAGGCGCCCAGCGCCCCCAGTACTTCGCTTCTTTGTCTTGTGAAGTGTACCACGGGCAAAGACGCGGAAAAAATTATGAGGGTATCGCCGCCGGTGGGTTTGGTTGAATTTTTTAGCGCATGTTAGATTGATGTCGGAGAGGGGTTCCAATTGACTCCCCGAACGTCAACTACGCCACAACGTCGCCAGCGAGGCGGCTTTGCCTTGGTCGGGACGATCGGGGGGTATTTTGCGCTCTGTATCCTGGTGGGGCTCGGGCTTGGATTCACTCTAGATCGTATAGTCCACACGACGCCGTTGTTTCTGATCTCGGGCGTCGTACTCGGATTTATCATCGGTTTTTACCTGGTCTACAAATTGGCGATGGGAGAATTAGGGGAATAATGATACACGCCCGGTGGAGTGCCCTCGGGTCTGGACGTGTGAATCCCATCGTCCCGGTGGCTGTGTCAGCCGCCGGGCTTTGCATGGCGTTCGCAGTATCGCCCGCGATTGGCGCAGGGGTGGCAGTTGGCGCCGCCCTCGCGTTTCTCAACGGGCTGGTTCTCTCGGCGCGCGTCAACCTTGCCGCGACCTCCGGTGATATCGTTCGAGCGCTGATGGTGATGCAGCTCAGTCTGTTACTGACACTGACGGTAGTTGGTGCCGTTACAGTGCTGTTGGTCAAACTTTCACTTCCGATGGCGGTGGCGGCGGCGGCCGGCTTCGGGGTTACTCAACTGGCTCTGCTGGCGGTTTTTTATTGGACACGTGGCCGCGGCGATACCGCGGAAAGGATGCCATCGTCATGAACGTCATTGGTACAGCCCTTCCCATTGGCGAGCACTGGATCATCGGCGGCAAGAACAGCGTGCTGAATCTTCACCTGGACACCGTGCTGCTGAGCTTGCTGGTGTCCGGTATTCTGCTCGTACTTGGGCTCTTGATCCGCCGCACGGTCACATCCGGCCCGCCCTCTCGGCTCCAGAACGCGGTCGAGAGCATCATGGCTTTCCTCAACGCCATCATCGAGGAAAATCTGGGCGCCAATCCGGGCCGCATCGCGTCCATCGCGCTGACTCTTTTCTTCTATATCTGGATCGCGAACCTGTTGGGCTTGATTCCTGTTCCGGTCTACATTCACTCGCCGACCTCTGATGTCAACGCCACCTTCGCGCTCGCGCTACTCGTATTTATCTTGCTCCATGCTCGGTTTCTCGGGACGAGTGGCCTGAGCGCCTACAAGGGACACTACTGGACACGGGGGATCCTGGGCATTGTGCTTAATCCGATATCAGTTGTTTTAAACCTGGTGAATGAACTCTCGCGCCCACTTACCCTCTCCTTCCGTCTTTTCGGCAACATCCTGGCGGGCGAAGTCCTGTTGATCGTCTGGGCCTATTTGCTGGCCCCCGGCTTCGGCGCCCCCGTAACGGCGGTCTGGAACACCGTATTCATTGCCTATGGCGTTTTTGTGGGAACGATTCAAGCGTTTATTTTCACGGTGTTGACAGTGGCATACATGGCCATTGCCAGCGAACCGGCACACGATCACTAAGGGAGGATGAACTTGAGCAACCTACTGGTTTTTCTGGCAGCGAACCCAACATTGGCGGCAGGCGCGTACATCGGGGCCGGGTTAATGATCGGCGGAGGGGCCATTGGGGCCGGCGTCGGAGACGGTTTGGTGACCTCGCAATTGGTCGCCGGCCTCGCCCGCCAGCCGGAGGCGCGGGGGCTCTTGACGACCTGGATGTTCATCGGCGTGGGACTGATCGAAGCGTACGCGGTTATCGCGCTGGTGTTCGGTCTGGTTGTCCTGTTCGGTAAGCCGTAACATTCGATGCTGGGCCCAGTAAGCATCAGTCTCCCGACGCTCGTTATCGAGCTGTTCATTTTCCTGGCTACGGTCGGGATGATGGAGCGTCTGGTCTTCCAGCCGATTCGTCACGCATGGGCGGAGCGGGATCGCAATATACAGGAGGGGCTGGCTTCGTCGACCGAGGGTCGAGATGAAGCGGAGCGGGCCGCCGCTGAGGTCCGAGAGATCCTGTCACGAGCGCGGCGTGAGGCACAGGGCAAGATTGATGAAGCAACTACCGCCGGGGGCGAGGTGCGCGACACGTTGGTGGCGCAGGCGTCCGAAGAATTTCGACGGCTGGTGGAGCAGGCCCGCGCTGAGCTGAGCGTGGAGAGTGCGCGGTCGCGGGATACCTTGCAGCGACGTGTGGTCGACATAGCACTCCTGGCGGCCAGCCATGTGACGGGCCAGTCGTTCGACCGGCCTCAGGTGCGCGAGCTGGCAGCTACGGTTGTCCAACGCGAAGGTCTCGCGAAGGTCTAAGGTAGGAAGAGAATGCATATCGATACCGTCCTGACCAGCTTGAGCGGAACGTACCCGCTGTGGTGGATAGCACAGATCGGAGCGCTGGTGATCGTCGTGGCTTTGATCCTGCGCTGGCGCCCGAAATTCTTGAAGGGCAATACCATAGGCGGCTCGCTGGGTAAAACCCTCGACGCGCGGGAGGCCGAGATTCGAGTCCAACTGGAGGCAGCCCAGCGAAGCCGTGAAGAGGCGGCCAGAATTCGAGAGCAGTCTGCCGCCGATGTCGAACAGGCGCGGCAAGAAGCGAATGATATCGTCGCCCGCGCCACTCAGACCAGCCAGACAATCCAACACGAGATCGAAGTGCGGGCGCACGATGAGTATCAGCGGGTCGTCGGCCAGGCGCGCAATGAGATTGAGTACGAACGGCAACAGGCCGAGTCCAGGCTGCGACGGGAAGCTGCCGATATTGTAATTGATGCAGCGCGCCAGGTCATCGACCGCCATCTGCAGGAAACGACCGATCGTCGGCTGATTGAAGACTCTCTGGCGAGCATGAAGGATGGACGATGAGGCCGTCGTCCATTGCTACCCGGTATGCACAGGCAGCCTTCGAGGTAGCGGAGAAGGACGGCGATATCGAAGGATGGCTGCGGGAGCTGCAAGAGGCAAATGACGCTGTGCAGGATCGAGAGGTCGCCGAGTATTTCAAGGATCCAAGTTCCTCCATGGAACAACAGCTCGACACCCTCACCGGGCTCACGGACAACGTGCGCCCTCACGCCTTGAATCTGCTGCGGGCCCTCGTGTCCCGGCACCGGCTGCATCTCCTGCCGGCAGTGGTACGTGAGTTTGAAAGCCTGAATCGCCAGGCACGCGGCATCGAGGAAGCGTATGTCACCGTGGCGAGAGCCCTGACGGAAGAAGAGATCAAGGGTGTGGGTGAGCGCCTATCAACCATGACAGGAAAAACCATCGAGGTCTATACCCGGGTGGATCCATCCATCCTGGGTGGAATTGTGGTTCGCATCGGAGATCGGCTCTACGATGCCAGCATTGTCGGGCGTCTGGAGCGTCTGCGCCAGACCATTGCCGTGTAGTTTGTTGGGTAGCAGTTAGACAGGAGCACAGGTATGGCTGTTGGGGCCGACCAAATCGAACAGATCCTTCGTCAACAGATAGAGAGTTTTGGTACCACGACGACCGCCACCAACGTTGGCACGGTCATCGACGTGGGCGACGGTATCGCGCATGTGTATGGGCTGGAAGGCGCCCTCTTCAACGAGTTGGTGCGGTTCGAAGGCGTTATCGACCCCGCTACCGGTCAGCCGGTGCTGGGAATCGCCTCCAACCTGGCTGAAGACACGGTGGGTGTCGTGGTCCTCGGTCCCTACGAGGACATTACCGAAGGCACCCAGGTGCAGAGCACTGGAAATGTGGTCGAGGTGCCGGTGGGCGATGCCCTGCTGGGCCGCGTGGTTGATGCGCTGGGACGTCCCGTCGACGGAAAAGGCCCCGTCGAGACGACCAGGACCCGCCCCGTTGAGCGAGTTGCGCCCGGTGTGGTGGAGCGCTCCCCGGTGAACGTGCCGGTCCAGACCGGTATCAAGGCCATCGACGCCATGACGGCCATTGGCCGCGGCCAGCGCGAACTGATTTTGGGGGACCGCCAGACGGGCAAGTCGGCGATTGCCATCGACACCATCATCAATCAAAAGGGGCAGAACCTTCTCTGCATCTATGTTGCCATCGGACAGAAAGAGTCCAAGGTAGCATCGATCGCCGCAACGCTGGAGCAGTACGGAGCCATGGAGTGGACCACCATCGTGTCGGCCTCGGCTTCCACCTCCGCCGCGCTGCAATGGTTGGCCCCCTTCTCAGGGTGCGCTATGGGCGAGGAGTGGATGGAGGCGGGCAAGGATGTCCTCATCGTGTACGACGACCTCTCGAAGCACGCCTGGGCTTACCGCCAACTGTCGCTCCTGCTGCGCCGTCCCCCAGGACGTGAAGCATATCCAGGCGATGTCTTTTATCTGCACTCGCGCCTCCTGGAGCGCGCCGCGAAATTGAGCGACGAGCGCGGTGGCGGCTCGCTCACGGCCCTGCCCATCATCGAAACGCAGGCCGGCGACGTGTCGGCCTACATTCCCACCAACGTGATTTCCATCACCGACGGTCAGATCTACCTGGAATCCGATCTTTTTTACGCCGGCATACGCCCGGCGATCAGCGTAGGACTGTCCGTCTCGCGGGTGGGCGGAGCGGCCCAGCGCAAGGCAATCAGCAAGGTAGCTGGATCGCTGCGGCTGGATTTGGCCCAGTATCGCGAACTGGCAGCGTTTGCTCAATTCGGATCGGACCTCGACCCGGCAACCAGAGCGCGACTGGAGCGGGGTCAGCGCGCCACCGAAGTGCTCAAGCAGCCAGAGAATCATCCGCTCGCCATGGAGCAGGAGGCAATGATCCTCTTTGCTCTATCGCAGGGATACCTGGACGATATTCCGGTCGACAAGATTCAAGAATGGGAAGCGGCCTTTCAGCAGTACATGACGGCCAGTCACCCCGGCGTGGAAGAGGCCATCCGTACCGATCTGCAGATCACGCCGGAAACGGAGAAGGACCTGCGAGCATCAATCGACGAGTTCAAGAAATCCTCTCAGTTCTAACGAGGAGTCTCGAACCACAGGCGACGGGCGATGAGGAGCCACCATGGCATCACGGCGTGACTTACGACGTCGAGTAAAGAGCATCAAAAATACCGCGCAAATTACCAAGGCTATGCAAATGGTGGCGGCGTCGCGTATGCGCCGCGCGCAGACCCGCGTTGCCGAATCACGGCCCTATTCCGAGCACATTCGGGAAATCGTGGCGGATGTAGCCGGGCGCAGTGGCGCCGAAACACACCCGCTCCTGGTCCAGCGCGAGGTTCAGAACGTTGAGATTGTCGTGATCACTCCCAATAGGGGCCTGGCCGGAGCGCTGGTCACCAATGTAAATCGCGAGGTCGTTCGACTGCGCGGCACCATCAGCCAGCCGATCCGCACTGTTGCCGTGGGGCGAAAAGGGCGAGACTTCGCGATACGTACCCGAATGAATCTTATTTCGGAGTTCACCGAGTTTGGAGATCAACCCGAGGCGGGCGACATTCGTGGCGTGGCACAGCAGGTATTGGGAGACTATGAGGGTGGTGAGTGCGACCTGGTGTACCTGGTCTATACCGAGTTCATCAGCACCTTGCGTCAGAAGCCCACGACCGTTCAGCTCCTGCCCGTCCTGCCGCCCGAGTCCGAGTCGCCGGTGACCGGTCCGTGGAGTTACGAGCCGGATAATCCCGGCCTGGTGCTCTCGCAGTTGCTGCCAAGATACGTGGAATTCACGATTTATCAGGCGGTGCTGGAGTCGATCGCCAGCGAGCACAGCGCTCGGATGATTGCGATGAGCAACGCCACCGAGAACGCGCTGGACCTGGTGAAGGATTTAACATTGCTGATGAATAAGGCTCGTCAAGCCGAAATTACCAAGGAAATTTCTGAAATTAGTGGAGCAGCGGAGGCACTTCGTACCGGGTAGACGTCCTCTTCCAGTTCATATCGGGTCAGTACCGACCCACACCGGCGTAGCGCCATTGCGGAGGTTAACGTGGCACAGACAGCTGAAAGAATTACGACTGAATCGACAGTCAAGACAACCGGGAGAATTGTACAAATCACGGGACCCGTGGTCGATGTCGAGTTCGCCGAAAACGAGGTGCCCGACATTTACTACGCGCTGGAAGTGGAGGGAACGGCCAGCAAGGTGGTGCTCGAAGTCGAGCAATCGCTCGGCAACAACTGGGTCCGCACCGTCTCCATGGCGCCGACTGAAGGGCTGTCGCGAGGCATGTCGGTGAAAAACACGGGTGCGCCAATCAGCGTACCGGTCGGCCAGGGTGTGCTGGGACGGGTGTTTAACGTTACTGGCGATGAAGTGGACAATGCCGGTCCGGTCGATGCCACAAAGACGATGCCCATTCATCGCGAGCCTCCCTCCTTTCAGGAGCTGGTCACGAGTCCGCAGGTTTTTGAGACCGGTTTGAAGGTTATTGACCTCATCGCCCCCTTCTCGAAAGGAAGCAAGGTCGGTGTCTTCGGCGGGGCCGGCACCGGGAAGACGGTCATTATCCAGGAACTCATTCGAAACATTGCCGCAGAGCATGGCGGCTTTGCCGTGTTTGCCGGTGTGGGCGAGCGGACGCGTGAGGGCAATGACCTATGGCTTGAGATGAAGGAATCGGGCGTTATCGAGAAGACAGCCTTCGTCTTTGGCCAGATGAATGAGCCACCGGGCGCCCGTATGCGGGTAGCGCTCACCGGCCTCACCATGGCGGAGTACTTTCGCGATGAGGAAGGCCGGGATGTTCTCCTGTTCATCGATAATATTTTCCGCTTTGCTCAGGCCGCATCCGAGGTCTCCGTCTTGCTCGGCCGCATGCCATCCGCGGTAGGCTACCAGCCGACGCTCGGCACCGACATGGGGACACTGGAAGAGCGGATTACCTCGACTACCAAGGGCTCCGTGACCTCGTTTCAGGCGGTCTACGTGCCCGCCGATGACTATACCGATCCAGCTCCAGCCACGGTGTTCGCCCATCTCGATGCCACGCTGGCCCTGGAGCGTTCCATCGTGGAAAAGGGCATCTTTCCCGCGGTCGATCCGCTGAACTCGACGTCGACTATTCTGGATCCTCGTGTGGTGGGTCAGGAGCACTATGACGTGGCGCGCGGCGTACAGCGCGTGCTCCAGCGCTACCGAGAGCTTCAGGACATTATCGCGATCCTCGGAATCGACGAACTGTCGGACGACGACAAGCTGACGGTGACCCGGGCGCGCAAAATCGAGCGTTTCCTGTCGCAGCCGATGTTCGTGGCTGAGAAGTTCACCGGAACGGCCGGAACCTATGTGTCAACGCGAGACACGGTGCGTGGCTTCAAGGAGATTCTCGACGGAAAGTGCGATGACATGAACGAGAGCGCGTTCCTCTACGTCGGCACCATCGAACAGGCTCGTGAGAAAGCCGAGAAGGGCTAGGCGGGAGCCGGTTTATGGCCACCATTCAACTCCAGGTTGTCACGCCCGAGCGCGTGGTGCTTGAGGAAGACGCTGACATCGTGATCGCGCGGGGGGCCGAGGGCGACCTTGGCATCTTGCATGGCCACGAACCGCTGGTCACGCCGCTCGACGCCGGCGAGCTTATGTATCGGGCCGACGGCCAGGAGTATCACCTGGCGGTCGCGGGCGGCTTCCTCGAGGTCCGGCCGGATCGAGTCGTGGTATTGGCCGATCTGGCCGAACGATCGGAAGAGATTGATCGCGCGGCAGCGGAAGAAGCGCGCGTGCGGGCCGAGGCTGCACTGCAGGAGCACCGCGGCACGGCGCTGGAGGCCGAGGCCGCCGCATCGTTGCAACGAGCTCTCCTGCGCTTGCGAGTATCCGAGCACCGCCGTCAGCGCGAGCGTCCCGGTCCCGGATCGGGGGGGTAAACTGCCAAAGCAAATCGGAATCGACCTGGGCACTGCAAACGTGCTGGTGTACGTACGCGGGCGAGGCATCGTGCTCAATGAGCCGTCCGTGGTAGCCGTGACCGACGACAACAAGATCGTCGCGGTCGGCGATGAGGCGCGTCAGATGTTGGGCAAGGCCCCGCCCAGTATCACGGTCGTGCGTCCAATGCGCGACGGCGTGATCGCGGACTACGTGCGCACGGAGGGAATGCTGCGGTACTTCATTCGGCGGGTCTGTGGCACGATGACCATGTTCCGCCCCGAAGTCATGATCTGCATCCCGGCCGGGATTACCAGTGTGGAGAAACGGGCCGTTCACGACGCCACGGTCCAGGCCGGAGCCAAGCGAGCCTTCTTGATTGAGGAACCGATTGCCGCAGCGATCGGGGCCAATGTTCCGATCGCCGGTCCCACCGGCAACATGATCGTGGATATTGGCGGTGGCACCACCGAGGTAGCGGTAATCAGCTTGAACGACATCGTCATCAACCGCACGGTCCGAATCGGTGGCATGAAAATCGACGAGGTGATCGCGAATCATATCCGACGGAAGTATGGTCTGATGATTGGTGACGCGACCGCTGAAGAGGTAAAGATTCAAGTCGCCAGCGCGTTGCCACTCGACGAAGAACTAACCATGGACGTTCGCGGTCGCGACCAGGTAACTGGCCTGCCGAAGTCGATCCCAGTCCGGACCAACGAGATCGTGGAAGCCATCGCCGACCCGCTGACCAGCATCGTGGACGCAGTGCGCGCGGTGCTGGAAGAGACTCCGCCGGAATTGGCGTCGGACATTATGGATCGGGGAATGGTGATGACGGGTGGCGGGTCGCTGCTGAGGAATATTGACCAGCTCTTGACCAGGGTGACTGAAGTGCCCTGCCACGTGGCTGAGTTTCCGCTCTACTGCGTGGCGCTCGGCACCGGCAAGGCGCTCGAGAACTACCACATCATGAAGCGGCACCTGGCCTGAAGATCGGCAGTTCGCGCGAATACTTATATGTCGCTCACGTCGCTCGGTTCGGGTCCATGCGCAAGAAACCGTTTGACACGCCGCTCGAGATCCCGTCGCGGCAGCAAAACTCTCCTTCCACAGGTTGTGCAATGCACACCAATGTCCGCGCCGAGCCGGACCACATCCCACTGGTAGCCGCCACATGGGTGCGGCTTACGTAACTGCACGCGATCACCGAGCCGGAACTCGACAATCATTGGATCGTCTCCACGGTCTGGGCCGCGAGGGAGCGTGCGGCATGGGCGGCGGCGAGCGCATACTCCGTCGAACTGGAAGCGAAGATCACCTGACGGGATACGGAAACCAGCGCGTTTTGTCCGGATCCATTCCCACCGGCGTCAATCGCTTCCCGTGCCGAGGCGCCCTGGGCGCCAACGCCCGGCATCAGGAGTATCACGTCTTCACCTAACTCCCTGACAGCGCGAAGCGCCGTCGGCTGTGTCGCGCCGACCACCAGGCCGACGTCGGCCGACGCTTCCAATGCCAACGCCTCCCGCGCAACGCGTAGGAACAGCGGTTCTCCCCCTACCTGCAACCCCTGGAGATCAGCTGATCCGGGGTTTGAGGTCCGGCACAATACGAACACGCCTTTTCCCTTCTGCGACAGGAAGGGGCGCAGAGAGTCCCAACCCAGATACGGGCTCACCGTGACCGCATCGAAGTCGAGATGACTGAGAATCGCATCCGCATAGGCGGCGGCACTGTTTGCGATGTCGCCGCGCTTCGCGTCGGCGATTACCGGGAGCGTGGTTGGTATCGCGCCCCGAACGTCTTCCAGAGCAGCCCAGCCGTCTCGTCCCAACGCTTCAAAGAAGGCAAAGTTGATCTTGAAGCACGCCGCTGATTCCGCCGTGGCCTCAATGATGTTCCGGCAAAAGTCAGTGATGCCAGTGGCGGTGGCGGGGACCGAAGGCGGCAGTTTTGCTGGGTCGGGATCCAGGCCAACGCACAACCAGGAGCGGCGGCGCTCCGCTCGGCTCCGCAACCTGGCGGAGAAGGAATCGATTTGATCTTTCGTAGCCAGATCAGTTACCATAACAACACGTGGCTCTCTTGGTTGATGTCGTGTACTCAGCGGCAACGGTTCTTGCTTGCTCTGTTGGAGACGCTTGACTCATACTCTCCCCTGTGTTACTCTAAAGGTTCGCCGCACACGATAGCACTTGCCTCTGGGCAAGTGCTTCTGCCCGTTTATTGCCACCCGCATATTGGTTCCCGGTAAGGAGTCTGAATGGCTGTACAAGTCTCTGGAGACCGGCGCGTCTCATTTGCCCGCTTCGCGGAAGTTCTGCCGTTACCTAATCTTATCCAGATGCAACTGGATTCGTTTCGGTGGTTTCAGCGCGACGGGATTAAAGAACTGTTTGAGGAAATATCCCCGATTACCGACTTCGCCGGCAAGATGTCCCTTGAGTTCATCGTGCCGGACGAGCCGTTTGGTCGTCCAAAGTATACCGAAGCGGATTGCCGTCTGCGTGATATGACCTTTTCGGCGCCACTCTCGGTGAAGGCGCGACTGGTAAAGAAGGTGACAGCGGAAGGCGAGCCGCTGGGTGAGATTACCGAACAGGAAGTGTTCATGGGCGATTTCCCGCTCATGACGGAACAGGGCACGTTCATCATTAACGGCGCCGAGCGAGTGGTGGTCAGCCAGTTGGTCCGCTCTCCGGGGGCGTACTTCACCAAGGAAGAAGACCTTTCATCAGGCCGGACCATGTGGGGAGCCAAGCTGATCCCAAATCGGGGCGCCTGGCTCGAGTTTGAGACGAGCAACCGTAACGTGCTGACGGTAAAAGTTGACCGAAAGCGAAAAATCCCGGTTAGCACCCTGCTACGGGCCGTCGGGTTCGGCACCGATGAAGAGTTGCACGAGATATTTGCGGACGTTGATACTGATACCAGTCACCCGTACCTGCAAGCCACGCTCGAGCGTGATCCCACCCATTCGCAGGACGAAGGTCTGGTGGAAATGTACAAGAAGCTGCGTCCTGGTGATCCGCCTACCCTGGAGAACGCGCGCAGCTTGATTAATTCCCTGTTCTTTAACGATCGTCGGTACAGCCTCAATCGCGTTGGCCGCTACAAGCTGAATAAGCGTCTGCGGGTAGGCGATGAGTCAGGACCGCAGATCCTTACCAAGGAAGACCTGGCGCGGATCGTCCACGAAATGATTCGGCTCAACAATGGACAGGGCAGGCCGGACGACATTGACCATCTGGGCAACCGGCGGGTGCGGGCGGTGGGCGAGCTGCTGCAAAACCAGTTCCGAATCGGCTTGCTCCGCATGGAGCGTGTCGTCAAAGAACGCATGACCATTCAGGACGTCGAATCGGCCAAGCCAAACGCGCTGATTAACATCCGCCCAGTGGTGGCTGCGATGAAGGAATTCTTCGGTGGTAGCCAGTTATCCCAATTTATGGGACAGACCAACCCGCTCGACGAGTTGACTCATAAGCGGCGCCTCAGCGCTCTAGGACCGGGCGGACTGTCGCGCGAGCGCGCGGGATTCGACGTACGCGACGTCCACCACTCTCACTACGGTCGCATCTGCCCGATCGAGACTCCAGAAGGCCCGAACATTGGCCTGATTGGGTCGCTTGCAACCTACGCGAGGACCAACGCCTACGGGTTCATCGAGACACCGTATCGCAAAGTTCACAACACGGTGCCGGTCGATTCGACCACGCTGGTGGGGCGAACACTCCGTGAGGACATGCTCGACGGCGGTGGGGACGTGCTCGCTACGGCCGGGACTCGCGTTGACGAGGGCCTGGTTGAACGCTTTCGCACTGCCGGTGTGGACGACATCGCGGTGCGACCGTTCGCTTCAAGCCAGATCATCTACCTCACCGCTGACGAGGAAGAGGACTTCGCGATTGCCCAGGCGAACGCCGTATTGAACGAATCAGACGAATTTATGGAGGAGCGGGTATCGGTTCGGTACGGGGAAGGCTTCGAGATGGAGCCGCCACGACTCGTCAGCTACATGGACGTGTCGCCTCGCCAGTTGGTAAGTGTGGCGACGGCGCTCATTCCGTTCCTCGAGCATGACGACGCGAACCGCGCCCTGATGGGCTCCAACATGCAGCGCCAGGCTGTTCCATTGCTTCGCCCGGAGTCGCCGTACGTCGGGACCGGTACCGAGCGTCGCGCCGCGTATGATTCGGGTCAACTGGTGCTGGCTACCAGCGATGGCGTCATCAGCAGCGTCACTGGGCGAGAGATCGTCATCACCGACGACACGGATGGCAAGGCTGAGCATCGTTACGCCCTGCGCAAGTTTGTCCGATCGAATCAGGGCACAACGATAAACCAGCGGCCGATCGTTGACAAAGGACAACGTGTACGCAAAGGTGATGTGCTGGCCGACAGCTCCTCAACCGAGCAGGGTGAATTGGCGCTGGGCCAGAATTGCCTAGTGGCCTTCATGCTCTGGGAGGGTGGCAATTACGAGGACGCGATCCTGATCAGCGAGAACCTCGTCATGCAGGACAAATTCACCTCGATCCATATGGAAAAGCATGAGGTCGACGCGCGCGACACCAAGCTTGGTCCCGAAGAGATTACTCGCGACATACCGAACGTCGGCGAGGAGGGATTGAAGAACCTCGATGACCGCGGCATCGTCTATCTGGGCGCCGAAGTGGAACCGGGAGACATCTTGGTTGGCAAGATCACGCCGAAAGGCGAAACCGAGCTGACCGCCGAGGAGCGTTTGCTGCGCGCCATCTTCGGGGAGAAGGCCCGAGAAGTGAAAGACACCTCACTCCGCGTTCCACAGGGCGAGCGCGGCAAAGTGGTGGACGTGAAGGTGTTTAGCCGCGAGGCCAGCGACGAGCTGCCCCCGGGTGTCAATCAATTGGTGCGGGTGGCCATTGCTCAGAAGCGGAAGATCTCCGAGGGGGACAAAATCGCGGGGCGTCATGGCAACAAGGGTGTTATCTCGAAAATTGTGCCCAAGGAGGATATGCCCTTCTTGCCGGACGGCAAGCCGGTCGAGATGATTCTCAATCCTCTCGGCGTCCCGTCGCGCATGAACATCGGGCAGGTGCTCGAAACACACCTCGGGTGGGCCGCCGCCGACCTTGGAGTGAAGGTGGCAACCCCGGTCTTCAATGGAGCGAGCGAGGGACAGATTGTGGAGGAGTTGGCCAAGGCCGGCCTTCCTGCCTCCGGCAAAATGGCCCTGTACGACGGTCGAACCGGCGACCGATTCGATCAGGAAATTACCGTTGGCCAGATTTACATGCTCAAGCTGTCCCACCTGGTCGAGGACAAGATTCATGCTCGGTCCACCGGCCCATACTCGTTGGTGACCCAGCAGCCGCTGGGCGGCAAGGCACAGTTCGGCGGCCAGCGCTTCGGCGAGATGGAAGTATGGGCCCTCGAGGCGTATGGGGCCGCACACATTCTGCAGGAGTTGTTGACGGTTAAATCCGACGACGTTATCGGCCGCGTGAAGACCTATGAGGCCATCGTGAAGGGTGAGAGCATCCTCGAACCAGGCGTCCCGGAGTCATTCAAGGTGTTGGTGAAGGAACTGCAGAGCCTGGCCCTGTCGGTCGAAGTCCTGAACGAGGATGAAGAGGAAGTTCACTTTGCCGACGAGGCCGGCCTGGACCAGATACCGAGCCTTGATGTCAACATCACCGGGTTCGAAAAAGGCGACTAAGATCCACGACCTGTCGGCGCCCCGTGAGCCGGCGACGCTGTCGTCCGCCTCGGGACGCCGCACCATTTGTTCCACCTGGAGGGAACATTGTTAGAAGTAAACGACTTTAATGCAATTCGGATCAGTCTGGCTTCACCGGAGCAGATACGCGGCTGGTCCTATGGCGAAGTAACCAAGCCGGAGACGATCAATTACCGAACGCTCAAGCCGGAAAAAGACGGCCTGTTTTGCGAACGTATCTTCGGGCCCACCAAGGACTGGGAGTGCTACTGCGGTAAGTACAAACGTGTCCGCTATAAGGGCATTATTTGCGATAAGTGCGGCGTGGAAGTGGCTCGCGAGAAAGTCCGCCGCGAACGCATGGGCCATATCGAATTGGCCTCTCCGGTAAGCCACATCTGGTATTTCAAAGGCACTCCAAGCCGGTTGGGGTTACTGCTCGATGTTTCTCCGCGCAACCTGGAACGGATCCTCTACTTTGCTCTGTACATCGTTACGCGCGTGCATGAGGACGAAAAGCGCCGGGCGATCGACAAAATTCGAGCGGACGACGCCGAGCGCATCCAGGAAATTGAGAGCAGTGTCTCGGTGCGTGGTGAAGAACTGGCAGTCTCGATGCACGAGGCGGGTATGCAGCGGGTCCAGGCGATTGCCGCGCTGGAACAACATCGCCTCGAGGCAATCAATGAGGTGATGGCAAGTGGCATCGACCTGCAGGCGGCAAACGCTCGAGTCGAAGAACTCGAGGGTCAGTACGAGCAGGAACGCCAGACGCTTGAGGCCCGGCATAGTGAGGATGCCGACAACGAGCAGCGCGTCGCAGACGCCGAACTGGCTCAGGTCTCGACCGGACTCGTTGATCAGATTGACGCGGTGCGGCAGGACACCCAGAAGCGCATTGAGGATGTCGAGTCGCTGAAGTTCATGACGCTCCTCAATGAGATGCAGTATCGGGACTTGAAGGAGCGCTACGGCTATCTCTTCGAGGCAGGCATGGGCGCTGAAGCAATTCGCGACATTATCCTGCAGTGCGACCTGGACGAGCTGGCGGTGGAGCTTCGCAACGAAATTCGTAACTCCAGCCAGTCGAGCCAGCGACGCAAGAAGGCCACCAAGCGCCTGCGCGTCGTGGAATCCTTCCGCAAGTCCGGCCAGCAACCGGAGTGGATGATCCTCACCGTGCTGCCGGTTATCCCACCCAACCTCCGCCCGATGGTGCAACTCGATGGCGGCCGTTTCGCCACCAGCGACCTCAACGACCTGTATCGGCGCGTTATTAACCGAAACAACCGGCTGAAGCGGCTGATTGAGTTGGGAGCGCCTGAGATCATCATTCGCAATGAAAAGCGAATGTTGCAGGAAGCCACCGATGCGTTGATCGACAATGGCCGTCGCGGTCGAGCGGTCAACGGTTCCGGGAATCACAAGCTCAAAAGCCTCTCGGACATGTTGAAGGGCAAGCAGGGTCGATTCCGTCAGAACCTGCTGGGCAAGCGCGTTGACTACTCGGGACGGTCCGTGATCGTGGTTGGCCCGGACCTACGCCTCAATCAGTGCGGGCTACCGAAGAAAATGGCGCTGGAACTGTTCAAGCCGTTTGTCATGCGCAAGCTAGTCGAACGGAACTTTGCCCATAACATCAAGAGCGCCAAACGCATTGTCGAGCGCGTTCGCCCTGAGGTTTGGGATGTACTGGAAGAGGTCATCAAAGACCACCCGGTGCTGCTGAACCGTGCACCCACGTTGCATAGGCTGGGCATTCAAGCCTTCGATGCGGTACTGGTCGAGGGCAGCGCCATCCAGATCCATCCGTTGGTGTGTACGGCATTCAACGCCGACTTCGACGGCGACCAAATGGCGGTGCACGTGCCGCTCTCCAAGGCGGCCCAAAAAGAGGCGCGCGAGCGCATGATGAGCTCGCATAACCTGCTGTCGCCGGCTAGCGGGGAACCAATCGTCAACCCGACCAAAGACATGGTGCTTGGCTGTTACTACCTGACGACGGAGAAAGAGGATGGTAAGGGCAGCGGGACCGTGTTCTCGTCCTTTGACGAGGCGCTGCAAACGTTCGAACTGGGCCGCATTGATCTGCACGCCAAAATCTTTGTCGGTATCCCGCAGCATCAACTAAACGGCGATCTGATTCAGACCACGGCCGGCATAGTCAGTCGGGACGACCTGCAACTGCTCCCAGGCAGCACAAAAGCCTGGGCCTTGCGGACGACCGTTGGTCGCGTCATTTTCAACGAAGCGCTCCCGGGGTCGATTCCCTACAAGAATCAGATTCAGGACAAGAGCACGCTGCGCGACGTGGTGGCCGAGGTGTATGCGATACACGGCCAGGACAAGACGGCCGAGGTGGCGGACGAGATCAAGCGCCTCGGCTTCAAGTACGCCACCCACTCCGGCATCACCATGAGCATCGCCGACATTACCATTCCGAAGCAGAAGCCGGCCATCATTGCATTGGCCGGGGAGGAAGTCCTCCGGGTGCAGGAGCAGTATGAAGAGGGGCTGATCACGGAGGACGAACGCTACCGCAAGGCGGTGGACGTCTGGACCCAGGCTAGCCAGGAAGTTGAAGCAGCAGTGACTACCTCGCTTGATCCGCTCGGTCCGATTTACATGATGTCGGTGTCTGGGGCGGCCAAGGGCGGATTTACCCAGGTCCGTCAGATTGCCGGCATGCGTGGCCTCATGGCAGACCCATCCGGCAAGATCATCGATCTGCCGATTCTGTCGAATTTCCGTGAAGGCCTCACGGTGCTCGAGTACTTCATCTCGACCCATGGCGCTCGTAAGGGACTGGCAGACACCGCGCTCCGCACGGCGGAGTCTGGATACCTGACCCGCCGGCTGATCGATGTGGCCCAGGATGTCATCATCCGCGAGCAGGACTGTGGCGCCACGGCGGGCGTTGTGCTGCGCGACCGATCACAGTCGGACGGCATCTTGCAGCCGGTGGCTCTGCGTGCGATCGGACGATGGACGGCGGAGCCGTTCTTCGACCCGGACACCGGAACCCTGGTTATCGACGCCAATCTTCCAATCGATCAGCGCACCGCAAACGAGATCGAGGCGGCCATGACCAAGCGCCCGGAAACCACGCTCCTGGTGCGATCGCCTTTGACCTGCGTGGCCAAGATGGGCATTTGTCAGCATTGCTATGGCTGGAGCCTGGCGACCGGTTTGCTGGTGGAGATGGGTGAAGCTGTGGGCATCATCGCCGCCCAATCGATTGGCGAGCCTGGCACGCAGCTCACCATGCGTACCTTCCATACTGGAGGTGTCGCTGGTTCCGATATTACCCAGGGTTTGCCCCGTGTTGAAGAGTTGTTCGAAGCCCGTGTGCCAAAGGAAGTTTCGACCATCTCGGAAATCGACGGCATGGTGCGAATCGAGCGGGACGACAACGAGCAGCGCATCATCGTCGCCTCCACCGAGGAGGAAGCCACCGAGCGACATACCTTAAAAGCCGGCTATGCCCTGGCAGTTGCCAGCGGCGAGCTGGTCCAACCAGGTACGGTGCTGGCTCGTCAGGCCAAACGCACCAAGAAGCAGGAGATTGGCGAGGACATTGTGGCCACCACCGCCGGCATGGTGAGCGAGCGCGATGGCCAACTGCTCATTGCTCCAGAGCCGCTTGAGGTGCGGACCTATACCGTCCCAGCCCTGGCGCGAGTCAAGGTGCAGGACGGACAGTATGTCATGGCCGGTACGCCGCTAACCGATGGCGCGTCGAACCCGCAAGACATTCTGCGTGTTATGGGTCGCGAGCCGGTCCAACTTTTCCTGGTGGACGAAGTGCAAAAGGTGTATCGCACCCAGGGTGTGAACATCAACGACAAGCACATCGAAGTCATCGTCCGGCAGATGCTGCGCAAGGTGCGAGTCGACACTCCTGGCGACACTGAGATGCTTCCCGGCGAGCTGGTCGACCGCTTCAAGTACGAGGGCATCAATGCCGCGGTCCTGGCTCAGGGCGGCGAACCCGCCACAGCGACGACCGTGTTGCTCGGCGTCACCAAGGCTAGCTTGACCACCGACAGCTTCCTGGCAGCCGCGTCCTTCCAGGACACGACCAAAATCCTGACGGATGCCGCCATAGCGGGGCAGGTCGATCGGCTGGTTGGACTGAAGGAGAACGTCATTATTGGCAAACTGATCCCCGCCGGCACGGGATTGCTGGCACGCGCCCAACAGCGAGAAGCGCTGTTCGCTCGCGAGGAAGACCTGCTTGGCCTCAATGGCTCAGGCGAGGATCTGACGCTGTCGACCTCCGGCGTGGACGGAATGGATCTACCCGCCGACGGGGACGGAGACCTGGTTGAGGTAGGCGCCACCGGAGCGGGCGTTGACCAAATCACCGTAGATTGATATACTGATAGAGCGCAGTTCCCGCAATCGGGGAACTGCGCTCAGTTCGTGATCGAGGAGAAGGATTTGCCGACGATCAGTCAGCTCGTACGCAAGGGGCGGGTGCCGGTCGAAAAGAAGTCGAAGGCGCCCGACCTGCAATATGCCTATAACACGCTGAAGCAGCGACGGTTGCGGCTCAAAGGCGCCCCGCAGAAGCGCGGAGTATGCACCCAGGTGCGTACTATCACCCCGAGGAAGCCGAACTCGGCACTTCGAAAAATCTGCAGGGTGCGCCTGAGCAATAATCGCGAGGTAACAGCATACATACCCGGCGAGGGTCATAACCTTCAAGAGCACTCTGTGGTGCTGATTCGAGGGGGGCGCGTTAAGGATCTGCCAAGCGTTAAGTATCACGTCGTTCGAGGCACACTCGATGCCTCCGGCGTGGACAAGCGGAGGCAGGGACGATCTAAATACGGGGCCAAGCGTCCTAAAGGCAGTTGATACCCAGGCTCTATAGCTTGCGGTCAACAAGTTAATCATCGTTGAGGCACTGCCAGGCGTCGCACATATTTATGGCAGTGCCTTAACATTTGTCAATCACATATCGGACCGAGCCGGCTGCGAGGGCCGGCCCTCTTCACCAAGTAATCACTGTACTGACTAGCGAACAGAGGAGAAACAAGTGCCAAGGCGAGCAAAGGTATCGCGACGGATTATTACTCCTGATCCGAAGTACCGCAGCCGCACTGTTGCCAAATTTGTCAACAACCTGATGCACGACGGCAAGAAGAGCGTCGCGCTATCGGTGTTCTACGACGCTCTGTCCATCGTTGAGGAGCGCGGTCGAGGCGGCGCCATCGATGCCTTTGAACTGGCCCTCAGGAACGCAACCCCGGTGCTGGAGGTCAAACCCCGCCGGGTGGGTGGCTCGACCTATCAGGTCCCGGTTGAAATCCGGGGCGACCGCCGGCGAGCTCTTGCGATGAGATGGCTCATTACCTCCGCCCGTCGACGGGCGGGAAAATCCATGGCTGAAAAGCTGGCGAATGAATTGCTCGACGCTTCTCAAAACGTCGGCCAAACTATCAAGAAAAAGGAGGACACACACCGCATGGCCGAGGCCAACCGGGCGTTCGCACACTACCGGTTCTAGCCTCCCAGCGTTCCTTTGGAATGCGTGGCACCGCGGCGTGCCGTCACACGTTATGGTACAAAACAACTCTCTCGAAAAGACCCGAAATATTGGCATTATCGCGCACATCGACGCCGGGAAGACGACAACGACGGAGCGCATTCTTTTCTATACCCGAAAGATTCACAAGGTCGGCGAGGTCCATGAGGGCGGCGCCACCATGGACTGGATGGCCCAGGAGCGCGAGCGCGGCATCACGATTACCTCCGCTGCCACGACCTCGTTCTGGAAGGATCACACCATCAACATCATCGACACGCCGGGACACGTCGACTTCACCGTGGAAGTCGAACGGTCGCTGCGCGTGCTCGATGGCGGCGTTGTGGTTCTCGATGCCGTGGCCGGCGTCGAGCCGCAATCCGAGACCGTGTGGCGGCAGGCTGATAAGTATCGAGTACCGCGTTTCGTCTTTGTCAACAAGATGGACCGCATCGGCGCTAATTTCGAACGCTGCGTCGACATGATTGAGGATCGACTGGGCGCACATGCTATCGTTCTCCAGCTTCCAATCGGTAGCCAGAGCGAGTTTGTCGGCATGGTCGACGTGATCAACATGCGCGGGATCACCTACGCGGATGATCTGGGCACGCAGGTGGATGACACCGAGATTCCGGCTGACATGGTAGCGGCGGCGGACCAGGCGCGCGAGAAGCTGTTCGAGCAGTTGTCTCTGGTCGATGACGAATTCGAGCTGGCCTATCTCGCGCATATGGACGGCGAGGCCATCACCGTCGACCAGATCCGCGCGGCACTCCGCCGGGCGACGATTGCCAATAAGGCGGTACCCGTGTTGTGTGGCTCCTCGTTGCGCAATAAAGGCGTGCAGTCGATGCTGGACGCGGTGATCGAGTATCTGCCGTCTCCGCTCGACATCCCGGCCGTGACAGGAATCAACCCACGGACGGACGCCGAGGAAACTCGTGCGGCCGAGGCGAGTGAGCCGTTTGCCGGTCTGGCCTTCAAAATTGTCTCAGACCCATACGTGGGCCGATTGGCCTACTGCCGGATCTACTCGGGCAAGATGACGTCGGGCTCCTACATCTATAACTCGAAGAAGGACATTCGCGAGCGCGTAGGGCGCCTCCTGCGCATGCACGCCAATCATCGCGAAGACATTACGGAGGCTTCGGCCGGCGATATCGTGGCGATTGTGGGGTTGAAAAACACCTTCACCGGCGATACCGTTTGTGACCCGGATCACCCCATAGTGCTTGAGTCCATCGTCTTTCCCGAGCCGGTTATTTCAGTAGCCGTCGAGCCCAAGACCAAGGCGGATACGGACAAGATGTCCGAGGCGTTGGTCAAACTAGCCGAAGAAGATCCAACCTTCCGTATGCGGAACGACCAGGACACGGCACAGACGATTATCTCAGGGATGGGCGAGCTTCATCTGGAGATCATCGTCGACCGCATGCTGCGTGAGTTCAAAGTGCAAGCCAACGTTGGTCGTCCGCAGGTCGCGTACAAGGAAACGATTACGCGCAGTGCCAAGGCGGAAGGTCGGTTTGTGCGTCAGACCGGTGGGAAAGGTCAGTTCGGCGACGTGTGGGTCGAGCTGGAGCCGGCGGAGCCCGGAACGGGCTTTGAATTCGTCAATAAAATAGTCGGCGGCTCGATACCCCGCGAGTACATTAATCCGACCGAGGCGGGCATCAAAGAGGCCATGGAGGGCGGCGTCATTGCTGGCTACCCGGTCATCGACGTGCGGGCTATCTTGTACGACGGTTCGTACCACGATGTTGACTCCTCAGAAATGGCCTTCAAAATTGCCGGTTCCATGGCGTTCAAGGCGGCGGCGGAAAAAGCGGGGCCGGCGCTGTTGGAGCCAATCATGCGAGTCGAAGTGACCACCCCAGAGAACTTTATGGGCTCGGTAATTGGCGACTTGAACAAGCGGCGGGGCCGTGTTGAGGCAACTGAGCAGCGAGGCAATGTTCACGTCGTGCGCGCTGTTGTTCCTCTCTCTGAGATGTTCGGCTACGCCACCACCGTGCGGTCCATGTCGGAAGGACGAGCTTCCTACAGCATGGAGCCCTCGCACTACGAGCAGGTTCCCGCCAGCATCGCGGAAGAGATTAAGAAGAAAAACCGAGCAGAACCCGAGGCGGCCGGCAGCCGAAGATAATCGCACTTGCGGCCTAAAGCGGTCGCGTTAGGAAAGAGGACGAGAAGGAATGGCGAAGCAGAAGTTTGAGCGGACCAAGCCGCACGTCAACGTGGGGACCATTGGGCATATCGACCATGGCAAGACGACGTTGACGGCAGCCATCACCAAAGTGCTGTCCGACCAGGGGCTGGCCGAGAAGCGGGACTTTGCCTCGATCGACAACGCGCCGGAAGAGC
>JAABUU010001331.1_pt1 | contig 42649 bp, 38 predicted proteins | sample 5559301 | NCBI WGS metagenome assembly JAABUU01 (sample SAMN10711884, study PRJNA513360) | rock metagenome | isolation source: Antarctica rocks | place: Antarctica: Victoria Land, Richard Nunatak white | reverse complement strand
TCGCGCCAGCGCCCCCGGGACACCTGCGTGCCGCATGCCGCCGGACACGGCACTGCCGCGCAGGGGGCGTGAGCTGGCCGGGCCACATGGACCCGGGCGGCCCTGCTGCAACAGCGGGGGTGACCGGCCCGGCGCCGGAGGTCCGGGGAACGGTTGGCAGGGGGCCGCGGTGCCGGGACGGCAGGCAGCGTCGGCGCAGGCACGATACGCGCAAGCAGCGTCACCCGCTGTCCACGATAAGGCCCCGCACTGCAGTAGCGCTGGCGTCTCTCTGGCGGCCATCCACCAGGCGTCTCTGAACCGCGGGTATCCGTAGCGGCCGTGCCTGGCCACCCCACCCTGACAACGGCCGCTACCCCTGACCCGGAGGTTTGACCTGCACCGTCGTCTTGCCGCTTTCCCCCCGCGCCGGACGCAGCCGGCCTTCAGTGCGGAAGCAAGATATGCCTTTGGCTGCCAGACCTCTGGCCCTTGCGGGCGGGTCGTGGCAGCATCGGCGGCGACCCGGCGGGGTCGGGGTGGATCGTTTCGACCGGGCGCGGTCGAGACGTGAAGGGCGAAAGCGGCGCACAGCGCAGGGAACGGGGGCCTTGGTGGGGGAGCGGGACGCGAGTCCCACCGAGGGCACGGGGGCCCCGGGGGACGCGGCGGTGCTGGTGTCACGTCATCGGGATCACCGGTTCCCGGGGCGGGGTCGGCGGGTCACTGTCCGGCTGTGTGATGAGGAGCTGGCGGCGATCGAGCTGGCGGCGGGGCGGGCGGGGTTGACGCCGACTGGCTTTGTGGGGGCGGCGGCGCTGGCGGCGGCACGCGGGACCGCAGGGCCGGCGGCGTCGGAGTCGCGTGAGGCGTTGGGCGAGTTGATGGCGGCGCGGGCGGCGGTGCGCCGGTTCGGAGTGAACGTGAACCAGGCGGTGGCGGCGCTGAACAGCACGGGTGAGGCGCCGGACTGGCTGGGGCAGGCGGTGGAGGCGACCGCCCGGGCGGTTGGCCGGGTGGATGCTGCTGCCGAGCTGCTGATGCGGCGCCGGCCATGAAGACGGCCGGCAACCGCTGGGGGAGTGGGCTGTGATCGGGAAGGTGGCGCCGCGGGGGAGCCGGGTGGCCGGGCTGGTGCGCTACCTGTACGCGACGGGGCCGGCGCAGCAGGAGGGCCGGGGGCGGCGCAACCCGCACGTCGACCCGCGGGTGATCGGCGGGTTCGACGAACCCGGCGTGCTGGAGCCGGTAGTGGGGGAGGGGGGCCGGCGGGACTTCGGCCGGTTGGTGGCGTTGCTCGAGCAGCCGCTGGCAGTAGCCGGTGTCGGTGCGGACAAGAAGCCGGTCTACCACCTGATCATCGCGGCGAAGAAGGACCCGAAGACCGGGGTGCTGGTCGACCGCTACTTGTCCGACGCCCAGTGGCGGGACATTGCCGAGACCTACCTGGACCGTCTCGGCCTGGCACCCCGGGGGGATGACCTGGGTGTGCGGTGGGTCGCGGTGCGGCACGCTGATGACCATGTGCATGTGGTCGCCACGCTGGCCCGGCAGGACGGGCGGCGGGTGTTTCCCCGTAACGACTTCTGGCGGGCCGGGGAAGCTTCCCGGGAGGTGGAAGCCAAATATGGGCTGAGCGTGACGGCTGCGAGTGACCGGACCGCGGCCAAGCGAGCCAGCTATGCCGAGTCCGAAAAGGCAGCCCGGCAGGGTCATGGCGAGCCGGTGCGGGACAGCCTGCGCCGCTCGGTCCGGACCGCGGCGGCGGGTGCCGGCACTATCGAGGAGTTCTGGGAGCGGCTGGCTGATGACGGGCTGCTGGTGCGCCAGCGGTACTCCGAACGCAACCCCGGGCAGGTCACTGGCTACTCGGTCGCGCTGCCGGAGTCGGTCGATGTCGGCGGGGCGCCGATCTACTTCGGCGGTGGGAAGCTCGCCGCCGACCTGACCCTGCCCAAGCTGGCCCGCCGCTGGGAAACCGCCGTCCCGGCCGGTAACGCCACCACAGCAGGTGATGCCACCGGGGCCGGACAGCCCGACCGGGCGGCAAGCGAGTCGACGCAGGGCGCCGCGGCGGCCAGGCCGGGGGAGGACCGGCACCGGCTCACCGGCGAGGAACGGGCCCGGATCTGGGAGCAGGCGACCGCGGCCGCGGCCCGCGCCACTGAACAGGTCCAAGCTGCCGCCGGCGCCGACCCGCAGGGGGCGGGGGACGCCGCGTGGGCCGCCTCGGACTTCCTGGCTTCGGCTGCCCGGGTCGTCGAAGGCCGCCGCGGCGGGCCGTTGACCGCCGCCGCCGCCACCTACGACCGGGCCGCACGGGAGCTGTGGGGCCGACTGCCGGCACCGTCGCAGGCTGGGCAGGGACTGCGCGCCGCGTCGGTGCTGCTGGCGTCGGCGCGGTTCGTCGGCCGCGGTGAGAACACCCAGCTGCTCGCGCTGCTCGCCCAGCTCGCCGCCCTGTCCGACGCCGTCCCCCGGCTGCGGGAAACCCAGGACCGGGCCGCCCAAGCCGCCGCCGCCCGTAGCGCCGCCGAGCAGCTGCGCCTGTCCGCCGCACAGCGGACCAGCGTGGGCGCCGGGCCGCCGGCCGCGACAGCGACCCGCACCCGCCGGGCAGGGGTGTCCTTCGACGTCGGCCGGCCCCGCCCCGGACCCACCCAAGGAGGACCAGCCGGGCTGCACCGCGGACGTCGCCGTTAGGGCGGGGATCTTCGCTGCGCTCGCTGCCTACGAGCGGGAGCTGATTCCCGAGCGGGCCGCCGCGCGGCCCGGGCGGCCGTGGCCGGCACACCGGCCGGCCGGCTCGGCTGTCCGACGACCAGGTCCGGCAGGTCAGATCGCTGCGCGTCGGGGAGAGTCGATCGCCGACCTTGGTCCGCAGCTTTGGCGTCTCCGGCGCCACCATCTACCGGGCCTTCGGGGCAGGCTATGCGGGCTCTACGGAAATCCCGACGCGGGCATGCGAGTGAGTCGCGCCCTTTCCGTATCGCGCTATGGCCTATGCGCGTTGCGGCAGGAGATTTCGGGTGGTCGACCAGGGCCGTGACGTCAACCTTCGTCGACATCGCGACCACCGCTGGCAAAGAGGATGTCGAGCCAGCGACGGATTGCATGTCTTGCGAGTTTCACGGTCTCGTATTGCACGACCTCGATGTCTGCGAGGAAATGCGGAGCGCTATCTGCTCCGAGGGTCTGCTCGAGGGCCGACACGTACTCGTCGATCTCTAGCCACCGGCGGGCGAGGTTGCCGTCGGCTTCGAGGTGGAACTGAACTCCGTAGCTGTTTCCGTGCCTGAAGAGCTGGTTTCGGTAGGTGTTCGATCCAGCCAGCCGCAGGGCCCCTCGCGGCAGATCGAAGCCGTCCGAGTGCCACTGAAGTGCCGAGAACACCCGGGGGAGGTCGCCCCACACGGGGTCCGTCTTTGCGTCGTCGGTCATCGCCAGCTCGAGCACCCCGACCTCGGGAAGTTGACCGGTGTAGACCCGCGCACCCAGAGCTGCCGCCAGCAGCTGCGCTCCTAGACAGACTCCCCACACCGGCACGCCAGCGTCTGTCGCCGCACGAAGGTAGGCGATTTCCTCGTCTATCCACGGAAAGGTCTGTCCGTCGTTGGCACCCATGGGTCCGCCCATAGCGATGATTGCGGAGAACTTATGCAGATCGGGGAGGGGTTGCGACCGCCACATGCGCACAGTGACGACCGGGGCGTACTCCTCGAGCACGGGGCTGTACGCGGCGGGCCCCTCAGACTCGACGTGTCGAAGCTCGAGAATGGGAAGCCGATCCGGGTTCACGAGACATCCTCCCCGGACGGCAGCGGCCTCGCCGGGGCCGGTTCAAAGTGGACTCGTGACTTCACGTTCAGCGGTTTCGGCCTCCGCAGCCGAACGAATGCGGGTGTTTGCCGGCAAGCCACTTTGCGCCCAAAAATCTTAGCGCCCGCCGGTCCAATAATCGCGCGTGACGAAAACCAGCCGCCGGGTCCGCTGGGCCGGCCCGGACAGCGGGTGTCCTGACATCGTCGTTACGAGCTGACAAGTAGGTACCACGCCGCGACACGTGGGAGAAACGACGGGCATGAGTGTGAGTCGGTCCTCGAACGTCAGTCGGCTCCGCGGGCAGGTGACGCGGTGGTTCCGGCCGCGGCGTTGGGTCGCTGTGGAACCGGAACCGCGAGCCTAGGAGAGGCATGCTGACCTGGTCGAGTCTGCGCGATCTACGCCGGCCTGCAGCCTGGCCGCTAGCAGAGTGTTGTTGAGCAGCCACACATCGGTGACAGGGCCGACCCCGCCCGGGACCGGTGTCAGGGCCGCGACCCGCTCACCGACCGCTGGGGCAACGTCGCCCACTAGCCGCGTACGCCCGTCCGCGCCTGCTACCGGGTTGATACCGACGTCGATGACCATTGCTCCGGCCTTCACGTCGTCTGGTCCGATGAGACCGGGTACCCCGACTGCTACGACAAGAACGTCGGCCTGTCGGGTGAATTCACGGAGCCGGCCGGCACGTGAGGTGTTGACGTCGCAGGACAGGACTGTCGCTCCGCGCTGCATACCCAGTAGCGAGACCGGCTTTCCCACGTTGTTCGAGCGACCTAGCACAACGATGCAGCTGCGAGTGTAGAAGGCCTCCGGATCAGTCCCGGTCTGCTGCAGGTGGTGATCGAGTAAGTAGAAGCAGGAGGCGGGGGTCGAGGGGATGAAACGCGGCCGGCCGAGTGCCAACAGACCGGCGTTGAGGGGGTGAACGGACTCGATGTCCTTGGCCGGATCGAGCACGCGGAAGATGTCGGCCTCGGTGTGCTGCGGTTGCAGTGGACGCAGGATGAGGATGCCCGAGATCCGCGGGTCGGTGTTCAGACCGCCTACCACGGCGAGTAGGTCGGCCTGTTCGGCGTCGGCCTGCAGGTGAACGTGGACGTAGTGGCAGCCCACTTCCTCGGCAAGCCTTCGTACGCGTCGCTCGTAGGCGATGGAGGCGTAGTCATTACCCACGAGAACGGTGGCCAGACCGGGCACAAGCTGCTGCTCGCCGAGCGCTTTGACGTCACGCTGTAACTCGGTGTGAAGCTGGCGGGCCGCAGCCGTCCCATCAATTCTGAATGCGCTCATTCGAAGTCAGGCCAGCCGGCGGCAAGTTGCCGGGCCCGTTCCAGCCGGGGGTCGTCCGGTTGAAGGTTTGCGGCGACGAGCTCGACGGCGGCGCGGCAACCTGCTGCTGCAAGCAGCCGGCTGGTGACGGCGTCGCCGCGCAGGTTCGGGTTCCCATCGGCGACGAGCCGGCACGCGAGGTTCCCCACTTCGACCGCGGCTTCTGCCACGGCCAGCGGGGGCTCGGCAGCTGCCGACAGGGTCGCCTGGATTCGGTTGCGGCGCCCTTGGGGGTCTGGTTCCCGCGGAAGCCGGAACGCTTCCAAAACGTCGGTGTAGGCCTCAGCGTCCTTGGTTGCCAGCGGCTCGACCGCGCGGCGCAGCGCGTCGGCCCGCTCGGCAACAGCGCCCGCATCGGCGAGTGTGGCGGAGCTGAACCTGGCAGCCATCGCGCACAGCCCTGCTGCGAGGGCGACCGTCACCGCGGCGCAGGCACCCCCGCCGGGGGCAGGCTCGTCGTTGGCCACCCGGTCGAGAAAGCGCGACAGTGGTTCGTCCAGGAAGGCGTAGCTCTCGCTCACGCCGGCATGCCCGTGGTCATGACAGGCCGACGATCTCGCCGTCGGAGTCGATGTCGATGCGTTCGGCGGCGGCCGAGGTCCCGAGCCCGGGCATGGTCCGCATCTCACCGCAGAGGGGGTAGATGAACCCGGCGCCTACGTTGGCGCGGACCTCCCGGACGGGCAGACGCCAGCCGGTGGGGGCGCCGAGCAGGGTGGGGTCGGACGAGATCGAAAGGTGGGTCTTGGCGACGCAGATGGGCAGTTCCCCAAAGCCGTTCCGCTCGTAGTTGTCGATCTGCTTGGCGGCGTTAGGCGCGTAGTCGACGCCGTCCGCGCCGTAGACCTTGGTCGCCAGCGTCGAGATCTTCTCCCGCAATGAAGCATTGTCCGGGTAGAGGAAGTGGAACGCGGAGGGCTCGTCGGCGGCTTCGGCTACCGCCTCCGCGAGGGCGGTCGCGCCCTTGCCTCCCTGTCCGAAGTGGGTACAGACAGCGGAGCGCACCCCGAGCTCGGCTGAGATGGATCGGACGGCTTCGTGCTCGGAGGGAAAGTCGTCCGGGAAGGCGTTGATGGCCACGACCGGGCTGACGCCGTGCAGCCGGATGTTCTCGATCTGCTTGCGCAGGTTCGCCATGCCCATGTGCACCTCGTCGGGGTTTTCCTTGAGCAGGTCCGGCGGCAGGGGCCGGCCGGCCACGATCGTGTGCTTGCCCGAGTGGGCCTTCATGGCCCGGATCGTGGTGACGACGACGGCGGCGTCCGGGGTGAGGCCGGAAGCGCGGCATTTGATGTTGAAGAACTTCTCCGCGCCGATGTCGGCTCCGAAACCGGCCTCGGTTACCAGGTAGTCGCCGGCGTGGATCCCGACCAGGTCCGCCACCACGGAAGAGTTGCCGTGGGCGATGTTTCCGAACGGGCCGGCATGCACCAGGACGGGCGTGTTCTCCAGGGTCTGCATCAGGTTGGGTTTGATCGCCTCCCGCATGATGACCGTCATCGCGCCGCCGGCTTTAAGCTGGTCGGCGGTCACCGGCTCGCCGTTGGCCGTGTAGCCGACCACGATCCGTCCCAGGCGCACCCGCAGGTCCTGCAGCGAGGTGGCGAGGGCAAGCACTGCCATGACCTCGCTGGCGGCGGTGATGTCGAACCCGGTCTCGCGCGGTACACCGTCGAGCTTGCTGCCCAGGCCGATGACAGTGTTGCGCAGTGCCCGGTCGTTGACGTCGAGCACGCGGCGCCAGGTGATGTCGTGCTGGAACAGGCCGGTGGGGTTGCCCTGGTAGAGCGAGTTGTCGAGCATCGCGGACAGCAGGTTGTGTGCCGCGGTGACGGCGTGCGAGTCGCCGGTCAGGTGCAGGTTGAGCAGCTCCATTGGGACCACCTGGCTGTAGCCGCCGCCGGCGGCGCCGCCCTTGATGCCGAAGGTCGGCCCCATGGACGGTTGCCGGATCGCGACGGTGGCCTTCTTGCCGATGTGGCCGAAGGCCTGCCCAAGCCCGACCGTGGTTGTGGTCTTGCCCTCGCCCAGCGGAGTGGGGGTGACCGCGCTGACCACGACGTACTTCGCCTTCGGCCGGTCCTTGAGTTCCTCGATCGCCTCGAGCTTGATCTTGGCTACGCCCGTGCCGTAGGGCTCGAGCAGATGCTCCCCGATCCCCATCTGGTGGGCGAGGTCATCGAGTGGCTTGAGCGAGGCGCTCCTGGCGATCTGCAGGTCCGATGGCATGGCCACGTCAGACTCCCTCTCTGGTGAGGTCCGAGCCGGCTGGCTCGACACCGAACTCCTTGCCGGCGTCGAGCAGGCACTCGAACAGGTACTGGCCCGTCGACCGCTCGCAGTGCAGTAGGTAGGAGGGTTCACCGGTTGCCGCCCCGGCGTCATCACGAACGACGTCGGTCGTCACCTTGGCCACCGAGCTGCGAAAAGCCGTGCCCTCGGGGGTGGTGGCCTCAGCAAGGTCGACGGCGCACACCTTCGACAGCGCCTGCGCGGCGGCGCGCCCGCTCAGCCGCATCAGAGCACGGCCGTGGGTCAGGTCGACGGTGGTGACGAACTCCCCGGCAGCCAGGGCGCGAACCTGATCGCTCAGGCCAGGTGCCGTGTCAGGGGCGCCGATGAGCAGCCACTCGCCCGGGCCGCTGCCGATCGTCAGGACGTCGTTCTCCCGGCGGCTATGGCGAAACCGCACGCCGAGCGCGGCTGCGAAGGCGCCGTCGACGTCTGCCCGGATCGACACTTTGGCGAGTGGGCTCGCGTCCGCGAGGCGCAGGGGGGCCGAGCTGCGACGGGTGCTGACTTCCCACCGGCCGACGCCGGAGCGCGGCCCGGGCACAGCGATCGGGCTGCGTGCAACCGGCGTCGCCGACACCCTGCCCGTTCGATCATCGGCCCCAGCAACAATTGCCTCAGGCACGGAGCCGCACCCCTTCCGGGTCGACAAAAGCAAGGTCCTCTTTGACGGTGGCCTGCACGTCGCCACCGCTGGGCAGACGGATGGTGACGACCGTTCCCGGCGCGGCGATCGCTGGGTCGACTTGACCCAGGCAGATGGCGTGGCCCAGCGTCGGTGCCATCCGGCTGGAGGTGATCCGGCCGAGGATGTGACCGTTGGGCGTGATGATCTGACTGGCCTCGGGCGGGACCACGCTAGGGTCGCTCGGCTGCAGGGCGACCAGCCGTGGGGCGGTGGCCAAACCGAACTGCTCATGCCAGACCAGTTCGGGTTTGCCGGCGAAGTCGTCCTTGTCGAGCTTGACTAGGCTCCCAAGTCCGGCGCTGTGCGCTCGGGTCAAGCCGTCGGTGTCCTGGGCGACGATCAGGTGGCCTTTCTCCAGTCGCAGCATGCGCTGGGCTTCGACGCCGAAGGCCTGGACGCCGAGGTCGCTGCCGGCGGCGATCAGTGCCTCCCAGACGTGCAGTCCGTAGGAGGCGGGCACGTGGATTTCGTAGGACAGCTCACCGGTGAAGCCGATGCGCCACATCACGCAGTCGTCCACCCCAGCGATGCGGCCTTGGCGAACCCGCATGTAGGGGAACGCCGCATTGGACAGGTCGACGCCCTCGACGAGTCGCTGCATGAGCTCTCGCGACCGGGGGCCGGCGACGTTGATGCTCGCGTATGCCGTTGTGACCGGCGTGACGTGAACCTGCCAGTCGGTGTGATCGGTCTGCAGCCAGTTCTCCAGCCACTCCCAGACCGTGGCGGCCCCCGAGGACGTCGTCGACATTAGGTAGTGGTCTTCACCGAGCCGGCCGGTGACGCCGTCGTCCATCACCACGCCGTCCTCGGCGCACATCACCCCGTAGCGCACCGAGCCGACGTCGAGCTTGGACCACTTGTTGACGTACACGTGGTTGAGCAGCTTGGGGACGTCCGAACCGCGCAGGTCGAGCTTGCCCAGCGGGGTGACGTCAATGATGCCGACGTTCTCCCGCACGTTGCGGGCCTCCTGCGCCGCGTCGCCGTAGTGGTCGGGCCGCACCCACTGGCCGGCGAGCAGCGGCGTCGCGCCGTGCTGCTCGTGCCAGGTCTGCATCGGTGAGACCCTGGTCGGCTCGAAGACTCGCCCGGCGAGTGCCCCCAGGCTGATCGGCGCGTACGGAGGTCGCCAGACGGTGGTGCCCAAATCGGCGATGGGGCGGCCCGTGGCCTCGCCCAGCACCGCGACCGTGTTGACCGTCTCGAGCTTGCCCTGTGAGGGCCCCATCGTCGCAGTCGTGAACCGCTTGACCAGCTCGCTGGAGTCATAGCCCTCCTTGGCCGCCGCGACGATGTCCTTGCTCGTGACGTCCTCGGAGAAGTCGACGAACCCGTGGGTCGAGGCCCGGAACATGGCCGGATGCGGGGTGCGCGGCAGGGGTGCGACATCGTCGCCGCCTCGCCCCTGCGCGCGGTCCGCCGCCAGGGCACCGACCGCGTGACCGTGGTCGATGAGATCCTGAGCGGTGCCGTCGCCGACCAGGCCGCCCGTCGCGAGGACGGTGGGGGGCAGCCCGATGCCGGACGGGACGAAGCGCGCGGCGGCTGCGTCCCAGACCGGCCGATCGCCGGCCATGTTGACCAACGAGGTGGGACCGGTCCAACCGGTGGCGGTCACCAGCAGGTCGGCACCGACAACGGTGCCGTCCTCGAGTTCGACTGCCTGCAGCCGACCGCGTCCGGTCGCCCGGCGGATCGTCTCGCCGTCGCGCGCGTCGACGACACGCACCACGTCGACGCCGACCCTGGCGAGGTCGTCGACGGCGGCGTCACCCTCGGAGTTGGCAGTAAGCACCACGGCTTGGTCGCCAGGTTTGACGGCGTAGAGGTTGACCAGTCGGCGCACGGCGGTCGAGAGCATCACGCCGGGCAGGTCGTTGCCCTCGAACACATATGGCCGCTCGATGAGCCCGGGTGCCACCACCAGGACCCCCGCGCGTACCTTCACCAGCCGCTCGACCGCGCCGGCGACACTGCGTTGCAGCACGGCGACCCAGTTGTCGTCGTAGCGCGCAGTCACCACCGCGTTGGTCATCACCTCGATCGACCCGCAAGCTGCGACCTCGGCCCTGAGCTCGGACAGCAGCGAAACGCTCTGCTCCCCGCTGTAGCGCAGGTGACCGCCGAGCTCGTACTCCTCCTCGACGAGCAGCACGCTCGCGCCGCGGTCCGCGGCCGCTATCGCAGCCGCCATGCCGGCGGGGCCGGCCCCGGCGACGACGACGTCGACGTGCACGTAGCGCTTGTCGTAGTAGCCGTGCACGCTGTCCTTCGACGCGACACCGCCGGCGGCGAAGCGGGACAGCACCTGCTGGTAGGCCGGCCACAGGCGCTGAGGCTTGATAAAGGTCTTGTAGTAGAAGCCTGCCGTCAGGAATCGTCCGGCGAGACGGTTCGCTGACTTCAGGTCGAACTGCAGGGAGGGCCACACGTTCTGTGGCCGCACGTCCATACCCGCGGCCAGGCGGCGATGGCCGGCGCGCACGTTGGGCTCGTCGCCGACCTGCACGGTGCATCCCGGGTCGACGAAGCTTGCGCTGAGCACGCCCCGCGGCCGGGAGTACTTGAAGCTGCGGGACAAGACGGTGACGCCGTTGGCCAGCAGCGCCGAGACGATCGTGTCGCCTTCGAGCCCTACGAGGTCTCGGCCGTCCCAGCGGAAGGGGATCGGCTGGTTGCGGTCGACCAGCTCGCCGACCTGCGCAGCCAGGCGCCTTGCGGTAGCCGGCGCGGCGCTCACAGTGCCTGTCCTCCGGCGTCGGGGCTGCCGGCATCGCCCCGTGCCGATAAGACCTCGGCCGGCGCCGAAGCATCCTGACCGACAGGGCGAGCCGAGCGGATCTCGTTGGTGACGGTGTTGCGCTCGACCCGCACGAATTGGCGGCAGCCCATCGTGTGGAACCAGGTCTCGGTGGCCCAGCCCGCCGGGTTGGACCTCTCGTAGAGGTAGGCGCGCCACTGTTGAGGCGTTGCTGCCGCTGGGTCGGGGCGCGAGCCGACCTCCCCGACGTGCCGGAACTCCGAGGAGTTGCGCGCGTCGCAGTACGGACACGGAATCCGGATCATGGGTGAGTCCTCCTGGCGCATCTGAGCGAGCGATGAGCGAGACGTTCGGCCGCGGGCATCCGGTCAGTGGCCGACGGCCGCCGCACCCTTCTCGCCCACGAGCCGCCCCTCGCTGAAGCGGGCGAGGTCGAAGGCACTGATGATCTCCGGGGTCTTGCCGGTCGCGATCAGCTCCGCCATCGACTCACCGGCCACGGGTCCGGCCTTGTAGCCGTAGGTGCCCCAGCCGACGTCAACCAGGAAGCCGTCGACGGGTGTGACGCCCATGATCGGGGAGTAGTCGGGTGTCATGTCGCACAGCCCGGCCCACTGCCGCAGGACACGCAGCTTGGCGATCGAAGGCATCAGCTCCAGGACATGCCCGGACAGCTCCTCGATGAATTCCAGCGATCCGCGCATGGAGTACGACGGGTAGGGGTCGACACTGGCGCCGAACACCAGCTCACCGCGGTCGGTCTGGCTGACGTACACGTGCAGGCTTCCGGAAACCACGACGGTCTCGAGGAACACCTTGACCGGTTCGGTGACCGCTGCCTGCAGTGGGTGGGTGATGAGCGGCAGGCGGACGCCGGCGAGGTCGCACACGGTGCTAGCCCAGCCTGCCGTGCAGTTGACGACGACGGGCGTGGAGATGTCGCCGCGGTTGGTCCTGACGCCTGTTACCCGGTCCGCGTCCACCTCGATGCCCCTGACCTCGGTGTACTGGTGGATCTGGACGCCGAGGTGGGTGGTGGCCCGCGCGTAGCCCCAGTTGACGGCGTCGTGGCGGATGGTGCCGCCCGGTGGGTGATAGAGCGCGCCGAGCACCGGGTAGCGGGCGTCCGGGGAGACGTCGAGGTAGGGCACCAGCCCGGAGATGTCGTCTGGCCCGATGACCTGCGAGTCGACGCCCTGCAGCTTGTTGACCTCGGCCCGCCAGTGCATGGTGCGCAGCGACGAGTCGTTGTGGGCGAGGGTCAGGTGACCGCGCTGGGAGAACATGACGTTGTAGTTCAGATCGACAGCGAGGTCCTCGTACAGCTTCACCGACCGGTCGTAGAACCGGACGCCCTCCGGTGTGAGGTAGTTCGACCGGACGATGGCGGTGTTGCGGCCTGACCCGCCTCCACCGATGTAGGCCTTGTCCACGACGGCAACGTTGGTCATGCCGTGGTTGGTCGCCAGATAGTAGGCAGCTGCCAAGCCGTGGACGCCCGCCCCGATGATGACCGCGTCGTAGGTGGCCTTCAGCTCGGGCTGGGCGAAGCTGCGCGGCCAGTCCTGCCCCAGCGCACCGCGTCGGGCCAACCCGAGGGCCGAATACCGGGCTGGCCCCCGACGCGCCGAGCGCAGCCTGCCAACCGGGTCCGTGGTGCGCACCGTGCGGGGTGCGCTCCCCGTGCCGCGAAGGCTCTTGGCGGCCGAGGACAGAGATGCTTTCACCGGGAGGGACCCCCTGGGGCTATGGCGAAGTGGAACAAAGGTAACCCTGCTGTGAAATGCTGTCTACCAGCAGGAAACACGTTCGTCACGATTGAGCACCGCCGAACGCCTTGATGGACAGGAACTGGGTGGGCAGCGACAGCAGGCGCCGAGGACCGTGAGACACCTCGCCGTCGAACTGCAGAGCATCCCCGGCTTCGAGGGTGTAGGTCGCACCTCCGACGCCGTACTCGAGCTCACCGGACAGCACGTACAGCAGCTCGGTACCGGCGTGCTGGTACAGCGGAAAGACCTCGCTGCGCTCCAGCAGCGTGACGAGTACCGGCTCCATCCGCTTGTTCGGGCCGCGCATGCTTCCCAGCAACTGGTATCGGTGTCCGGCACGACTGCCGCGGTGGCTGATGTCCATCCCCTGGCCGGCCTTGACCAGCAGGACGTCGCGCTCCTCGTCGAGGCCGCGGAAGAAGGCCGTTACCGGTACCTGCAGCGCGACGGACAGCCGGACGAGGGTAGCCAGGCTGGGGGAGACCTGCCCCTTCTCCAGCTTGCTCAGCATGCCCCGCGACAGGCCGCTCGCCTCGGCGAGCTGGCTGCCGGACAGGCCGAGCTGCTGGCGGTACTCCCGGATGCGCTCGGCGATGTTCAGACCCAGGGCGTGCTCGAGGCCGGCCTCAGCCCTGGAGGAGGTTTCCGGGCCTTGCCTACTCTCCCGCCGCGGGACTGTCACATCAGGCTCGGCAGGCTTCTTCGGTCGTGAGCGAGCAGAAGCCCGATTTGCGGGCGCCTGCACGGCAGGTTGGCGGGGGGCTATTAGAACGCCTGGCCCGGGATCCAAGTGGTACCGGCCAGCGGCAGGCGTGCCATAGCGGCAGCCTCGATCGTCAGCGCCACCAGGTCTTCGGGCTCCAGGTGGTGCACGCTCGACTTCCCGCATGCACGGGTCAGCGTCGTGAGCTCCATGGTCATGGCCTTGAGGTAGTTCGTCACCCACTGGGCGCCGACGCCGGGGTCGAGACGCGACTCGAGAACCGGGTCCTGGGTAGTGACCCCGGTGGGACAGCGGCCGGTCTGGCAGTGGTGGCAGAAGCCGGGCGCCGTGCCGAGGGCAGCGAAGTCCTCCGTTGCGTCGTGCTCCTGTCCGTCCTGGACGTAGGTCGAACGGTTACACCCCAGGGCGACCAGCGCGCCCACCCCGATGGACACCCCAGTAGCACCGAGCGCCAGGGCCTTGGCGACGTCGGCTCCGGTCCGGATCCCGCCCGAGACGATGAGCTGCACCTCCTCGGACTTGCCGAGCTCCCGCAGCGCATCCGAAGCGAGCCGCACAGCGGCGAGGGTCGGGATGCCGGTGTGCTCGATGAACACCTCCTGGGTAGCGCCCGTACCCCCCTGCATGCCGTCGACGACGACGACGTCCGCACCCGCCGCGACGGCGAGCTTGACATCGTTGGCCACCCGCGTGGCCCCCAGTTTGACGAAGACCGGCTTCTCCCAGCCGGTCGCCTCGCGCAGCTCGGCAATCTTGATGGCGAGGTCATCCGGGCCTGTCCAGTCCGGGTGCCGGCTCGCTGAACGCTGGTCAACCCCGGCGGGCAGCGTCCGCATGCCCGCGACCCGCTCGCTGACCTTCTCCCCGAGCAGCATCCCGCCGCCCCCAGGCTTCGCGCCCTGCCCAATCACCACCTCGATGGCATCGGCCTGATGCAGGTCGGCGGGGTTGAAGCCGTACCGCGACGGCAGGCACTGGTACACCAGCGTCTTGGAGGCGCGCCGCTCCTCCGCCGTCATCCCCCCGTCGCCCGTGGTTGTCGAGGTGCCGACCGCCGTTGCGGCGCGGCCCAACGACTCCTTGGCGTGGGCTGACAGCGAGCCGAAGCTCATGCCCGCGATCGTGATGGGAATGTCGAGCACGAGGGGCTTGCTCGCGAAGCGGGAGCCCAGCACCGTCGTGGTCTCGCAGCGCTCCCGATAGCCCTCTAACGGATACCGCGACGCTGACGCCGTCAGAAACGACAGGTCATCGAAGCTCGGCAGCCGGCGCTTGGCTCCCCAGCCGCGGATCTCATAGCGCCCGGTGTCGGCCATCGTCTGAATCTGGGCGACGACCTCCGGCGGGAAGCTCGCGCTGGGACGCCGGGCCGGGCGCACCTGAGCGCGCGCCGGCGCTGCGACCGCGTCAGCGACTGCGCCGTGCTCACTGGTACCAGTACCACCACCGCCATCGGTACCTGGCATGTCTGCCGCATCCGGGGTGGGCAAGTCGACAATGCTCACTCAATACCTCTGGTTCTTCAGGGCGTCAAAGTTGTAGAGCTGCTTGGCTGAGGCAACCCGAGTCACGTTCTCGGGGTCGATATGGTCGAACCCCGCGAAGGCGATGAGTTCGCGGACGCAACGGACGTCGGGCTCGGTAAGGTCCTCGACCTGGCTGTCTGCGCCGAGCGAGCGAACCTGTCCGCCGACGTAGACGACGGCCTCGTACAGGCTGTCGCCCAACGCGTGACCGGCGTTACCACCAACGAGGATGGTGCCGGCCTGCGCCATGAAGCCGCTCATGTGCCCCACGTCGCCGGCCACCGCGAGGGTCCCGCCTTTAAGGGAGATGCCCGCCCGCGAGGAGGCGTCGCCGTGCACAATGACCGTTCCGCCGTGTGCGGTGGCAGCTGCGGATTCGGATGCGTTGCCGCGCACGCGCACCACGCCGCTCATGAGGTTCTCAGCGAGCCCCCACCCGACCGATCCTTCGACGGTGACGTTCGGACCGTCGGACAGGCCCGCGGTGTAGTAGCCGGCGTTGCCTTCGATGGTGATGTCGAGGCGGTGGCGCAGACCAACGGCGAGGTTGTGGGTGCCGCGCGCGTCGGTGATGCGTACGACGGTGCCCTCGGGGAGCTCTCGTAGCCGGCCGTTGATCTGGCGGGTCGTCTGCTCACGGCAGCTCAGGACGACATCGGCCGTTGGCGCTGCCGCCGGCACGGGGGAGAGCAGCTGGTTCACCCCGTCACCCACGAGTGGACTTCCTCGGGCTGCGGCTCGAACACTCGGGCGTCTTCGATGCCGGGCAGGTCGGCCAAGGCATGGTATTCGCTGGCGACGGCCACGTAAGCAGGTGTCTCGGCGACGACCAGCGGCTTGCATGCGAACGCGTCGCGAACCACCGCGAACTCGGTGCGGGAGGTGACGAGCAGCGTGAAGAACCCGTCGAACTCCTTGAGCACCATGCGCATGGCGTCCTCGAGCGTGTCGCCTTCGTCGAGGCGCCAGCCGATGTAGCGCGCAGCCACCTCCGAGTCGTTGTCGGTCTCGAAGCGTAGGCCGCGGTCTTCCAGTCGCCGGCGGATCGAGGCGTGGTTGGAGAACGAGCCGTTGTGGACCAACGCGAGATCAGGTGCTGGGGAGAACGGGTGGGAGTGCTGGGTGGTGATGGCCGACTCGGTCGCCATCCTGGTGTGACCGACGCCTTGGTAGCCGCTCGCCTTCTCGATCCCGTAGCGGTCGCACACCTGCTTAGCGGAGCCGGTCTCCTTGTACAGGGTCATCGATTTGCCGACGCCGACGATGCCGACCTGCGGTGCGATCTCCAGTAGACGGTTCCGGACCTGGTCGGCGGGCGCCTTGACGGTCAGCAGCGCGACGTCGGCCCTGACCTCCATGGCGGCCGGCTGTCCGATCTCGGCCCCCAGTCGCTCACCGAGGGCTGACCAGTCGTAGCCGGCGCTAGGCCCGCGTAGCGACCAGCGCAGTGACCCGTCGGGCACCATTCGGTCGTACAGCGCGAGCCCCGCCGAGTCCGGCCCCCGCCCGGTCAGACCCTCGATCATCGGGACTAAGAGCTCACCAAGCAAAGATTCGAGGGCGGGGTCCTTCAGGTGAAGTCCTACGATTCCGCACACGCCCGGCTCCCGAGAACGAAAGGATCACGTCGGTACCGGCCGCGACCCGCGGCTGGTCAACTGACGATACACATCGTTTCTTGACAGGCAAAGGCAGTTCTTCTTGACAGGCGACCCACGCATGGGAGTGCATGTACGCCACGCGTCCCTCGCCGGGGACAGGTCACGAGCCGAGCCCTGGGGCCCGAAGGCAGGAGAGAGCATGACTTCTCGCGAGGAACTCAAGCGACAGGCGGAGGTCGACGGGATCGAGTTTTTCTTTGCCATGTTCGTCGACATGCACGGCAAGCCGTGCGCGAAGCTGGTACCAGCGGAGTCCTTCGACGTGCTCATGGACGGGGGGGCAGGCTTCGCCGGCTTCGCCGCCGGACCGATGGGGCAGACGCCTTCAGACCCGGACATGATCGCAGTACCTGATCCTTCTTCCTATCTGCGCGTCCCGTGGCAGCCCGAGCTCGCCGTGCTGCAGTGCGACATCCACGTCGAGGGGCAGCCGTGGGCGTTTACTCCCCGGCTCATCCTGAAAAACCAGCTGGAACGGCTCGAGGAACGTGGACTGACCTACAAGGTGGGCGTGGAGGCGGAGTACTTCCTGGTCTCCCGCCATTCGAACGGGCAGGTGCGCATAGCGGACCCCCTCGATACCGCCAGCTCGCCCTGTTACGACGTCAAGGCGCTCACCCGCATGTTCCCGCACCTGGCCCGGGTCTCGAAGTACTGCAACCAGCTCGGCTGGAGCAACTACGCCAATGACCATGAGGACGCGAACGGGCAGTTCGAGCAGAACTTCAGGTACGCCGACGCGCTGACCTCAGCAGACCGGCTGATCTTCTTCCGCTACATGGTGCACACCCTGGCCCACGAGGGGGGCATGGCCGCTACCTTCATGCCCAAGGTCTTCAGCGACCGCACCGGCAACGGCCTGCACATGCACTCGAGCCTCTGGCGCGGCGATGAGCAACTGTTCGTCGACGACTCCGACCCTCGGGGCCTCGGTATGTCCTCGCTGGGCTACTCCTTCGTCGCCGGCCTAGTCGAGCATGCTCGCGCGTCAGTGGCCGTTACGTGCCCGACGGTCAACAGCTACAAGCGAATGGGGGTGGGCGCCCCGGCTTCGGGCGCCACGTGGGCACCGGCGTACGCCACCTACGGGGGCAACAACCGCACCCAGATGCTCCGGATCCCCGACGGCGGACGGGTGGAGCACCGCGGATGCGATGGCTCAGCCAACCCCTACCTGGCGTTGACGGTGATGCTGGCAGCCGGACTGGACGGCGTCGACCGCGAGCTCGACCCCGGCGAGCCCAACCGCGACAACCTCTACACCTTGACCAAGGAGCAGGTCGCCGAGCGCGGGCTGATCACCATGCCGCCGACACTGCTGCATGCCGCCGAGGCCCTGGTCGAAGACCACGTGCTGCGCGAGGCCCTGGGCAAGGGGGCCGGCGGCGACTACATCGACTACTTCGCCGACGTCAAGCGGCGCGAGTTCCTGGACTACCACTCGGTCGTGAGCGATTGGGAGGTCGACCGCTACCTGACCCTGTTCTGACGCCCGATGACCGTCGCCGCTGAACCCACCCGCCGACGGATACCGGCCACCGGGTCGCCTTCCACGAGGCGACGCAGCGGGCTCTGCGGCGGCGTGGCCACAACCACGTGCTGCACCTGAAGCCGCAGCGCAGCCCGGGCGATGGCCTTCGCCGGGTTCCGGGTGATGACAACCTGACCGTCGACCTGCCGGTCACCTCGGTCTAAGGCTGAGATCGCTGTCGCCACGATTTCGCGCTGCTGCTCCCGTTCTCGTCGCGTCGGCATCAGACCCGGGTTGGGAAGTCCGAGCGACGAGCCGTGCAGCCGCGCGATCGACAGCACCGTGACGGGCGACGGGCCGGCCAGCAGGGCGCTCTGGCGGATCTCCTCGGCGGTGAACGGGACGCCCGTCGAGGCGAGCAGCACGCTGCTTGGACCGGCAGGTGCGTTCGCCTGGGCTGAGCGTCGTCCGCTGGGCAGCGGCACGCCGCCCGCTACGCGTCGGTGGTGACGGCGACCGGCGCGCCGCTGCGCAGAGCGCGGCGGTCCGACGCCCGGCGCCACAGGTACAGCGGCAGATAAGCAGCGATGACCGCCAGGCCAGCCCAGAACAGGAAGGAGCCCTCTTTGGAATCGACGACCAGGGCGGGGGAGCGCCAGCCGCCGTAGGCCCACGCGAACATGAAGAAGACAAACACCGCCAGGGCAAGCCAGCGCACGGCGCCGTGCATCCTGACCGGCCGTTCGAGCTCAGGGTGAAACTGGCGATGCAGGAAGTAACCAAAAAGCGCCAGCGAGCAGGCCAGCAGGTAGCCCATGTTGGAGAAGATATAGATGCGCAGTGGCGAGCCGAACAGCACGACCAGCGCCGAGCAGATGACGTTGAACGTCATCGCGTGGTCCGGGACGCCGTGGCGGTTGGTGTGCATGAACCACCGTGGTATCAGCCCGTCTTCGGCTACCTGAAATAGCGACCGGCCGACTCCCATGATCGCGTTCAGCACCGACAGCAGCAGCGCCACGACGAGCGGAATTCCGATGAACCACTTCAGCGCGCCGCCGGAGGTGGTGTTGAACACGCGGCTGCTGAAGTCGGTGAACACAGTCAGCGGGTCGAAGCTCTTCGAGGTGCCCAGCACCAGCACGAACACCAGGGGGATGGACACGAAGATGAAGAACCCGAACAGGCCCTCCGCCGTCATGGCGATCTTCGCGTCGCGGGCTGGGTTACGGCACTCGCCGATGTAGCAGGCCGCCGCCTCCATCGCCAGCACCGACCAGGTCATGACGAAGATCCAGCTCATGAAGAACGGGAAGCTTCCCGCGGTTCCGGACGGGAGGTGAAAGCCGCTGAGGTTGGAGAACGAGATGGAGCTGGGGTGCAGCAGCGGCAGGAACACCAGCGCGGTCAGCGGCACCATCGAGACGACGCCGAGCACGGTCGCGAAGCGGGCCCCGAGCCGGATGCCGAGCAGCGAGGGAATGAGCATTCCTCCTAGGCCGATCAGCGAGATGATGAGTACCGCGACCGAGACGGGGGAGCCGAGCGTGCCGAACGGCAGGAAGGTGCGGCCGTTGGGCAGCCCGAACAGGCTCACGATGTACGCCGACGCCAGGATCATGTTGATCGGCGCGACGGGGAACCAGCCCAGCCAGTAGGCCCAACCGGAGACTCCGCCGACGTGCTTGGCTGTGGTCTTGCCGAGGGGCTTGAACGTCTCAAACGCGTAGGACGGCAGACCGCCGGTCCGGTCCGGCATCATGGCCGCCAGCTCCGCCAGGCAGAAGCAGAGCAGGACTCCTGCCGCCGTCACCGCCACGAACAGCGGGATGGAGGCGGCGCCCAGGCTTTGAACCGCGAACGGCGCGATGCCGGTCACGAGGATGGTGCCGGCCAGGCCGATGACGAACGCGCCCCACCAGTTGGTGTGCCGCTGCAGGGAGCCGTCCTCACGCTCGGTGTGTACGAGAGCAGCAGAAGGCCTGGACAGCGTGCTCATGTGTCCCCTAGCGCGTCGGCAGATAAGTGGGGGGAACGTACAGGCACAGCCCTGCCGAGTCCACAGCGACCCGACCCTTCGATCACGGCTTGCAGTCTCGGCCGCTGGGTAGACCGACCGGCTGCTGCCTGAAGCACGCGGGCCGGGTCAGCGCCTTCCGGCTGATCAACTCTCCAGCTTGAGGTATGAGGTCCGTCTTCCTCTAGGAGAAGACCACCGTTCGGGAACCGTTCAACAACACTCGTCGCTCGGCGTGCCAGCGGACCGCCCTGGCGAGTACCTGCGACTCGACATCGCGCCCGGTTGCCGTCAACTCCTCCACCGTGGCCCGGTGATCGACGCGAGCGACGTCCTGCTCGATGATCGGTCCCTCGTCGAGGTCGGGGGTGACGTAGTGCGCCGTCGCACCGATCAGCTTCACGCCGCGGAGGTGCGCCTGCCGGTAAGGCGCAGCCCCCTTGAAGCTCGGCAGGAACGAATGATGGATGTTGATCACCCGCCCGTTCAGCTGCCGGCACAGTTCCTCTGACAGGACCTGCATGTAGCGCGCCAGCACCACAAGCTCGACGCGCTCGCGCTCGACGATGTCAAGCACAGCTGCTTCCTGCTCCTGCTTGGTCTCGGGGGCCACGTGAAGGTGGTGAAAAGGGACGTCGTGCCACGCCGCCAGCGGCTCGAGATTCGGATGATTCGAAACAAGCCCGATCACCTCGACCGGCAGCCACCCTGTCCGCCATCGAAACAGCAGGTCAGAGACGCAGTGTTCGCTGCGGGAGCCCAGGAGTAGGACGCGCGGCCTATCTTGCGCGTCACCGAGATACCACGTCATCTGGAAGGTCGCGGCAGTCGCTGCGAATGCCCCGCGCAGCCCCTCGATGTTGGCCTCTGCCTTTTCGCGGTCGGCCGTCACACGCATGAAGAACCGCTCGGTGTCCGCTTCACGGTGCTGCTGACTTTCGGTGATGTTGCACCCATGGACCAGCAAGAAGGTTGCCACCGCATGCACGATCCCTCGCTGGTCGGGGCAGCTGAGAGTAAGGACAATCGCGTCAACTGCGCCGGCGCCGGCGCCGCCCTGCTCAGACACCTGCGACGACCACGTCAGGTGCGTTCCCACCCTTACGGGCCTGTGGGGCGCTGGCGATCAACGGCGCGGACCACCCGGTGATGTGTCCGACGAGGGTGTAACCGGCAGGTTGAACAAGGGGTGCGGGACCAGTCATCACTAGGCGAGGGTAGGCGGCCGGAGCAGTAACCCCGTGCCGGGCTGCCCGGATTGCCAGTAGAGGCATCGGGGGCCGGCAGGCGCGGTCGGCATCCACGGCGTAGGTCATTAAGCGGCTTCGTGCGGCTTGGGGGCGATGCGAGCCGTGGCAGCACCAAGCATCAGCACGAGGACGCCGTACAAGCCGAGTGCCGCTGCGGCCTCGGGCCCGAAGGCGGCGCTGGCGATACCAGCAGCAATTGCAAAGTCGCGCATAGCCACCGGCAACAGGATGGAGACGGCCACGGGGCGCGGCAGTCCCAGACTGGTCACGGCTCCTAGTGCGGTGGCACCCACAAGGTAGAGAAGCAGTGCCACGCCGGCGCGGATGTAACTCGTGCTTAGGTGGGCTTGTCCCGCGACCAGCCAGATCAAAACCAGGACGGCCGCCGAGCTGACGACGGCGCTGGTGGTGTCGGCCAATGGGGTGAGCCTCGCGGGCGTGCGGGCCCTCAGAAGCGCTGCGAGGATGAGCGGCACGGCGACGATCCGGATCAGGGAGAACAGGAGGCTGGCGCTGGAGAAGTCGCTGGCCGGCCCGGCTAGTAAGTGCAGTACCGGTCCGGCGGTGACCACGCTCATCAGCGTGGCTCCGACGAGAACTGCTGCGCTGATCGCCGCTTGGCCTCCGGCGAGGGCGGCCAGGGCCACGGCAGCGACTTCGCTGGGGGCGACCCCGGCTGCGAGAACGCCGAGTCGCAGGGGACCGGCAGGCACGAGGCGGCTGGCCAGCCAGGCCGCGAGAGGCAGCAGAATGGCGCCGCCCAGCACAGCTAGCAGCACCCTTCGCCCTCGCAAGCGTGCTTGAGAGAGGGCAGTCGCAGGCAAACCGAGTCCGACGGCAGCGACCAGGACGACCAGGGCAGCGCTGACCCCGTGGTGAGCAACTGCCGTTCTGGGCGGAGACGACCACGCCAGGCCCAGGGCAGCGCAAGCCATAACCAGCGGCAGCAGCCAGCGGTCAAAGAACGCGGCTGCAGCCGTCATGCTTGCGCCCTCGCTCCCGGCTGCGAGCGAAAACTGCTCCGCCCAAATCCGCACTCGCACCATCATCGCGCCGAGCTCGCCAATCTCACCTGCAAGAACCCGCAATGACAGGGCGTGTCTCCTGGGTTCCGCGAGTGACGTGCCCGACTGTTTCGCTATGTCACAGGCCACGCCCACGGCGATGAGTAGTGGGCGTCCGATCTGCTGGAACTGCCGAGCGCAGAAGGAGAGCGCAGTAGGCCTTTCGAACCGGCAGGCAGGTGCTCAATGGGATTGCACACCGTCACGAGACGGCTGCGCACGGGAAGTACCACAGTGACTCGGCCCCGGGCAGACGCTCTAGAAGCACAACACACGTTTGACCGGGCCGGAACTGAGATTGCAGTCATCGCGCTGCGGCTCGTTCCAACCCTGACAGGTCCGCGGCCATCAGCTTCGCGAGCGCGGTCTCGGTCGCCGCGACGAACCGGCGCGACTCCGCCGACTTCGACGTCGACCTCGCCGTCTGCTCCACCCCGATGCCGACTGGTTCCAGGCCGGCCGGATAGCGCCGGGGTCGACAGACCGGCGAGCATCTTCTCCATCGCCAGGCGGCCCAGCAGCTCGGTCGAGGACAGGTCGTAGGCCGGGACCGGCAGCTCACCGGAACCGTCAGCAGCCCGCACCCACGGCCGCACCACCTGCACCCGGCGCCCACCGACCCGTACCGAACAGCCGTCCGACCCTTGTCGTGGCGACCCCGGGGTCCGGCCAGCGCCTCGACGTAGGCCTCCATCACCTGGCTCATCGCCTGCAACCCGGTCGCGACCGCCAGGACAGCAGCCCCTCGGCCATCTGCCCGATCAGCTCGCCCAACCCGACCGTCATCTGCTCAGGCACGCTTACCGGCGTCCTCGCGGTGTCCTTCAACAGCCTTCTCTATAATTGTTTCCCACAGCGGTCCCCTTCTTGGCGTGGGGTCTTGGCGAACGCCCAACACCTACCGCAAGCCAGGAGTCAGGGGGGGTACCGCCACCTCAACTCCCACGAGACCCGGGACAACCTCCGCCGCTCATGCTTGCACCCGTGTTACGGCCGGCTCAGCGCGTAACCCTGACGAAGCGTTCCTTAGTCGTCTGGCTAGTCCGGGCATAGCTCTCCACGCCACTTTCTGTAACCGCCAGTCAGTGCCCCTCCCTGTTTCACTCACCCCAGAAGCCAAGCCAGGCGGTTACACCCTGCACCAGCAGCAGGGTCTGGCCCGCCGGCACCGCTTACAGCTGGGCGCTGTCGCACCCCTTACTGATCGGAGCCTCAATGTCGGCAACTGGACGAGCCCCCGGTCGAGCCCTAGGTCGACGGGTAGGCGTTGCAAGCATCGCTGCCGTCCTTGTGGCGCTGCCGGCCTGCGGCTCAAGCGCGAAGAGCGGAACCTCGGGCGGAGGAACCTCGAGTGGAGGAAGTTCGAGCGCAGGGAGCTCAGCAGTGGGCAAAACAGGCCGGTTGAAACTGGCCTTCTTCTCCGTCGGCGGTAACAACTCGTACTTGCAAGCAGGCATCAAAGGGGCCAAGGAAGCAGCCGCCAAGTACAACGCCGACATCCAGGTCTTCGATGCCGAGTTTGACGGCGCTAAGCAACTGAACCAGGTGACAAGCCACATCAGCGGAGGCTTCGACGGTTTCGTTATCGAGCCCAACAACAGCCAGCAGTTGTGCAGTGCAGTCAAGGCGGCGCTCAAGGCGAAGATTGCTGTGGGCATTACAAACGTGCCCGCGTGCGACGCCCCCTACGATGGCGTATATCCCGGCACGACCATCTTCGCAGGAGGCCAAAGCCCAGCCGTCTACAAGCAGTGGCTAGAGCAGGGCCTTAAGAGTGCCCCGGGCGGCGAGTTCGCTGTACTAAACGGTCCAGCAACACAGGGGAACACGGTGCGTGCCCGCCAGGTGCTCAACACCTTGAAGCCTCAGTACCCCGATTGGAAAGAGGTCGCCTTCCAGTACACCGACTACCAGGCCAGTGTTGCACTGTCAGAGACTCAGACAATCCTGCAGCAGCATCCCAACCTCAAGGTCCTCTTCTCCAGCTACTCAGGCCACACTCCTGGGGCAATCAGCGCTATCAAAGCGGCAGGAAAGGAGGGGCAGGTCAAGGTATACGACCTGGGAGGGGACAAGGTGATGTTCGACGCGCTGAAAGCCAACCAGATCACTTCTACGGAAGTCTATCTTCCCTACGAGGAGTCGTCCCGAGCGGTGCAGTCAGTCGTGGCCAAGATTCGCGGGCAGCAGTCACTCGATGGCGTGACAGTCGGAAACTTCTGGGATCTCACCAAGGACCCAAAGTTGCAGGGCCTCCCGGCGTTCGTGCAGCGATCCCAAATCAGTAAGTACAACGCGATTGGCCTTCCGGAATACTGATGGCCGTGACTCCATGGCCAGGCGCCCCTGGCGTCCCCGCCGTTTCAGTCAAGGGTCTCACCAAGAGCTACCCGGGCGTCGTCGCACTGCACCCTACGGACCTGGACATTCGACAGGGAGTCATCCACGCACTGGTAGGCGAGAACGGTGCTGGGAAGTCGACATTCTTAAAAATCATCGCGGGTGCACAACCGGCCACTGAGGGTGAGATCCGGATCTTTGGGGAGGAGGTGACCTTCGCCGGCCCGCGCCAGGCTCGGCGCTCGGGGGTCGTAGCTGTATACCAAGAGTTGGCTGTTCTGCCAAATCTGACGGCGCTGGAGAATGTCTTCATCGGCCAGTTCATCCGTCGCGGGGCCGTTCCAAACATGCCAAGCATGCGAGCTGAGTTCGCCGCCTTAGCCAAGCGTATGGATGTGGAGTTGCCTCTCAATGCAAAGGCTGGCTCGCTGTCGATCGCTGATCAACAAGTGCTCGAGATCATGCGAGCGCTTCACGCTCAGGCCAGATTACTTCTGCTCGACGAACCAACCGCGTCGCTCGCTCTCCACGAGCGGGAAGCCTTGGGCAATACTATGCTCACGCTTGCAAGAGAGGGCGTTAGCGTGATCTGGATATCCCACGACCTTGACGAGGTTCTGGGGCTGAGCAACGATATCAGCGTCTTCCGCGAAGGAAGCTATATAGAGACTCGGCCTGCGTCCCAATGGGACAAAAGGGGGCTCGTCCAAGCGATGTTAGGCGACCGAGACCACGTTGTGCCATTCATCCGCACACAGGGGACCCACCAGAGGCGGGTCTCCGTGCGCAGTCTCGTCGTCCCCGGCGTGTTGGACGCGGTCGACATTGATCTAGACCGGGGAGAGATTCTGGGCGTGGCAGGTCTAATGGGGTCGGGTCGAACCGAGCTTCTACGAGCCCTCGCCGGACTCGATCCCACCGCAACAGGCAGCCTGACCATAGATGACGAAGAGGTTCCCCTACCCAGGTCTCCTCGGGCTGCCGTGAAAGCGGGTATCGCGCTAGCACCCGAAGATCGTAAAGGGCAGGGTCTGGTTCTCTCCATGACGACTGAGGAGAACATCAGCATGCCAGCTTGGAGAAAACTCCAGCGGCTCGGTGTACTTGGCCCCGGCAGCGAGTCCGCCTACGCGTCCGACGTCGCTAAGCGGGTAGGGCTGTCGCAGGGCTACCTGAGAAGAACCATACGCACGCTATCCGGCGGCAACCAGCAGAAGGCGGTTCTTGGCAAGTGGGCCGAGCTGAACTTGCGTCTCTTTCTGGTCGACGAGCCTACGCGCGGGATTGATATCGCGGCAAAAGGCGAGGTCTACCGTCTTCTCGACGGGATCACGCAGACGGGGGCGTCGGTCCTACTGGTCTCCTCCGAGTTCGACGAGCTCGTCGAGGTCTGCGACCGAGTCATAGTTCTAGCCGCCCACCGGGTTGTCGGCCAGATAGACAAGCGGGAACTCTCAGAGCAAGAAATCCTGAGCGCAATATTCCAGGTGGCGTCATAATGGTTCAGGCGACGGTGCCCTCGCTCAGCAGGTCGACAGGAAGATGGCGCCGGGAGCTCCCAATGCTCGCTATTCGCCACGGCATGGTCGTAGTGTTCGTACTACTTGTGGTCATCACCGTCGTGAGCGATCCCAACTTCCTGGCAATAAGCAATATCTGGAACCTGACTCTTCAGTGGGCTCCAGTCGGCCTGATGGCTGTAGGGATGACTTACGTCATCTTGGCTGGAGGGTTTGATCTTTCAGTAGGCGGCATGTATGCGGCGGGTGCAGTGCTCTTCGCGGGACTCGCCAACTCGGTGGGATCCGGACTCGCGCTGCTTATCACGCTTGCTGCTGGCGCAGCAGTCGGTCTGGTCAACGGCCTGATCGTCACAAAGTTGCAAGTGAACCCGTTCGTCACCACTCTGGGAACCGGCTTTGTGCTCCGCGGAGTGGCTCTTGTTACCACAAATGCGACCCCCATAATCGCAACAGCGGGAGGGTTTGACGCTCTTGGCTCCGGGGCCTACTTGGGGGTTCCTACCCCAGTCCTCCTGCTGTTGATCGCGCTCGTTGTGGGCGGGCTGGCGCTGAAGTTCACTGTTTTTGGCAAGAATGTTTACGCGGTGGGCGGCGGCGAGGAGGCAGCGCGTTTGTCGGGAGTCGCCGTCAAGCCCGTGAGGGTCGCGACCTACGTAACCACTGGCCTGGGCGCTGCTCTAGCCGGAATGATTCTTGCCTCACGCCTCGGGTCCGGACAGGCGGACGTGGGACCGAACATCGAGCTGGACGTCATCACGGTGGTAGTGGTCGGCGGAACAGCCCTGGCTGGTGGCGAAGGCGCTATGTGGCGAACCGCTGTCGGCATCGGCATCCTCGCCGTGCTCGGGAATTCGTTCGATCGCCTTCAGGTCAACCCGTTCTGGCAGTTAGTCATCAAGGGATGCATCGTCGTCTTCGCCGTCGCCGTCGACTCGTACGGCCGCCGACGGAGGCAGCAAAGCCCCTCCACATGAGGAGGGAAATGCTGCTCGCAACCAGGGCCAGACCGAGAGAACCGAGATGGAGGGGGGAAACAGCAGATGGGACACCTCGTCCGTCTTCTAGGTGGAAGGGGCACGACCACATAAGTTAGATCGCGGACATGCACGGCTCTTCGTCGAGCGGAAACTCCAGCCAGTGTTAGTGCAATCAGAAGGGGAAGGGATCTAGAATGGGACATCTCCAGCTGCCGGAGGGGAAGAGAATTGCGGTCAACCTCGGGACGGACTTCGATGCCCAGTGTCTTTGGTTAGGGGCCTTTAACCGCCCCACGCCGGCATTCATGTCGCGCGGGGAGTTTGGAGCCGAGGTAGGCGTCCCCCGCCTTCTCGAGCTCTACAAGCGGTATGACGTGAAGTCCACCTGGTTCACCCCAGGGCACTCCGTAGACACCTTCCCCGACTGGTGCAAGAAGATTCTTGATGCTGGTCATGAGTTCGGGCATCACGGCTACTACCATGAGATCCCACCGGCCATCAGTCGCGACACCGAACGGCGGCTAGTCGATCTGGCCTTCGCTAGCTTCAAGAATGTCCTCGGCTTACGTCCGACCGGGTACCGGTCGCCCTACTGGGACTACAGCGAGAACACTCTAGACATCATCGAGGAGTCAGGGTTTCTCTACGATACGAGTCTAATGGCACGAGACCTCGTTCCCTACCACCCCCGCCGGTGGCAGGTTAATTGGGAAAAAGGGAATGTTGCTGGCAAGGCGAGCAGCGTCTTGGAAGTCCCCGTCAGCTGGTACCTCGACGACTTCCCGCCGCTGGCCTATACGGGAACATCTGTCGGTATGCAGGACAGCGACACCATCTTCAACCGGTGGAGAGACATCTTCGACTACGGCTACAACAACGTCGAGAACGCCGTCTTTGCTAGCTGCGTCCACCCGCAGATCATCGGTCAAGCCCACCACATCATGTGGTACGAGCGCCTGATTCAGCACATCGCATCCAAGGAGGGCGTCTGGTTCGCGACCATGGATGAGATCGTCCGCACATGGGTCGACGACGAGACCGACAAGGAGCTTATGGCGGGGGAGGACATTCGTGGCGTCGAGCCGCCGCCGGCGGACTCCAGCTTCGCTTAGTCGCTAGCGCCGGGGGCTCCTGGGGGGAGGCTCGTAAGAGCAGTCACCCTAGGGGCCCCAAGGCCGCCCTCCGTTGGCCTTGTGCCGGCACGGTGATACCGTGCCGGCGTCCGGTGGCAGCGGACAGTGTGCGCTCAGTCTCGCTGAAGTAGGAGAAGAGGCGACGAGGCCCCGTGCGTGCTCCATACAAGGAGGTCTACTGGGCGGACGGGGCTGGGTCTCGCGCGGTCTTCGACTCGCTGCACGAAATCCTCACCGAGCTCCGAGCTGTCGTTCACAGCGACCGGGCCGTGGCGCTCTATCGGCCCGCCTCGGTTCAAAGTGGTTGGTTCGTGCTGTCTGACAGTTGCCGCCCCGAGGCGCCCCCCGCGCTAAGCAACGAGGTCTTTCTACTCAACAGACCTCTCGGTCAGAAGACGCCGACTCATGTAACTGCGTTGGTCGCCAAGTCGACACTACGGCCCTTTCTCTTGTCATTCACGTCAGCACTCGCCATACCATGGAGCGACGTCTTTGGTCACGGTGTTGTGCTGATTGGCGTGAGTGATGGCGCTGCGTCTGAACAAGTGCTCGGGCAGATAGACGCCATAGCCGACACAAGTAACCTCGTGAGAACACTCAGCCAGTCGCGCTTAAGCGGAACGCTCACTCTAGAACGCCAGGTCAGCGCAGCACTGCGAGAGTCTCTGGCTGCAAATATGGCGGCTGCTGGGCCCATGGGGAGGTTGAGTTCTCTCGTTGCAACCGCACGCGACCTTCTCCAGTCGGACACCGCTTACTTGGCGTTGCCCGAAGAGGGCAATGATACCCACTACTTCTTCGCCTCCTTCTCGAACGTCACGACGCCTCAGTTCCGAAAGCTCCGAATGTCGTTCGGGCAGGGGCTCGGGGGGCTGGCGAGACGCGAGGGTAGAGTTGTAGCCTCAATGAATTACGCGCAAGACGTGCGACTGGTTGCGGCGCCAGTTACTGAGACTGTCGACGAAGGAATCATGTCCGCCGTAGCGGCACCACTTATCGTTGGCAGCGATGTTCTTGGTGTTCTATATGTAGGAAGTCGGTCCCCTCGGCCATACAGTGAGACGGATGAGCTTGTACTAGCAGAGTTCGCGAACGATATGGCCCTTATGATGGACCTTCCAGAAATCCGAACAGAGAATCGGACTGCTCGGCTGACGCGAATGCGGGAGGACTTCGCTCATGCCATCCACGACTCGGTTGTCCGTTCGCTCGTGCAGATAGGGTTTACTGCTGAGCAAGCCGCATGCGCCGCCGGCAATGAGTCGGCGGCGGCCTCCATCGACACGATTCGTAGGGCTGCGGAGGAGGCTTTAACGAATCTGCGCAGAGAACTGAGTGGAATCGTAGTCCCAGAGGCAACTGCCATGAGCGTTGGGCAGGTCTTAGAGCAGGTCACGCGAGTACCAGCAAGGGTTGGCGTATCTCGAGATGTGCTCGTCTTCGGTTCGGTCGAAGAGACTACCCTTCCTGCTAGCATCGCTGAAGTGCTCATCCAGATCGGAGCGGAGGCTCTCACTAACTCGTTGAAACACTCGGAGTGCAGTCACCAGGCCATTGAGGTAACCACTTCTGGAGAACAGGTTGTGTTAAGCGTGTCAGATGATGGGCGGGGTTCACCCCTCCTCCACCTAGAGCCATCCGGACTGTCGGGGATGGGGCATCTGGGTCTGGCTTCCATGCATCGCCGAGCCCGGCGTGTCGGGGCCCAGCTTGCAATCGACTCTGGCGTTGACTCTGGCACGATCGTCAGGCTTATAGTTCCCCGGACCTGGTGACAGGTGGAGAGCGAACCCATACGGTTCGGTGCGGTAGACGACCATGACATCGTTCTCTACGGAGTCGAAGCTATGGCTGCGCGAGAGGAGGACCTGTTCTACTGTGGCGGGGCCTCCGACGCACGGACGGCCATAAGCATTGTTGAACAACATCACCCGAGCATCATGCTCTTGGATCTCCGGATAGGGAGCAGCAACAGTTTCTCTTTGTGCGAGGAACTAGTTGCCCGGGACCCAGGGCTGGCGATTGTTATGTTTACTGCGTTTGGCAACGAGGACCTGCTGGACGGCGCGATCAAGGCTGGTGCAGTCGGTTATCTGCTTAAGGACACGTCGACTGCCGGGCTACCCGATGTGCTCCGCACAGTTCACCGTGAGGGCGCGTACTTCGACGCGCGGGTCGTGAACCAGGCTCTGATTGCTTCCAGAACGAGTAAACCGCGAGCTGCCTTGAGTGAGCGCGAGCTCGAGATACTGCGGCTGGTTGCTGCTGGGCGGGACAACTATCAGATCGGTGACGAGCTGCATCTGAGCGTGCACATGGTCAAGTTCCACATCGCACAGCTTCTGAAGCGTTACCAGGTTCATAGGCGGGCAGAACTAGTTAGGGTGCTTATGGAGCGGCAGGTCCTGCCCTCGTGAGGGCGTGAGCGTGTCAACGTTACCGGCTCTTGACGCTTCATCGCGAAGAGGCCGTTAAAGCGTCGAGCACTTAATGCTCGATGGTGACCCGTTGCAACCACGATGCCCTACGGCCTGCTAACCTTGCAGGGAGTTCCCGACGAATGGGCGTGGTCTCGCCGAGAAAGTGGAAGGCTCCATCTCCGTTAGTGTCCGAGCCACACGAGAGCAGCAACAACAAGGGCGCAAGTACCGGTATCAAGAGTGGGCTGAATGACCGGCGCGAAGTGGGCAGAATGGTTCACCGGTATGCTTGAGGATACGCGGCCTTGCTGTTCGGCCAATTGGTAGACCCTAGGCTCAATACCGCCGAGACCCCAGTAGGTGTAGGGGACGTCTAGCACGTCTGGGATATTGCTGAAGTCTTCACTTGCCGTCTGCGGCGTAAGGACCTCTGCACTTGGCCCGAAGAACATCGCGAACGCAGCGGCGACCAGACCTGTCGTTGCAGCATCATTCTGGGTCAGCGGAAATCCGTCATATAACTCGAACTCAGGATCCTTCGGTACTCCTGACGCCCGGCACTCCGCCACCACGATGCGCCGGATCGCATTGAGTAGGACGGCCCGAGTCTCCTCGCTATAACTGCGGATGTTAAGTTCCAGGACGGCCGTGTCCGGAATCACATTGCTCTTGGTGCCCGCGTGAATGGTACCGACGGTAACCACAGCCGTCTCACCGGGTTGGGTCTCGCGTGAAATCACAGTCTGTAATCGGACCACTATCAGCGCTGCCAGTACCACTGGGTCAACTGAGGCATGGGGCATCGACCCGTGCGCGCCGCGGCCGTGCAAAGTGATCCGCATACTCTCGCCCACGGTGAATACTGGCCCGGTGCGGGTGGCCACTCGCCCTGCCGGGAAGGGCAGTACGTGCTGTGCCAGTGCGACGTCTGGCATGGGGACGATACTGAAGAGCCCATCGTCGACCATTCGCCGTGCACCGTCGGCTGTCTCCTCCGCTGGTTGGAAGAGCGCAATCAATGTCCCGCTCCAAAACTGCCTGCCTTCGACAAGCAGCTGGGCGGCTCCGAGCAGGCAAGTGACGTGTATATCGTGTCCACAGGCGTGCATAACCGGGACCTCGACGCCCGCCGCATCGATAGCGGTGGCCACGCTCGCGTAGGGAAGGGCAGTTGCTTCGCGAACGGGTAGGGCGTCCATATCTGCTCGCAAGAGTACTGTCGGTCCCTCGCCATTGCGTAGGATCCCAACGACGCCGGTCTCGCCGATGCCGGCGTGAATCTCATACGCGAACGACCGCAGCCGCGAGGCCACCAGCCTCGCTGTCTCGTGCTCCTGGCGGGATAGTTCCGGATTCTGGTGCAGGTGCCGATAGAAACTCTCCTGCCAGCGACGCACACCGGCTAAGCCCGCGAGCACGGAACAGGCGGAAGACGTAGAAGGTGCGGCAGCATCCATTCAACTCTCCGTTGGCTTTGCGGCTCACTAGTGACCAGCGCTAATTCTTATGGCCACCACAAGCAAAGCGCTCGAGACACGGTGTACAACTAGCAATGCCCTCGGTCCGCCGACGCCCCCGCCCTAGCCGCTCGCGGCTTTCGAAGAAGCTACATCGAGTGTGATGATCTGCTCTGCCGCAGCTTCGACGCTTTCGCGCGTATACAGCAGTGGAATGGCCTCGCCGGCCGCCCAACCCGCGAAGAGATCCTGTGCGTGCGGATCTCCCGGTCGCCCGGACTGCCCGGGCGAGTTCATTGCCAGTGATTCGTCCCAGTTTCCAACATCCACGACTACTCGGAAGGTGGAGCCAGCACTCTGCACGAAGTTCGGGCCATACGCCGTGTTGCCAACCGTGTCACCGCTGCCGCCGCGGGGGAGCGGACCGGCAGTCACCAACTCGTCCGGAAGGGTTCCCAGCAAGGCCCTTAGGGGGTGCGCTAGGCGAGCCACGTGCAGTTGGCCCCAACGCCAAGCCGCATGGTCAGACCCCAAGGACTCGGTCACCTCGGCCATGGCAGCAGCCAGCGTCTTCCTGACGATGGAAGCGATTACCTGTTCGGGATCCGGGCCAAGTCGATCCCCCGGATCCTCTAGCAACTCCAGGTCGACTCGCGAGTCCGCGAGCAGGTCCTCTTTTGGTGAGATGCGTTGTAGTGCTGCCTCCCGCTCGTTAGGGCCGACCGTCTGCTCAAGGGCAGCAGAGAGCAGTGCCGGGCGCAGGTGTCGGCGGTACCAGACCTCAAAGAGCGCGGCGGCGGCGGAGTCGGGATTAAGTTCACCGTCCCAATCGAGCAATAGCTGCAGTCCGTCCAGCGAATTCGGGTCAATGCTGAGCCGCCGCAGGCGGGCAACGATTCGCTGCGCTGGGATGCTGGTGAAGTCGCTTTGTAGCTCCATCATCTCCCGTACCGTCGCTGCGGTCGTCCGACCGAGCACGTCATCTAAACGATGACGCCGCACTGGTGCGTACCAGTCGTACGTGATAGTGCGGTCCGGTGGGAAGTCAGACGGCAGGTTCATCTCGTTCGCAGTGGCTAGCCAGCCGTTCTTGGGGTTAAAGGCGCCGGGTAGCTCGTCCATGTCATAGAAGCCAGCCCATTCGTAGCGTCCGTCGCCTGGGACTGGCAGAGTGCCGTCCCAATTGGGCCGGATCGGGGTCAAGCCGCCAGTCTTCCAACCGATGTTGCCTTCGGAATCAGCGAATACTTGATTCTCGGGCGGCGCACCCCACCTGTTCATGGCTGCTGTAAACTCGTCCCAGTCCTTGGCCTTCATGTAGTCCATGCTGCCGAGGTACGGTGCCATTCCAGGCTGCAGCCAGGCAGCACGAACGGCGAACGCAGTGCGGCGTTCCGGGTCTGTGCGAATTACAGGACCGTGCCGGGTGAAGAGAAGTTCTACCTCCACTTGTTCACCATCACGAACATCGATCGTCTCGCGCTCGACCCGCATAGGTTCCCAGCGACCCTGGTAGCGGTACTCCCGTGGGTCATCCGGGTTGGTCTCGTAGACGTAAAGGTCCTCTTGGTCAACAGCGAAGATAGTTAGGCCGAAGGCAATCCGCCCGTTATGACCGATGGAGATACCGGGGAGGGCCGGCTCACCGCCACCTATGACGTCGAAGCCCGGAGCGCTCAAGTGCGCGAGGTAACGTAGGGACGGTAGCCCTAGAGCGCGATGGGGATCGTTGGCGAGGATCGGGCGGCCCGTGGCTGTGCGGTCGCCTGCGACGACCCAGTTGTTGCTGCCCTCGGGAAGTACCTTCCCCTGCGCCTCATCGGCTGCGGGTGGCGTGAAGACGGGTGCCGTGGTCGCGAGTTCGTACACCGCCAGCACGTCATCGGGTATGAGAGAGGGATCCAAGCCCTCCGGAACCTGCAGCGGGTGCAGCGGCTCCCGGCGGCGGCGTAGCTCCTCGGTATCTGGACCATAGTCGCGTAGCGTTAGAACGCGAGCTACTTCCTCCCGTACGTTGTAGAAGAGCCCGTGACTCCGGATACGGGCGACGTCGGTGGGGTCCCAGAAGGCTGGCTCATAGCCAAGTTCGCGAAACTCGACGGGCAGGAGATCGGGCTGGTCGCGAGTCAGTTGCACAAAAGCGTTCACGCCTTCTACAAATGCGGTCGAGGCGCGCTTGGTATCAGAACCATACGCAAGCCACTCCGCGTGCATCTCACCGCGGTAGAGAAAAAGCCGGGCTGCACGATCACGATCCACGTGTTTGGAACCGAAGACCTCTGACAGGCGGCCGAGGCCCCGGCGACGCCAGAAGTCGATTTGCCAGAGTCGGTCCCGTGCCGCGTTGAAGCCCTGCGCGCGGAACGCGTCGTACGTCGTTGCAGCGTAAATGTGCGGAATACCCCAACGGTCGACGACGATCTCTGCCGGGCTGGTGAGCCCCGGAAGGACGTACGACGTGCGGGTCACATTGGGATCCGTGGGCGAGACCATCAGCCAACTCCCTGGTCGGTTCGTCGAGAAGCGCTGCGCCCGCCGAGCAGGACCACCGCTGGTAAGAAGCAGTCAAGCGGAGTCGTGGGAAGTCAGGCGGGCAAAGTCCGGCTCCCCGGATGGCCAAAGGAGCCCTACCCCTGCGGCGAATCGACGACAACTGCTCGCTCGGCTTGGGCCGGGGCCGGGGGACGGGCGGGGCGTTGCCGAGGTGCTGCTGATCCTTCTCATCCAGCAGACGGCCAGTTGGCCAACGCCTGCCAGGCGTCTGGAGACCGACCTCCGGAAGATCACCGACGATCTCGAGGAGCTGGTCGCTTCTACGACTTTCCTGCCGAGCACTGGATCCACTTGCGGACCACCAACCCGATCGAGTCGACCTTCGCCACCGTCCGGCACGGCACCAAGGTCACCTGCGGCCCCGGCTCCAAGGCCGCGGGGCTGGCGATGGCATTTACTGATCGAGGCCGCCCAGGCCCGCTGGCGCGCCGTCAACGGACCGCACCTTGTCGCCCTCGTCCGTGCCGGCGCCGTCTTCTCCGGCGACCAACTCGTCAAACGACCCGACGAGAAGCCCCTCACCCACCTCGACCAGGCGACCGAGCACCCAATCCCCGACGCCGCCTAAACAATCTTCGTCCACGGTCTTGACTAATGCCCCGACCCCAATCGATCGTGCACTGGTTCCCACGGTCCAGCCATCGCTCGGCGCAGGATGGCGGCTTGTGCCCGTCGAAGAGGCAACCACTGCGACGCCTTCCAACCTTTCGCAGATCCGTTCCCGCCTCAGGATCGAGTCATCGGTCAGCACGCACCGGCCTCCTTTGCCGTGTCCAGGTGACAACGCCATACTGCTTCAATGAGGGTCCGTGAGGTGCAGCCTTCCGATGAAGCTCAGTGGCGCGTGCTGTGGGACGGTTACAACTCCTTCTACGGAGTGGCCGTTGACGCGGACGTCACCAGCGCTCTATGGCGGCGCTTGACTACGCCGGACGACATTGTCTTCGGACGGGTTGCAGAGGACGCCTACGGTCTATCCGGCTTCGCCCTGTGCGTCCTACATCCCTATACCTGGGGAACGAGCCCTGCCTGCCTGCTAGAAGACCTCTACGTAGACCCGCGACGGCGCGGTGGCGGGGTAGGCCGGTCCCTTGTGGACTCGCTGATTTTAGAAGCGAATACTCGGCGCTGGGCGCGTCTCTACTGGCACACCCGCCAAGACAACGCCGCCGCGCGGCGCCTCTATGACTCCTACACCGCCTCTGACGGCTTCGTCCGATACATACTGTCTTTCAGTGGCGCCGTCTCCACCACTGGTGGAAGTTCATTGCCCTGATGGGGCCGCCAGCGCAGCCCTGCTGCGGGTCCAACTCGGCAGGACCGCCCCTCAGTGTCCCTAGTCGTTTCAGGCGCTTGCGGACACGGGTGACAAGCGCCTTGGCTGGCGCCCCCGTGGGCTTGGAGTGCAACTGCGCCGAGACATGATCATTTTCATGTGTCCGTAGCCACAGCTGGTGCTGCGCCACTCGGTGTATTTGCGATTCCCGCGGAAGCGGGAGGCCCAGCGCAGTGCAGGACCGGGCCCTGGCCCTCGATCCACGCGAGCACCTTCACACCACCCATCGATCCGCGATAGCTGCCGAGCCAGGCCGCAGGCCTCAAGAAGGTGGTCGCACAGTAAGGCTTGCGCGGCGATGCTCTCGGAGCCCGAAGCCTCCGTTGGAGGCAAACCCGCCCTGACCAGCGCTAACGCAGTTGCCGATAAGAAACCTTCTGTAAGTAGTGGTGCTTTCCGTCGTGCTGCCAACGTCCAGAGGCGGGTACCTCTGGGTCGACACGCGAGCGGGCCTGCTTCCGACCCCTGTGCGGCCCATCCGGTTCGGCCGGGACCGTCAAGGTGTGAGGGTCGCGTTGAAGGACTCGGCGAGGGCGTTGTCGGCGCTGGTCCCGACGGCGCCGGTTCAACTCCGCGCCCCAGCAGCCGCTGACGTGCAGACCCAGGTCGTCGTCTGACGGGCGTCCGGGCCGGCCGGCCGGCGGTAGGAGCTACCGCCCGCGCCAGCCGGTCGACCCTGGCCCTGCCGACCGGCGTGCGGGCCGCACCCGGTCGTGGGTCGGCTCGCGGTGCGTCAGTGGCCGAGGTTGACGTGGGCTCTGCGGTGTCCTCCCTGCTCGACGAGGTCGACCACCCCGAGGGCGTAGTCCGCGGCGGAGATGGTGCCGCCGCCGTCGGGCTCGACGGCGACGTCGTCGCCGAGCCGGTACCGGCCGAGCCGTTCGCTGGGCACCCACGAGCCGAACATCTGCGCCGGGCTGACGAAGATCCAGTCGAGAGTCTCGGGCGTGGCCGGGAGGTCCTCGACGATGAGCGCCGCCCCGGCGAGGATTTCGCCGTGGTTCTCCGCGGGGATGTGGCTCAGGTCGGCGACGAAGCGGTCCGCCCTTGGCGCGGGTCGGAGCGAGGAGAAGCCGCCGACGACGAACAGACGTGCTCCCGCGGCGTCGGCGAGGCGCGCGACCGCGCGGTAGACGGCGCGGAAGCTGTCGGCGAGCGGGCCCCGGGGGGCGAGCGCGGCCACGACGACGTCCGAGCCCTCGATGACCGACGAGAGTGTCGTTTCGTCGGTCGCGTCGCCTTGGACGTACTCGACGTCGGCGATTGGCGCGTCTGGCAGGGAGCGGCTCAGGGCCTTGACCTGGTGGCCGCGGGCGGCGGCCTCCGCGGCGATCGCCGAACCGGCGTAGCCGGTGCCGCCGAGGACAGTGATGCGTGACACGGGGTGCCTTCCTGGGTGACGGGTGGCGTCGGTCACGCGCTGGCAGCCGTGGAGGCGGCGGCCACGCCCGCGTCTGGGGTTCCGTCGACGAACCGGCTGGTGTGCGTAGCAACCCGCTGACCGAGATGGTGCGCGGTGGCTATGTCGGCGCCGTGGACAGCTTCGGGACCTTGGTCGTTCCAGGTCTGGGCACCTGCCCCTAGGTAGAACCCGAGCCGGTTGTGGTCGTCCTCGCTGGCGGTGGTGGTGTTCCAGCCGGGCAGCAGACCCAGACTGATCCAGTGCATGCCGTGTTGTGCGGCGAGCATCGAGAAGTACTGCAGGGTGTGCAGCTTGTCGCCGCTCATCGACCCGGAGTTGGTGAACCCGGCCGCGATCTTGTCCTGCCAGGAGCGGGTCATCCATCGGACCGAGGTCGCTTCGGCGAAGGTGTGGAACGCGCCGGAGGCGCTGCCCATGTAGGTCGGGCTGCCGAAGATGATGGCGTCGCAGCGGTCGAGGATGCGCCATCCGTCGTCGGTGATTGCGGCGACGTCGATCATTTCGACGAGCGTGTCGGGTACTGATGCGACTCCCTGGGCGACGGCGTTGGCCAGTTCGCGGGTGTGCCCGTAGCCGGAGGTGTAGGCGATTCCGACGCTGATGTTGGACATGTTTGTGGTGTTCCGATCTCGGTGTCGAACGGTAGGTGTAGGCGGTTGGTCAGGTTTCGCGGGCGTTGGATGTCTCGGTCATGTCGGGGTACCGGTCGCCGGTCACTTGGGCGGCGATGGGTTCGAGCTGCCCGAGCTCGTCGGCGGTGAGGGTGAGTTCGAGTGCGGCGAGGTTTTCTCGTAGGCGGTTCGCGCGCCGGGTTCCGGGGATTGGTACGACGGTGAGGCTGTGGACGTCGCGTTGCTGGTGCAGCCAGGCCAAGCCGACCTGCGCGGGGGTGATGCCGCGTGCGGCGGCGATCGCGGTGATTGGGTGCAGGAGCGCGGCGTTGCGTTGGGCGTTCTCGCCGGTGAAGCGGGGGAACCGGGAGCGGACGTCGCCGGCGGTGAACTCGCTGGGTAGGGCGCCGGTGAGGAAGCCGCGACCGAGTGGTGAGTAGGCGACCACGCCGACGCCGAGGTCGGCTGCGGCGGGCACGAGGCTGCGTTCGGTGTCGCGGGTGAATAGTGACCATTCCGATTGCACTGCGCTGATCGGGTGGATGGCGTGGGCCTCGCGCAGTTCGTCGCCGGTGACCTCGGACAGGCCGAGGTGACGGACCTTGCCGTGTTCGACGAGCTCGGCCATCGTGCCTATGGAGTCAGCCAGTGGAACGGCCGGGTCGCGGCGATGCATGTAGTACAGGTCGATGACCTCGATGCCCAGCCGCGTCAGGCTGGCGTCGATGGCACGGCGGATGTAGGCGGGGTCGTTGCTGATCGACATCGATCCGTCGTCGGCGCGGACGTTGCCGAACTTGGTGGCGATGACGACGTCGTCTCGGTGGGCGCGGACGAACGGTGAGAGGAAACGTTCGTTGGCGCCCTGGCCGTACATGTCGGCGGTGTCGAACAGGGTGACACCGGCGGACAGGGCGGCGTCGAGGGTCTGCCGGGCCGAGTCCTCGTCGGTGTCGCCGTAGAACTCGCTCATCCCCATGCAGCCCAGCCCTTGCGCGCTGACGACGAGGCTGTCGGAGCCGAGTCGGACCGTCGAAAGGGATGAGGCCATGAGTTCTCCTAGCAATCGGGAACCGACAGTCGTGCGGTCGATGACAGCGTCAACTCTAAGCTCGTGTCAGTGTCAGTGTCAATGTCATCCGGCGCTTGTTACCATCGGCACGTGACTATGGGGAGTGCGGCTCCGGAGGCCGGCGCGGAGCGTTGGGATCAGCAGCAGGCGATCCTGCGGGCAGCGGCGGGACTGTTGGTCGAGCATGGTCCGGCCGGCATCTCCACGCGCGCGGTCGCGACGGCCGCCGGCGTGCAGACGCCGGCGCTGTACCGCTTGTTCGGGGACAAGGACGGGCTGCTCGACGCGCTCGCCAGCTATGGCTTCGAGAGCTACCTGGCCGAGAAGAGGGCGCTCGAACCGAGTCCGGACGCCATCGACGACATACGTCGCGGCTGGAACATCCACGTCGAGTTCGGGCTGCGCAATCCCGCGTTCTACGCCTTGATGTACGGCAACCTGCGCCCCGGCCGCCGGCCTTCCGCCGCCCAGGAGAACGGCCAGATCCTGCGACGCCTGCTCGAGAGGGCCCGGCTACAGGGCCGGTTGCGCGTTCCGGTCGAGACGGCCGCCCGGGCCATCGAGGCGTCGACCACCGGCGCCGTCCTGTTGCTGCTGGCTCAGCCCGAGACCGACCGCGACCAGGCCTCGCTGACCCGCCTGCGCGACACGGTCATCGACTCGGTAGTCAACGAAGCGGAGCAGGTGACCGACGTGCACGAGTCTGTCGGCGGCCGAGCCCAGGCCCTGCTGGCCGCGCTCGGCGACGGACCCGGCGACGGGCGCGATCCTCTGACGCGAGCCGGGTTTAGTGCCGCCGAGGGCGCCGTGCTCCGCGAGTGGCTCGACGCCCTGACCCACCCGTCCGCGTCCGGTCGTTAAGGCGGCCATCCGGCTCGCACCCCGACGCCCCGGCAGGTGATCGGGGCTCACCCCTGGCCGGTGGTCAACCGTTCGAGCGCAGCAATCACCCGCTCGAAGTCGCGCGCGGGCACAGCCGGTGAGATGGCCGGCGGCCGGCGGCCGGCGGCCGTGCCGCCTCGCCACTGTTCGCAACCCAGCGCTGCATAGAGGGCCTCCCTGAGTAGCGGCGCGATTTCCGTTGGTAGCAGCGATGAGGGTCGCGGTGCCGCGGTCGGGCCGGCTGGTCAGGAAGCGAGGAGGGTTGCGATGTCTCCAAGGGCGGGCCAGTCCGGGGACTCTTGCACGCAGCGGGCGAAGAGCCAGAGGCGGCGAACATCCAGATCGGCGAGCTTTGCTATCCGGGCGGTGAAGTCGTCGGGGTCGGCCCGTAGGCGCTCATCGCAGTTGAGCATGTGCTGGAGTACGTCGTAGGTGGGGTCGCCAATGTAGGGCTTGGGGTCGATCACCAGCCAGGGCTCCCGCTCGGCGGCCAGCACATTGCCTGCGTGCAGATCGGTGCAGAGAAGGACGCGTTGTTGGGCCGAGCGGGGCAGGGACCGAAGCGCGGTCATGCCCTCCCGGGCCAGGCCAGGATCGAGCCGGCCGCGGCCGGCGGCCGCCTTTAGCTCGAACTCATCGGCCCACTGGTCGCACATGACGCTGAGAGGGCGGAAGGACGTCTTCTCTGGGGGTGGGCGCCAGAGCCTGCTGAGGAGGCCGGTGATGACCACGTCCTGTTCGAGCTCGGGGCGATCGGCCAAGGTGTTCCCCGGTGTGCAGCGCTCAAGGAGCAAGGCGGTGGTGTCGGCGTCGAGGTCGGCCGCCCGGTGAAGCCGGACGGCGGCTTGGCCGTCCCAGGCTCGTAACCCATCGGCTTCGTGCAGCCCCTCGGGATGGCGCCAGGCGACCTTCAGTACCAGGTCCTGGCCGCCAGCAGAGCGCACCGGCGCCACCCATGCGGTCTGCCCGCCGGGGTGGAAGGGCTCACCAATGACGATGAACCACCGCTGTTCCAATTCTCTCAAGATCGCCGGCAGCGTCGCCAGCCAATCCTCTCGGCCTCCGCGGCGGGCCGCGGCCGCCAGCGTGGTTGGAATCGTCGGGCTCAGCGTCGCCGCCGAGCCGGGTCCTGTTCGGCCACGGCCCGCGCTACTGCCTCCGGGCCGGGTCGGGCGTAGCGCTCGAGGGAACGGACCGAGGCGTGCCGGGATCGGGCGAGCAGTAGCGGCAGGTTGGTGCCGTCTTCGGCGGCGTGGGTGAGCGCGGAGTGCCGGAGTTGGTGCAGCGTGTACCCGGTCTGGGCCTGGAACAGGTGGGCAGCGCGGCGGTAGGACAGCCGGGCGCGCCCGGTGCTCGGGTCGGTGTCGAGGGTGGCCACGGCGCGGGTGGGCCGCCGGTCGGCGAGGAACACCGGGCCGCTGGTCCGGCCGGCGAGCAGTCGCGGGAGCAGTTGGGCGGCGCCGGTCTGCCAGAACACCCATTCGGTCGCGCCGCCCTTGGAGCGCACCCGAGCCCGCTTGTTCACCAGGTCCAGGTCGCCGACGTCGAGGCCAAGGATCTCGCCTGCACGGGCGGCGGTCTCATATAGCAACCGCCACAGCGTCTTGTCCCGCAGCGCGACGTCGCCGCGGCGCCACAGCCCCTCGATCTGAGCGACGGTCAGCGCCTGGGTGCGGTCCGGAGTTTCGCGCCGCCGCTCTACCAGCATGGTTGGGTCGGTGCCCAGCCAGCCCTGGGTGCGCCACCACGTCGCCGCCGAGCGCAGCGTGGCAAGCTCGGGGTTCCAGGTGGCCGGCGCGGCCGCACCGTGCCTCGCGCGGAACCAGCGGCGATGTCGGCGCTGGCGAGCTCGTCGAGCGGCATCGTGGCGCCGAGCCCGTCGACGAGCGCGGCCAGCGACGCCGCATACACCCGGTGGGTGGCGCGGGCGTGGTCACGCTGGTCGAGGAAGGCGGCCGCCGCGGCCGCCAGACTCGGCGGGCTCGGCGTCGGCGCCGTCGGGATCACCCGCCCCACGGCGGTCCTCCTGCTCCTCGGGTTCACGGCAGCAAATGCGAGCACCTGAAGGCAAGGTCTATCTGATCGACAGCCTCCTTCGAGGATATCCAATCCCCAAGATGTACTTCCGTAGTAAGATCGACGCGGTAACGCAAAGCAGTGTTCGAGAAGTGGTGGACGGGCAGCAACGGCTACTCGCAATCTTCGAGTTTGCAGATGACAAGTTGCGACTAACGAAGCGCGCTGGAGAGTTCGCGGGCATGCGTTATTCCGATCTTGACGAGGACGCGAAGAATCAGTTCCTCGCATACACGTTCGTCGCAGAGCAGTTGATCAACGCTAGCGATGATGAGGTGCTGGAGGTATTCGCTCGAACAAACACCTACACCGTGGCGCTTAACCGGCTCTTCGCGGTGAAGCGTGAAGCTGGTGGTCCCCGGGGGGTTGGTCACGCGGCGGCTGCCGCGTTGGCGAGCAGAATACGGCGCTGGTAGTTCGCCTGGCTCCGAAAGCCGCGGGCGGTCCGCTTGATGAGCTTGATGTTGGTGTTGTAGCCCTCGGT
>JAABUU010001329.1_pt1 | contig 42698 bp, 28 predicted proteins | sample 5559301 | NCBI WGS metagenome assembly JAABUU01 (sample SAMN10711884, study PRJNA513360) | rock metagenome | isolation source: Antarctica rocks | place: Antarctica: Victoria Land, Richard Nunatak white | reverse complement strand
CAGGGCCTGCATTGGCGGCAATTTACGCTCAACGGCGCTGATCCGCTGGGCGCTCCGCTACCTACGGAGCCCTTAACTAAACCGTATTGGCCTTAAAAGACCATGGCAGGGACCGGACCTTAAAAGGTCTTCCGGCGCCAGCCGCGGTGGCCGCGCGCTAGACAGACGGCACGCGCGTGGCGCCCGCACAGATCTTTCAAGGTCCGTCGTCTGCCATAACCTTTTAAGGTCAGGCCGCGTTTCACAATGTTGGGGTACACCCGGAGCAGGGAAGCGGCGAAGCGGCCCGCTCCACGGCAACGCTGCTTAGCCTTAATGTGATACAGTAAGCGCAGCCTGTCGCCCCCATCGTCGCGCCGGCGCGTTCGGAGTCATCCTGTGCGTGACGAGCGATGGTTGGTTTGGCCCGGCTTAGGTAGCCTCCATGGCGGTATGAAGGAGGAGTCATCCATGCGGCGATCCATAGCTCAACGCGCGTCCTTGTCCGCGGGCATTGCCCTTTCGCTGGTCATCCCCCTGGCGGCGCCCTCCCATGGCGTGGCGGCCAGCGCCAGGCTCACGGCCGTGCGGTCGTCGGGGGCGGGTCTGTCGCCGGCCGACGTGCAGCGGCTCTCGGCCGGGGCCGACCAACGGGTCATTGTCCTCTTGCGCAACCAGTACCGGGGCCTGCCCGCGCGGGGCGCGACGCGGTCGGCGCGCGCGGCGGCCATCGCCTCCGACCAGGGCGCCCTCCTCTCAGAACTCACGCAACTCCACGCGCCACGCGTCCGTCCCTTCCACGTCATCAACGCTGTCGCCGCCACCGTGTCAGCGGCGGAGGTGACGCGCCTGCACGCCAACCCGGCGGTGCAAGCCGTCGTGCCCGACCGCATCATTCAAGGGCCGGCCCCCGCCCCAGCAGCGGAGCCGCCGTCCGGGCCGTCCCCGAGCATGGTCTCGCCGTTGCCGTCGGTCCCCTCGGCCTGCACGAGCGGCGTCTCGCTTGAGCCCGAGGCGCTGCAGCAGACCAACACTGCTTTCACCGACACGACGCGCCTGCAGGCGCAGAACATCGTGACCGGCACGGGTGTGACAGTAGCCTTCATCGCCGAGGGCCTCGACCCCAACAACCCCGACTTCATCCGGCCCGACGGCTCGCCCGTCTTCGTCAAGTACGTGGACTTCAGCGGCGACGGCCCCAACGCGCCGACCGGCGGCGGTGAAGCCTTCGGCGACGCCTCGTCCATCGCGGCGCAGGGCCGCTTCGTCTATGACGTGAGCGTGCCGGTCACCAAGACGAACCCTGAAGGGGCCGGTGTCTTCGTCAACCCGGCCTACAACACGCCGCCGACACACTGCCGCATCCAGATCCGCGGCATGGCTCCCGGCGCCTCGCTGATTGGCATCAAAGCCTTCGGTCAGAACAACCAGTCCCCCACCTCGAACTTCGTGCAGGCCATCGAGTACGCCGTCGACCACGGCGCCAATGTGCTCAGCCAGTCGTTCGGCAGCAACCCCTACCCCGACGAGGCCAACGATCCCATCTCGCTGGCCGACGACGCCGCGGTCGCGGCCGGCGTGACCGTGATCGCCAGCAGCGGCGACGCGGGGACCACGCACACAATCGGCTCACCGGCGACCGACCCCAACGTCATCGCCGCTGGCGGCACGACGCAGTTCCGCTTCTACCAGGAGATCGTCTACTCAGGCTTCCAGCTCGGCAACGGCGACTACGTCAGCAACAACATCTCGTCGCTCTCCTCGTCCGGCCCCGCGCAGAGCGGCCGGCAGACCGTCGACGTGGTCGCGGGCGCCGACCTGAACTGGGAGGTCTGTACCCCCAACCCCAATCTCTACGGCAATTGCTTCGATAGCAGAGGCAACCCATCGCGCGTCGGCTCGTTCGGCGGCACCAGCGAGTCCGCGCCACTGACCGCCGGTGAGGCCGCCCTCGTCATCGCCGCCTACCGCCAGGCCCACGGCGGCGCCAACCCCTCGCCCGCCCTCGTGCGCGAGCTCATCAAGAGCACGGCGACCGACCTGAACGTCCCCAGCGACGAGCAGGGCGCCGGCGAGATCAACAGCCTCAAGGCCGTGCAGGCCGCCCTCTCTTACCACGACGCCAACGGCGGCAAGACAGCGCAGGGCGAGGCCCTCCTGGTCTCGCCCGGCAGCGCCCTGGCGGCGACCGGCGCCCCCGGCACACCCGAGACATTCAACATCCAGGTCACCAACAGTGGGACGACGGCGCAGACGGTGACGCCGCGCGTGCGCACACTGGGCGCCCCGACGTACAGCCAGACGTTCGCCGTGCCGATTGATCCGACGTCGGCGAGCACGCCGACGTTCATCGACTCATTCGGGCGCAAGCGCCCCTACGTGGAGCAGGACTTCACGGCGCCGGCGGACGCCGATCGCCTCGACGCCGCGATCGCGTGGGACATCACGCGCCAGCCGGGAACGCTGGTCCGCCTGATCCTGCTCGACCCACAGGGCCGCTACACCGCCTACTCGCTCCCACAGGGCGCGGGCAATGGCTACGGCCACGTCGACGTGCGCGACCCGCGCGCCGGCACATACAAGGCCATTCTGTTCACCGGAGCCGGCAGCGCGGGCTACAACGGCAGCGTCCAGCTGAGCGTCTCGACCTCCAACTTCGTCCCGGCCGGCACGGTCATGCCCGCGTCGAGCGCGCTGCCGCCCGGCGCGACCGGCGCCTTCGTCGTCACCCTGCCGGCGCCGGCGCGGCCCGGCGATGAGAACGCCGAGGTGGCGATCAGCGGGACGACCACGGACGCGGGGGCTGTCCCGATCGTGCTGCGCTCGCTTGTCCCGTTCCCCGCGAGCGCCGCGCCGGCGGGGACCGTCTTCAACGGCACGCTGACCGGCGGCAACGCGCGCTCCGCCTCGCCCGGCCAGACTCTGACCTACCAGTTCGACGTCCCGAAGGGCCTACACGACCTCGACCTTGGGCTCGCCATCACGGACACGAACTACAACCTGCAGGGCGTTCTGGTCGATCCCACCGGCCTGCCGCTCGACGTGCAGAGCACCGTCACGGGGACTGTGGTGACGAACGGGGACCCGCAGACACGCCAGGACACGGGCGACACCAATACGATGCAGTTCTTCCGGCGCGACCCCCAGCCGGGGCGCTATGCGCTCGTGCTGCTCATCAACAACACGATCTCGGGGCTGCAGACCTCGCTCCCGTTCACGGCCACGCTCTCCTACAACGGGGTAAGCGTCCAGGCCCCCGACCTCCCCAACAGCGCGGGCACGACCCTGCCGCAGGGCATGGCGGTCGCGGTCCCGGTGACGGTCACTAACACCGGCAACACGACGAAAGACTTCTTCGCCGATCCGCGCCTGTCCAGCTACGCCCAGCTCTCGCTGGGCGGCATGCAGGTCTCGGTCCCGCTCACGATCTCCAGCTTCCCGCTGTTCTTCGTGCCGTCGGAGGCCAATAACCTGACCATCGCGGCACGGTCGTCGGCGCCGACCGCGCCGATCAGCATGGATATCCTGGGCGCCAACGGCGCGCCGCCCAACGGCTTCGCCCAGCCGCAGTTTCAGGAGACGGGCGCGCCGGACGTCGAGGCGGCCTCGTTCTTCGACCCGTTGAGCGGGGACTACGCCGCCGTCGCCTCGGCCTCGTACCCCGAGGTCCCCTTCGGCTACTGGATCGCCGCGCCGACGCTGGCGGGGCCCTACAGCGACCCCGGCGCGCCCCGGTCCACGGTGCAACTCGGCGCCAGCGTCAACGCGCAACAGTTCGACGCGGGGGCCGACTCCAGCACCGGCGATAAGTTCATCGCTGCTCTGGCGGACTTCGGCGTCAATCTCGGGCTGCCAACCCACTACACCCCGCTCACGCTGGCCCCGGGCCAGACGGGCGTGATCACCGTCACGCTCACGCCGACCGCCGCTCCGGGCACGACCGTCAACGGCTTCGTCTACGTCGACGCGTTCAACGTGAACTCGTCCGGCGCGGCCGCCGGCAGCCTGGTCACCGGCAGCGGCGATGAGCTGCGCGCGCTCCCCTACGCCTACACAGTCGGCGCGCCGAGCCCGCCCCCGCCACCGAGCCAGACTCCCGAACTGGGGAGCGGCGAACTTCTAGGATTGGGGTTGGCCCCACTCCTCGCCCTCGCCTTCTCTCGGCGCCGGCGGCGCGCGGCGCATGCGCGCGGCCATACAGGGTAGCCGCGAGATTGTCTAAAAACGAGGAACCTCCCGCGGCCGCATCAAGCTCAGACACCTGAGCTTGATGCGGCCGCGGGAGGTTCCTCGTTGAGTTGGCGCCGCTCTCCCCCCGTCACTGCTTCCGCCGCGTGCGGGCCGTGCGTACCCAGCGCGTGTCCTCCAGACCGGCCGCGGCCGCGATGTAGACGCCCATCTTCCACATGACGTAGAGCGGGGAGAAGAGCAGGGCGGCATAGGCGCGCGCGCCCGCGTCCACAAGGCGCAGCCCCGTTATGACATACAAAACCTGCCCCAGCAAGATGGCGGTCGCCAGCCTGCGCGCCCCCGGCGCGCGCAGGGCCGCGCTGACCGCGAGGGTGAGCGTCGCCAGGCCGGTCAGGAGCGACAGCGGAGGCGTCAGTTGCTCGGCCAGGGCATCAAGCCGGACGGGGTCGCGCCGGCGCAGGCCGTCCGCGAGCAGGCGCGGGCCGAACCGGCGCAGCAGCTGCAGGCGTCCCCGTTCCCAGCGCACGTTCTGGCTGCGCGACGCGCGCAGCGAGGAGGGCATCTCGGCCAGCACGATGGCCTCGGGGGCGTATGACACCTTGAGACCCGCCCCCACGAGGCGCAAGTGGAATTCGGCGTCCTCGGCCAGGCTGAAAGCGTCCCATCCGAAGCGATCCAAGATCACCGCCGCGAAGCACATGCCGTTGCCGCGCAGGCCCGCCGAGAGCCGCAGCGCGTCGCGGCCGCGCGGCCGCAACCCGTTGTAGAGGGCCAGGGCGACGTAGCGCAGCGCCGCCGGCCACGACTCGTCGCGGTTGAGCACGCCGTAGTAGGCCTGGATCACCTCGTCGCCGCGCGCCAGGCGCCGGTTCATGGCCGCCAGGAAGGTCGGCGAAACGACCGAGTCCGCGTCGACGACGATGTACGCGTCGGCGTCCACGCCGCCCTCGTGTAACCGCGCGAACAGGTAACGGAGCGCGTAGCCCTTGCCGCGCCGGCTCTCGTCGCGGCGCTCGTACACCGCGGCCCCCGCGTCCGCCGCGATCCCCGCAGTGCCATCGGCGCAATTATCGGCGACGACATGCACGCTGTAGAGCGCGCGCGGGTACTCCAGCGCGGCGAGGCTTTCCAGCAAGTGGGGCAGCAGCAGCTCTTCGTCGTGCGCCGGGACCAGAATGGCGAAACGGGCGCGCGGCGGGACCGGCGCTGGCGTGCGCCGCCAGAGGATCGCGGCGAGGCTCAGCGCATCGAGATAGAGCACCAACGCGGCCATGGGTATCTGGACGACGACGAGGGCCAACCGCACTATTCTCATCACCATAATTGTATTATCGGGCGTGGAGCCCGCGGCCCGCGACCCGCGGTGCTTCGGCTTCGGCGGGGACCGGCCGCGCCTGGGGCAGCTGATACTTGAGCAGCCACCACACCGCGAGCAGGTAGACCGGGACAAAGAAGAGCACGGCCAAGGCGTAGCCGTGCGACAGGTGCAAGAAACGGTACATCATGTTGCCGATCATGTACATCACCAACAAGGCGCAGGCGCTCAACGTCAGGTACGACGCGGCCAACCACGCCGGCGTCCGGGGGGACAGCATCAAGAACGGGACGATCCAGATGAGGTACTCAACGGTAAAGCCCGCCGAGATGACGAAGAAGATGAGGATGAGGGTGACGATGTTGTACTCGATATCCCGATGCCGCCGCCATGCGAGGAACGCCAGGGCCACGAGCAGGATCGCGAGCTCGGTCACCTTGCCCAGGGCGCTGGCCACCGCCGGCGTGATCAGGTGGGTGGGCCCGAGAATGCCGACGGAGAGCCCGATACCCCACCAGTCGATCAAGCTGCTGTAACCCAGGACCCGACCGGCAAAGGCTCGGAGCGGCGTATGGTAGACCGCCAAGTACCCCGCCGTGGCCACGGCCGGCGGCACGGCGGCCATGACGGCCAGGAGGATCCGCTGCGCCCACGACCGCGGCAGCAAGACGAAAGCGGGCAAGATGAGCAGCGGCCACGTCTTGACGAGCACGGCCAGGCCGAGGGCCAGGCCGGCAACGACGAGCGTGGAACGCGTCAAACGGCCGCCGCGCGCCGCCCCCAGGGCATACCACGCGACAAGAGCGCACAGCAAAGGGATGGCGTCGAATTGCCCGTGGAACGAGGTGACCAGGATGCTGACGGGGTTGAGGGCGTAGAGCATGCCCGCCGTGAGCGCCGTTTGTCGGGCGACGCTGCGGCGCGCCAACCCCGCCGCGATGAGCGGGCCGATGGCCGCATCGGCGAGGACGGGCGGGATCTTGACCAGCACGACGAACGGCAGCAGCGCGCCCGTCCCGCGCGATAGCGCCACCTCGAGGCCCGATAACCACAGGTGGAGCGGCAGGTACGGATAGCGGCCGGCGACCAGGGGCGACGTGTAGACATCCTGGCCCGCCAGCACGACCCCGCCGACGAGGTGGTATGACGTGATGTCGAAGGTAGCCCCGCGGTTGAAGATCAGCGCTGGGATAAGCCGCGCGATCAGCCCCGCAAGCGCGATCACCGGGAGGGTGACGCGCCGTGCGAAACGAGGCGCCGGCCGCCGACTCTCAAAGTACGCGGGAATCAGTGTCAGCGTCGCCGCGAGGGACAGTAGGATCCACGAGACGCCGAAAACACCATCTATCCAGCCGTTAGCAATCACTTCAGGTCAGCCCCAACGATGGTAGAAACGTACAAACCCAACCCTCCGCTTGCCGCCCGCCCCCATGAAAACGCTGCCGCGCCATCGGCTCAACGTCCTCTGGTAGGAATGACGCATGCGTAACGGGGCGAGGACATCCAGCCTGTCCATGGCGAGGACATCCAGCCTGTCCATCAGGAAGATAGCACAGATTGCCGTACCCGGCTGTATGTAGCCGCCCCGCCCGAATAGCCCTGCTAATTTGACCCTGATAGTAGGCTGTGGTACTATATCTTATGAATGGTTGGTCCCATTCACAACAGCCCGTTTGTCCCCTAGCCATGCGTCGTGTTTGTCTCATAGCTACGCGTCGCACTGGTATATAGCCCGTTATTAACCTGTGGTGCTAGTTGAAACCGCCGCTTTTCTCGCGTCCTCGATGCTTTGATCTAGTATTTGTTGCACAGATGCCTGATGGGAGGCCGATGCGGCTATCGAACAGGTCCTGACGACCCTGATTCACCCGTGTGCGCACCATTTGACGCAATACAGAGGCATTGGGGCTACCTCCATCGCATCAAAGGCGTTGGAGAGACTCCCCAACTAGCACCACAGGTTATTATAGGTAGCTAAGGACAAAAAGGCATGTTGCATCTCATCGCCGCTCGTCATGTTCTCCTCACACTCGTCGTAGGCAGTACCTGCGGCGGGTCAGGTGGTCCTCCTGCGGGCTCGCACAGCGGCGGTCAGGCTCCCGCGCCAGCAGCGACGGCCTGTACCTCCCCTGCCGCTGTTCCGGCTGCCGCGTCTACGCCTACCGCTGTTCCGCCTGCTGCGTCTACGCCTACCGCTGTTCCGCCTGCTGCGTCTACGCCTACTGCGATTCCAGTGTCTACGGCTGCTCCATTGGTTGCCGCGTCTACCGCGATCCCAACATCCGCCGCTGCCGCCGCGACACTGATTATGCCCGTAGCCCTGCCTCAGACCGGTCGATACAGCGCCGCCGACCCCTCGAAGCCCGCGTCGCCGAGCGGCGGTCAGGCTCCGGCGCGGACGTCACACAGACAAGCGGCGCCGGCCGCGAACGCGCCGGTAGCGCCGTGTCTAACACCAGCGCCGCGGCCAACCAATGCTCCGGGACTGCCGGCGGCCCCGACGGGAGCCATAACCCCGTGCGCGCCAACAGGTAGCGTGACACCCGCGTCACGCGCAACATTGACGCCCCAGTCGGCGGGTACGACGCATAATAAGGCGCGGCCCACCCAAAAACTCACGACGCCGGTACGTGTGTCAACGGCGACACCGACACGCACATCCACCAGCATAACTGCGGGCAGTCTCAAAACGCTGCCTGCGGTTGCGACGTCAACACCGACATCGGCGAACACGCTAGGCGGCCCGGCGGCGACCACTATGCCAGGCGGCCCGGCGGCGATCAACACGCCAGGCGGCCCCACAACGCCGGCCGCGATCAACACGCCAGGCGGCCCCACAACGCCGGCCGCGACGGCTGCCTCGAGTGTGCCGCTAACGCCGTTGGCCACGACCATCCCACCCACGCAGCCACTGCCTCCCCCCGCGAACACTCCTGAATTGGGCAGCGGCGAGTTGCTCGGTTTGGGACTCATCTCCGGCCTCGGCGTTGTGCTGTCTCTCAGGCGGAAGCGGTCCCGCCGTGGAGGCGCCGGCGACAACAGCAAGACCTAAGGAATCGTTGTCTGATCCCTACCCGCGATGAGCCCCGCCAGGCGCGCCGTGAACAGGTCCAAGCCCATCGTTTCCTCGATGAGTTGCCGCCCGTTCGCGCCCATGAGGCGCGCCTGCTCGGGATGCGCGAGGAGGAAAAGGATGGCCCGGCGCAAATCCGCCGCGTCACCCGGCCGGACGTAGAGCCCGGTGTGCCCCTCCGCCGTGTCGCCGGCCGCTCCGAGTAGACGCGCCCAGGCGGGCTGCGTCTCGCGGCGCGGGTCGGCCCGACTCACGCGGCGGCGGTCGCGTACCACATCGGTCTGGCCGCGCGTGTGCGACACGATCACGGCCTTGCCCATCGCCATGGCCTCCAGGATCGTGGTGATGCCAGCTTGATTCTCGACGTCGCGCAGCGGGACCACGACGAACAGCGCGGAGGCGTAGAGGGCGCGCAGGGCCGTGTAGTCGAGCGAGACGACGCGTACGTTGGGGGGCAGCGGCGTCGCCCCGGCGCCCCGCTCGAACCTGAAGGCCGACCAACGGCTCGCCGCCGCGATCGTGACCTCGATGGGCAGGCCGGCGACGGCCTCGATCAAGGTGTCGTAGTCGCGATATTCCAGGCCCGCACTGCAGATCAGGCCCTCGGCCGGCTCCGGCGCGTCGCGCGGCGACCAGAAGCGCTCGTCGACCTGGTAGGGCATGAGCACCACCCGTTCCGGCGACAGGCCCAGCGTGCGTACCGCCAGGCGCTCCTGCAAGGACGAATGCACGACCACGCAATCGATCGTCCACCCCAGGCGCAGGGCGCGGACGAGCGCTTGCTTGCCCCGCGGCGAGAGCAGGTGCCCGATCATGGTCAGGCGCGGCCGCGAGCCGGGGCGCGCGAAGCAGTAGAGCGCGGCCAGCGCGAAGCCGCTCGTCTCCTGGTCGACGTAGACGGCGTCGTAGCGGCGTGAGAGGACTCGGGCCAGCAGCGCCTGGGCCAGGGCCGGGCCGGCGAGGCGGCGCGCCAGACGTATCCAGAGGCGCGCGTCAAGCGCGGCGAGATCAAGCACGTCCGCGCCGAGCGCGCGCCGCAACTCGTCATAGTCCTTGCGCGGGTAGCGCCCGGCCACGGTGTCGCGCGCCCGCGCCGCGTCGAGCGTCGCGTTGATCACGAGGAGCACGCGCATCGACTATCCCTCTACCCCCGACGATCCGGACTTTGGCCTATCCGACAGGAACAGGAACCTGACGGCATGGGTTGCCGGGGCGTTAGGACGTCGCACGGGGCCAGGCAAGGGCGCTGAATCGGACATAGGCGCCGGCCTTGGGGAGCGTCAGCACGACATGCGCCTGCCCCGTCGCCACGTCCACCGTGCGGACATCCGTCCCGACCGTGCCCCCTTGACCGCCGGTACCGGGGCCCTGTATGTAGGCGAGGGTACGGCCATCCGGCGCCCACACCGGCGAGGAGATGGCGTCGTGCCCGTTGACGAGCGCTCGGTCATGGCGCGTTTGCGTGTCGACCACATGCAGCGACACGGTTGGCCTCCCGCCGCTTGCCGCGCCCATGGACGGCAGCACATACGCAAGCGTGGCGGACGCCGCGGACGCCGGGGCATAAACGCCATCCGTCGCCCCCGCGGCCAACAGGCGTGACTGCCCGCTTGCCGCGTCGACCGCCAGGACTACCGGCGTTGCTCTCCCCCCGATGGAGCGCGTCGCGCTAACGGCGAGGGCACGCCCATCGCTCGACCAGGACAGCCGGCTAATCCCGGCGGCGGCAAGCCCAGCGTCCGGCGCCAGCATGCGCGCGCCGGACCCGTCGGTGTGGACGACCCATAGGCCGGCTATTCCGGTGGCCCCGGCACCGCCTTGCCGGGGTCTTGGACGCGGTTCTCCGCCCGGCGGCAGCGGATTGAGGGCGTAGGCCAGGGTGGATCCATCGGGCGACCAGGCGACGGCGCTCACGCCGGCCGCGACGGCAGTTCCCGTGGGGGGGGGCTCGACGATGCGGCGCATGGCGGTCCCATCGTGGCCCGACACCCACAGCCCCGCACTGCCCCGTGCGAAGGCCAGGTAGCGCCCATCGGGCGATGGCGCGAACTGCCCAGCTGCGGACACGCCGCGCATCACGACGGTCGCGTTCCCGCCCCGCAGCGCCAGCAGGTCCCCCGATGTGGTCAAAGGCCCGTAGGGGGGGATCGCCACCTCCGGCGCATGGAGGCCAAGGACGAGCACAGGCCCATCGACGTTTACACTGGAGTGAGGCGCGTCTATTGAACGGCTCATGAGTCCTCCGTGTCCGTCCCGTGGGGCGAGTGGCGCGGCGTTGAGCGCGAGTCCAAGGGCGGCAATACAAGCTGTTCGTCCAGCCATGACGGCTAGGAACCGGTCGCGTTTCATCGGTCCACCTCTGTTATAGGCTAGGGTTCCACCGCACTGGGGACAGCAATGATGAGTATAGCAGCCGGGGACATTCGCGTCGAAACAGCCGAAGGGCCGGCGTGGATTGTATCCACGCCGGCCCTTCGTGCCAATGTACCGGAATCGGCTAGGCCGTGGGGGCGTCCTGCCCCGGCGTAGCGCGGCGCGCGCGCCGCCTGCGGACCAGGAAGAGGCCGCCAAGCACCAGCAGGCCGGTGCTAAGCAACTCACCGCTGCCCAATTCGGGCGTCGGGGCGCCGCCGGGCGGCGGGAGGTTCGTTATCGGCGTGACATTGGTGATACGCGTGCCCCAGTTGGCCAGCACCGTGCGCTGCGCGCATCCGGGCGATCCGGCCTTATTGTTCGCCCTCGGGTCACACGGCTGGGCGGCGATGTACTCCTGGGCCAGCCAGACCGAGCCGTTGGAGTCCGTCGCGGCCTGCGAGTAGTCGCCCCAGCGGCCCGTCCCGTTACTATAGGGCTTGTAGCCGGTGAAGCCGTCGTCGGACGAATTGCCCTCGACGGGGACCGTCGCGGTGGAGGCGAGGCCGGAGGCGTCGATCGGGATGTAGGCCGGGCTCGGGTAGACCGTGGCGCCGCTCCGGGCGAAGGTCATCACGCCCGCGCCAGTCGCGCTGTTGACACCGATCGAGGGGTAGAAAGCGTCGATGCCCAGGAAGCCCAGCAGGCCCTGGTTGACGATCGACGGCGTGCCGCCGGTCGCGCTCGGGCTGAGGATGAAGTAGGCGACACCGGTCTGGTTGGATGTCGTACCGCCCCCCGTCACGGTGAGGGCGGTGTTGAGGCCCGCCCACAGCATGCCAGCGGCGTAGGTCACCTGCTGCACGCGATCGTCGCCTGTGTCCAGCCGCGGCGTGCGCTGGACGGTCGGTGATATCCCGGTAGAGACTCCCGTAGGATCATACAGCCCCGTACCAAGGGGGCGAATGCCGTCGTTCAGCTGCTGCGACCCTGCCCTCGGCGCGGCGTACGTCTGGCTGGTGAAGACAGTGTCCTTCAGCGAGGTGCTGAGCGGGTTGGTAGTGAGCGCGCTTGTATTGGACAGAGCCCAGATGGCGAGGCGGTTGTCGATGCCAGTCCCCGCGATGGAGTTGGGATCAAGCGAGCTCAGGTAGTACATGGTGCCGCCGTTGCTGGCATCGCCGGCCTCGCCGGGCGCCGGCTGCGCCGGCTGGATCGTGAAGCCATCCTCTTGCATGGGGTTGATGGCGAAGTGCGCGCCGCGCACGGCGGCGCCCACGGGTGCCTCCAGCAGGGTCTTGGGGAAGGCGTAGAACTGCGCGCCCTCGAAGGTCTGCGTCACGTCGACCGTGTTGCCAAAGAAGAACGCGTTGCTGTTGATGTAGAAGCCGTTAGCGTCGGCGCCGATCTGCGGGTAGTCGGGGAAGCAGGGGCGGTCGGCGGTGCATTTGCCGCCGTCGTTGGTCGTGTTGATTTGGTAGACGTTGTACGCGCCGCGCGGGTCAGACGTCTGGCTCACCGCGACCAGGAGGTTCGTGGGGAGCGTGCCAAAACCGCCGCCGGTGGCGGGGTTGATGGTCTGCTCGTAGACCGACACGAAGAAGTGCCCCGAGGCGGAATCATAGAAGCAGCGGGGATCGCCAATGGAGGGGCCGAACACGGGGGTCGTGCCACGGATGATCGCCGACGTGCCGGTGAAGAACTGGTTGAGGCTCGTCACGCCCGACGCGGGCGTGCCGCCCTTGTTGTAGACGCGCAGGGCATCGTTGACGGCCTCCAGGACGAAGCCGCCGCCGACGCAGAGCGCCTGGTCGGGCGGCTCGAGGCTGAACTGGTTGCGGTTGTCGGCCGTCCGCTGATCGAGGTGCGAGAGGCCGTCGAAGCCGTTGACGAGGATCGTCGTCGCGGCGTTGGGCGCGACGCGGGAGGCCGCGGACGCCGGCGTCACGAAGGCGCTGCCGGTGACCGAGGGAATCGAGAGCCCGGATGGCGGCGACGCGTTGGGATTGAAGGGCCTATCCCCTTCCGGTTTCTGCGGGCCGAGTTCCGTGGCCGCCACGTTCCCGGAGCTCTGGGTGCTCGCCCGCGCGGACGCGCTCGTGGCGGTCATGGAGACGGGACTGGTGGTCCGCAGGAAGGTCGCCGTCGTGGCGGTCGGGCTCTGACCCCCCGACCCAGCGACACGCGGCGCGGCCGCGAGGGCATGTCCCGGCCGGAGCGGGAGGCTTACCAGGGTTCCGACGGCCAGCGTCAGGGCGAGGGATGTACGCAGAAGCTTCACTAGCTGTTCCTTTGCACGTACGCGATGACAAAATAGATGGACAGCGCGATGGGCTGAGTTGGGCGGCGATGGGCTGCAAGGGATTCTCTATCACTGTAGCAAAAGGGTGCGCCAGCGTGCGGGTGACACCTCCTGGCTCTCAATCTCTATGCGGCCTTGTTGCCCGAACCAACCGGGGCAATGTGATCAGCATAGCAGATAGATGCCAAAATCCGGTTAAGATTGGGGGGCAAACTGCCCGCTGGGGTTAAAATCCCGTCATCCAACCACGAAATAATGCACTAGCGCCGCAAATAAAGGCCTATCGCGGATATCTTGCAACGAAAACCTACGCTCATTTGTAGCACAGTAGCATAGGAGAGGGGCGGGCGCGGTATCAACACCACGCCTGCCCCTCTCCTAATGTTCCTGTCGGTTTACTCTGCTACGCTATACCAGATTATCCTCCTCCTCGTCTTGCGTGGGCGCGCCGCGGCGGGCACGACGCCTGTTGCGGTAGACCAACGCGGCCAGAAGCGGTACGAGGCCGGTGGCGAGCAGTTCGCCCGAGCCGAGCTCAGGAGTGGGCGCGCCGCCGCCACCGCCGCCATTAGCCGGCGCGGCGCAGATGGCGCTGTTGTTGTTGACGTTGTAGTAGCCGGGATCGATGATCGACGGGTTGCTGGCCACACCGACGATGTGGCCCGACGCGTCGGTGGCGAACACGCGCACCTGATAGGCGCTATCGCACCGGCCTGCCTGCGGGGTCAGGCCGAGGGCCGCGGCGTCGAGCGTGATCGAGCCGGACGTACTGGGCAGCACGGACGTATGGTAGACGCTGCCGGACTGGCCGTAATTGTCGCCCATGTCGAGCCGGTCGCCGTACGGGTTGGTGAACTTGTTGGCGTCCGGCACGTTGCCCGTCAGGAAGGCGCCCTTGAAGAAATCGGCGGTCGGCGCCGAGATCTCGATCATGCTCCCTGTCGCGCCCTGAACGGCGGTCGTGGTATAGGTGACGGTGAACAGTGACGAGCCGCCGATGCCCAGGTCCGGGAGATCGTAGAAGACCGGCGCGGACGAGCCGTGGCCGTACACGTCGGCCAGGCCCGAGACCTGCGCCTGCACCTTGGGCGTATCGGGGTGCTGTTCGAGCGCCGGGGCGTAGCGCAACGGTGTCCAGGCGCTCGTGCTGCCCACAATCTCGCCGCTCGACGTCGTGCCGCGCAGGGCGATGCCGTACGTACCGGCGCCGTGGCCCAGGCAGGCGGCGACGCGCGGGTCAGCCGGCGTGAGCGTGATCGAGCCGGTGAGGCCCGCCAGCGTAACCTTGCAGCCATGCGCGTCCAGATTGCTGTCGGGGAACGCGCGCGGCAGGGCGCGGTCGATATCGCTGATGATCAACTCGCCGCCCGTGACCGTGGGGTACGCGCCGCTGGCGGGAGTCGAGCTGGCGCGCAGGCCCGTCAGGTCGTAGCTGAAGGTGACGCCGTCAGCAGGCGAGCTCGGCTGGAAGACCGGCTTGAACGACGGCGGCACGGCATGCGTGTACGTCGCGTCGCTCTGGCCCTTGAAGGTGACGGCCATCGCGGTCGTGGCCGCCCCGCTCGTGGCCGCCCCGCTCGTGACCGTCACCGTGACCACGCGATCCGTCGGCGCCGTCACGGGCTGCCCGACAATCGTGAAGATCTCGGAGGGCAGCAGGCGCAGATAGGGCAGGCTGGCGTCATAGTCGCCCGTCGGGACGGCGGTCGTCGTGCCGTTGTAGCCCAGGCTCCAACTGAACGTCGCGCCCGCGGGCAGGAACTTGCCGTCGGCCCCGAAGGTGATCGGCGCGTTGAGGTTGTCGCCGGTCGGGCCAAGCGTCTCGTTGGCGAAGCTCGACTGTGGCGTGAGGCCCTGGCTCAGGTCGATCGTCGCGGTCATCGCCTTCGGGTCCTGCGGCGTATCGGTGTAGAAGCCGCGCCCGAAGCCCGTGCTGTAGGGGACCGCCTTGCGCTGGGCCACGGTCATGCGCACGAACGACGGCGTGGTAGTCCCAGAGCTATACTTGCTGAAGAGGTCGGCCACGGCGCGGGTCAGGTCGAGCTCCGGTCCCACGTAGGCCTTGTCCAGGTCGAAGGCCGGGAACTGATGGGGGCGCGCGGTGGCGATCAGCTCGTCGCGGATATCCGTGGCGCTCAGGGGATGGCCGAGCAGCCGCGCGGTCTGGCGGACGACGGCGGCGGCGGCGGCGATCTCTGGGGCCGAGGCCGAGGTACCGCCGATGAGGCCGGGCTCATCATCGATCGGGTTGGGGTTGGTAGCCTTTCCGGTCAAGAAGCTGGGCTGCGCCAGGAAGAGCACGTCGTCGGCGGGCGCGGAGAGGTTGGTGCGCGAGCCGTAGCCGGAGTTGAAGTTTTGCTGGCCGGTCCAGCGCGTCTCCGTGGTGTGCTGCGTATGCCGCGTCCTGCTGTCGATAACTGTGTTGTAGGGGCTGTTGTTGAAGATATCATTGAGCGTGTCGCCGCCAGCGTCGCTGGCGCCGCTATCGAGCACGAACTGCGGCTCGAAGGTCAGCAGGTAGCTGTAGTTGGGGTTGGTGAAGCCGTTGGGATCGTTGATGTCCACCGGCTTCGATATATCGGTCGTCACCTCGGTCGAGCCGATGATGCCGTTGGGATAGGCCGCCGAGCGCGTGTCGGTCTGGCCGTCACCGGCCGAGATGGACACGAAGATGTCGTTGCCTTGCACCTCCAGTTGGACCGCGTCGTGGATCAGCGCCTCTTCCGTGAAGAAGTAGTCGCCGCTGAAGCCGGGGAAGGCGCCGTCGCCGATCGAGGCGGTCATGATCGTCGGCGTGAAGCGCCTGGTGTCTCCACCGCACAGGAACGCGGCGACGAAGTCGGCCGTGCTGTTCCTGTTCGGATTGACCAGGCGGAAGTTGGCGCCGTAGGCCGCGCCCAGGATGTTGCCGAGTTGTCCCGGCGCCTGCGGGTTGCGCACGCGCGGGTTGCCGTTGGGCGGTGGGGCCATCACGCTGAAGTCGAGCATGGGCTCGGTCAGGTCGTACTGCTGGTTAGGGTCGGTCACGTTGGTGCCGAGTGGGTCGAGGCAGCCCAGGTTACCGGCCTCGTCGGGCGTGCTGACATTGGCGTTCGATGTGTAGGTGGCGATCCTGGGGTAGCCGCGCTGCTCGAGGTAGCGCTGCCCGTTCTCGATCACCGTCGAATCGTCGGCGATACGGCCCAGCGAGATGTTGAGGATCGTCTCGCCCCGTCCGGGCGCCCGACCGAACTTGTTGCGCAGCATCGCGACGGCGCCGGTCAGGTCGTTGCTGGCGGCGTCATGGTAGGACTGCCCGTCGGTGACGTAGCTGTAGTTGGGGATCGCGAGGGCGGCCGCGCGCGACCGCGTCACAGCGGCGTGGGCGCCGGGCGCCTCCCTGGGCGTCGTCGCCGCAGGCAGGCCGTCCTTTTGGACCACCGGTTTGGGGAGGATGAAGTCCGGCGAGGCGGACGCCACGAGCGGCGAACGCGCCAACTCATTGGCCGCCTTGCCGTCGTTGATCTTGGGGTCGAACGACACCTGGTAGACCTGCGTGAAGTCGGTGATGTAGCGGCCGGTCTTGGCCATGGCGCGTGCGCGCGCCGCGTTGAGCGCGGTCGCGTCGATGCCCGCGAAGAGGTGCGTGATGCGCGTCGTGCCAAGCCCGCTCAACGTTTGGTTCAACGTGGCGACGTCCGTCTGCGCGGTGGCCGCGTTGGCATGATACGCGCCGCTTGTCCCGGCGGAGGCAACCCGCGTGGCAGTGACGCCCACGGGGGCACGGAACGCGACCAGCACATCGCCTGGGTGCGCGAGCGTCGCGGGCAGGTTCGTGGGCAGGGAACGCTGTGGGGAGGGTTGCGGGTCGTCGCCCACGCGTTGCGCGGCGTGCGCTTGGGCTCCGTACGCCGTTTGTGGGACCGCGAATCCAAATGGCAAAGCTAGTAGGACGGGCAGGGAGAATGCGGTGAGCAGGCGCCTGCCGCCCCCGCGGAGTCTCCGAATCGATCGTCGAGAAGACTTAGTCTGCACGTGCGATAGTCCTTATCTGTACCTTCGGCACAATCATCGTGTCGGCGCCCCGTCGAGGCATGCCGCGGAACGGCAGCCCGCTAGGGGTGTCAAAGGAGCCCAGGGTGATACGCATGCCGGATCACGGGTAGACGTGTTGGCATACAGACTGCGGAAGATCCTCCTTTCTCAGCTCAGCGTGACGCGGCCTTGTTGCCCGACCAACCAGGGCAATGGGATCAGCATAGCAGAAAGATGTCAAAATCTGGTTAAGATTTGGGGGGAAAATTGCCCGCGGGCGTTAAAATGCCGTCACCCAACCACGAAATAATGCATAAGAGCCGTAGGTAAAAGACTATTATGGATATATTACAGCGCGGATACCGACCGCGCATCGCATGTCGCCCCTAGCCACGCGCTCACCATCCGTGATAGCATAGCGGTGCGATGGATACGTTGCGCGTAGTGTGCAGGGCGCGCCGGACGTTGGTTGCGCGCAGCGGTGTCGGGAGACGGAGGATGGCCTCTCATGGCGGGGATTAGCGGCACACCATGTACACCTGAGGGAGAACGGCGCCGACGGGCGCTGTCCTGCGGTCGACGGCCGCTGGCCTTAGCGACGCCTCCGTCCCTTGTCGCGTGGGCGTTTCATTGTGTCGAGATCTGGCAGGCGCGTCGTCAGGGTGGGCCGCAGTGACCGGCGTAGCGTGGCGCGTCGTCGGAGCGAGCCGGCGCGCGGCCATGGCGATGGTCCTGGTACTCGGCGCCCCGTGGCCCGCGGCAGTCGCGGCAGTTCAGGGCGTGCGCGTGCGCACAGCGACGACGCCTGCGTCGTCGCTGCTACCCGCGACGCTCACGCGCGCCCCCGGCCGCCTCATCCTGGCCAACGGCTATGTGCGCGTCGAGTTCAACCTCACCCATCCTCAGATCGACATCGTGCGCGCCGACTTCTCCGGCGCGGGGAACTACGGGCCTAACCTCCTCGCCGCCGGACGCGACCCGGCCGGCCTCACGCGCGGGGGCATCGTCCTGGAACGCGACGACGCGAAGACGGGAAGCGTCGCCGCTATCACGGGCGCCGCCGGCCCCGGCACGGTCGCGCCGGCCGCCGCGCCGCCCGCGCAAGCGCGCGCCCACAGCTCGTCTCAGGGAGCAAGCGCCCCACCGCGCATCGTCGTGCTCGCACAGGCGCCGGGCCTGGTGCGCGTGCGCATCGACGGTATCGCCGACGACCCCATCACGCCCCTGGTGACCTCGGACTGGACAGTCTCCCTGCCCGCGGGCGCGCGCGCGTTCACGCTTGATGTTGCGGCGCGCGCCCTGCGCGACGCCGGCAACGTGGCCGGGGTTCGCCTCTCTAGCTACCTGGCGCCTTTCTCGACCTACGGCTTCTTCGCGCGCGGCGTGGAGCAGATGATGAACAGCCGCGCGCCTTTTTTCGCCTCAGACAGCCCGTTGCGCCGCTTCTACGCGCTCGGCGGCGGCGGGTCCGTCGACCTGACGGCCACGGGCAGCGCGCGTGAGACGGTGCTGATGAGCGGCCGGCCTGGTTCCGTCGTGCGCGGCGGCATCCAACAGGTCCTAGCCGGGCACTACCCGCGCCACGACACCTGGACGCGCGCCGGATGGGGAGACGCCGCGCCGACGCGGGTGACGGCCGGCGAGACATGGACGGTCAGTGACACGATCGCTGTCAACGACGCCGACTTCCCGGTGGGGAACCTACCGCCCGGTTCCAACCTGCCCGCGGACGATCTGCGCGCGCTGTATACCGCTATCTACGCCTCGTCCGCCGGCGCCCTGGTCACCTACGCCCTGCCGGGCGAAACGGCCACGACACTGGCCACGCCGTGGCGCGACTACGCGCACGGCTACAACTTCTACGACCCCGACACCTGGATGGCGGTCAGCGCGCTCGTCTATTCCGGTGACCCCTACCTGCAAGGTCAGGCCCGCGCGATCATCGACAAGACCGGCGCGCACATCCTGCCGAGCGGGCAGGTCCCGCACCACTTCGTCGATACCACGCCGTCCTACGTCGCCATCAGCGGGGCGACCATGACCGGCCCCAACATCTTCTGGATCGCCTCCGCCTTGCAGTACGCGCGCGCGACGGGCGACTATGACTGGTTGCGCGCCCGCATGCCGCTGCTGGAGCGCGCCCTGGGCTACCTGACCGGCCGTTACGACCCGCGCGTGGGACTGGTCGACGCGCCGGGCCCCCTGTGGATCGACGTCTTCATCCGCGACCACTACGCCTCCGACACCAACGCCTACATGGCGGAGATCCTACGCGAGATGGCCGACGCCGAGCGTTTCCTCGCCGTCAACGACGGTCACGCCAGCCGTAGCGCCGGCGTGGAACTCGCCGCGGGGCACGAGGCCATGGCCCGCTCGATCGCGGCGGCCATGAACGCGCGTCTGTGGGCCGGCGACCACTACATCACCCAGATGAATCCCGACGGGAGCGTGCGCGATTTCGTGGACTACGACGCCAACCTGCTCGCCGTGGCCTTCGGCATCGCGTCGCCCGCGCGCGCCGCCCTGATCATGCGCCGCATCAACGGTGGCGGATGTGGGCCGGCGCCCGTGGAGGCAGGGTACGCCTCCACGGTGAACGCGGCGGGTTTGCTCGACGCGTCGGGTGTGTACTACGGGCCCGGCGACACCTACAACCGCAACCTGGGCGATTCGTCGCTGGCGATGGGCCGCATCGCATGGGCCGATGGGCGCGCCAGCGCCCGCGCCGGCGATCTCACGACGTTCGATGGCCGCGTCCTGGACCCCGTACGCACGGCCCTGCTGGCGCGCACATGGCTCAATGAGCGGTACACCTGCGGCGGGGTCGCGGTGCGCGCCCGCTGCTACCATGAATATCCCGAGATGGTGGCGATGCTGCTGCGCGAGGTGAGATACGGCGTCAACATCGGGCTGCGCACGGTCGACATCAGTCCCCTCGGACCCACGCGCTACCACTATCACATCGGCAACGTGGACGTGGACTATAGCCCCACCGTCGTCGCTTTTACCGTTCCGGGCAGCGGCGACAAGCGCGTCGCAATCGCCCATCTGATCCCCAACGCCCTCTACAACGTCCGCGCGACGGATGTCACGGATGTCGGCGACAGGCGCGTGCGGGAGGCGCGGGCCGTCACGGATGGGCGTGGGACCGTCACGTTCACGGCGCCGATCGGTCTGCAGTGGCGGATACGGACGATATTCGTCCGCCGGCTGCCTTCCCCAGTACGGCCTGTCGGCATCGACCTCGCGCCCTACGTCAACGACGCCGGTGTCAGCGACGACAACGATACGTACCCCGCCGCTTTCGACCGCGCGGGCGATAGCTATTCGCTCCAGGCGCTGGCCGCGTCCGCGAATGGCCAGCGCCTCACCCCCGGTGAGCGGTTCAGCCGCCACGGCATCGCGTTGGCGTGGCCGGACGCCTCCGGCACCCACCCCAACAACGTCATCGCGCGCGGGCAAACGATCAGCCTGACCACGCCGTTGAGCGGGACGGCGCTCGGTGTGGTAGGAGCGTCCGTGGGTGGCGCGGCGATGGGGACGGGCGTGATCACCTATACCAACGGCGTGAGCCAATGCTTCAGCCTGGCGTTGGGTGACTGGGTCGGCGCCACGGCGCCGGGCGATGAGGTGATCGCGCGCCAGGCGTATCGCAACAACAGGGATATGGGGTCGAGTCAGAAGCCGGTGACGCGCCTCTACTACACGGCGATTGGGCTGGAGCGAGGCAGACGGGTTTCCGCGCTGCGCTTGCCCGTCTTGCCCCGTCCGGCGCACGGTGAGCGCGGCGCGACGCGGGTACAGGTCGAGGAACACATCTTCGCGCTGTCGATCGGACGGTCGTCGGCGCCGGCTGCCTCCTGCGCCGTGGCGACCGCGACACCCACCGCGACGCCCTCAGCCACGCCCACCGCGACGCCTTCAGCTACGCCCACCGCGACGCCTTCGGCCACGCCAAGGTCCTCCGCGACACCGATCCCTTCGTCCACGCCGCCTCCGACGACGATGGTGTCCCCCTCGTCCACGCCGCTGGCACCTCCGACCCTGACCCCGACGCCGTTCGGTGTCCCCTCCCCGACGACGACGGTCACATCGTTTCACCTTGTCGCCACAAACGCCAGCGCCGCGACCGTAACCGTCGTGCCGGGACCGACCGTGACGGTTGTCGCGCGCCCGCCGCTGGCGCGGGTGGACACACCGATTCCAGGACCGGTGCCGACCCCGAACGAGATACCCACTCCAATTCCACGGGCGATACCAAAACCGACGACGCTGGCCGGCGGCTCCGCGGCATGATAGGGTCTGTGAAAAATCCTGGGACCGCCGGCTTCCAGCCGGCCAGCCAGTGCGGGCGAGCGCGTCGATGATAGCGAACGCATCCGGCGCGACCTAGTGCCGGCTGGAAGCCGGCGGTCCCAGGGACGGCAGCCTCCGACTTTTCACAGACCCTAGCGGCATGATGACAGCGTGGACAACGAGGGCTGACGTCTGATAGCGCATGGATCGGACGCAATGTGCGCCTCTGGCTCTTCAAATGCGTGAAACCGTCTCATAAGAGGCGGTTTCACACATAGATGGGGGTGAGAGCGCAGGGAATCGAACCCTGAACCTAGTGATTAAGAGTCACTTGCTCTGCCAATTGAGCTACGCTCCCCGTGGTTACGCCCTAGTATACGCAATCCAGGCTTCCACTGTCAAAGAGCGGGAACGCGCGCTGTGACGAGCAGGATGCGCGTATCGGTGAGCAGGTAGAGCTTGCCGTTTGGGCTCACCGCGATGTCGCGCAGAGTCTCGCCGCCGAGCCCGCCCACGGCCGCCCGCCACTGTACCGCGCCATCAGACCCGACGATGGCGAGCTCGCGCGCCGACGTTACCAGGAAACGCGCGCGCGCCGCGTCAGACCACAGGCCGGTGATGGACAAAGGGATGCGCAGGGTTGTATCCGACGTTTGCCCCCACGGAACAGCCGTGATAGCGCCGTTCGTACGCAGGATGAGCAGCGCGCGCGCCGTCACGCCCAGGCGCGCGGCGCCGGCGCCCGCTAGCGGACGGGCTAGCAGTGGGCGCGGAACCGTGTCGTAACCACCGCCCGTCGACCCGTAATCCCATATCTGTGGCTTGTCGCCGAGCAGCAGTAGGTCGGTTCCGTGTAGAGCGACAGAAACGGGCGCGCCCTGGCTGCTCTGTAAGCGCAGTGGGACGATGGCGCGCGTGTAGTCCGGTCCCCAGTAGCTCCACAACGCGCCCAGACCGTCGAGGATGAACAACCGCTCACCCGCGCGTGATAGGTCGAGCGGCCGCCCCATGATCAAGCCGTTGTCGCCCTCGCGCCAGCGCATGACCTGCGTGAACTGCAAGGCATAGGGTAACCCATTGAGGATGTAGCGGCGCACATGCTCCGCCGCCGCGTCAAGCGTGTAGAGGTCGTCGCTCGCCGCGGCGAGCCGCGTACAGCGCGCGGCCCGTCCCAGGTCGGCCACGACCGTCGTCTGCACCGCGCCGGCGCTTCCCGCCAGTACCCATACGCGCGCCGGGGGCTGATAGGCGCGAACCCCGCCCGGTAAGAGCGCCGCGCACACACATAGTACGATGACCGAGCGCGGCAGCAGCCCCATGCCTCCGGTGAGATGTATCCCGAAACGTACGCTAGGGAGAGGGCGCATAGACAAGCTCACTCGACTGTCGCGCCCACAGGCGCCTCGCTGGCGGCGTGGGCAGCGGCCGGGACCGTTACGTAGACGCGATAGACCTCGCGCACGAGCGCGTAGGCGAAGCCCAGCAGTGGGACGGCGAAGAGCGCGCCCCATACCGCGCCGAGGCTGAAACCAATCAGCACCGCCATGATTGCCGCCACGGGATGGATGCCCACGGCGTGCCCCGAGAGGCGCGGCATGATCACATTTTGCTCCAGCTGTTGCACCACGATGAACCACGCCAGTACGGCCAGCGCCTTCCAGGGCGATTCCACCAGCGCGATGAGCACGGCGGGGACAGTGGCGATGATGGGGCCGAGCACGGGGATCGATTCGGCGATAAAGGCGAATATGCCGATGAGCGGCGCGTACTGCACGCCCAGCACGGCCGCGCCGCCCCCGCCGAGCAGCCCGACCATGAGCGCGACCAGGAGTTGCGCGCGCACGTAGCGGCCGATGATACCGCTGGCGCTACGCACGGCGAACGTCACGCCGGCGGCATAGCGCGCCGGTACGATCCGCGCCGCGTTCGCGCTCATGGTGTGGCGGTCGTTGATGAGGTAAAAGGTCATCACCAGGACGAGCGCTGTGTCGAGCAGAGCGGTTCCGAGCGAGGCGGCGACGGTGAGCGCGCCTGCAATGATGCCCGGTCCAACGTTGCCGATAGCCCCCGTGGCGTTGCCCGCGACATTGCTAACCGGCAGCGCGACGCCGTGCGCCCGCAGCGCTCGGTCCAGATCGGCCGAACGCACGCCGACGCTTTGCAGTAGGGCGGGCAGGCGCGCCTGTAGCGCGCGCGCCTGTCCCACGACCGCGGGCGCGAACAGGAAACCGATACCGGGGACGCACGCGCCGACCGTGAGATAGACGAGCAGGATGCACAGTGGGCGCGGCAGGCGGACGCGCCGCTGCACGGCATCGACGATCGGCGCGAACAGGTAGGCCAGGATAACCGCTAAAAACAGCAGCAGCAGATCAGCGATGACGTGCGACACGAGCCACGCGGCGAATGACACGAGGGCGAGGGCCACCAGGATCGTAAGCAGGATGACGAGGAGCCTCGTCCAGTTAATAGCAGCCATGTGGTTAAGCGCTAACGCTACCTATCCCCTAAATACGAGCGCTCGATTTCGCCGCCGGCCGCGATCTCGGCGGCGCTGCCCGCGACGTCGATACGTCCATTCGAGAGGACGTAGGCGTAGTCGGCGATCTTGAGCGCCATCTTGGCGTTTTGCTCCACCACTATGACGCTGGCCCCGCGCGCGCGGATCTCCTGGATAACGGCGAAGACCTGCTGGGTGACCAGCGGCGCCAGGCCCAGGCTGGGCTCGTCGAGCAGCAGGAGTTTGGGGCGCGTCATCAGCGCGCGCCCGATGGCCAGCATCTGCTGCTCGCCCCCCGAGAGCGAGGCGGCCCCCTGCGTCATGCGCTCCGCGAGCACCGGGAACAGGTCGCAGGCGTCGGCGATGCGGCGACGCGTCTCCTGACGGGACAGCAGATGCCCCCCCGCCAACAGATTCTGCTCGACGGTGAAATTGGTGAAGACGCGCCGGCCCTCGGGGCACAGCGCAATGCCGCGTGCGACGCGCCGCGCCGCGTCCAGCCGCGTGATGTCCGTCCCATCGAAGATAATGCGGCCCTGCCGCGGACGCAGCAAGCCCGCGATAGCCTTGAGCGTGGTGCTCTTCCCCGCGCCGTTGGCGCCCAGGATGCAGACCAGCGCGCCGTCCGCAGCCTCGAGCGAGAGCGCGCGCACGGCCACGATCGGGCCGTACGCGCAGGTGATAGCCTCAACTGTCAGCATGGCCTACTACTCCGTCCCGAGGTAGGCGGCGATGACGCGCGGATCGGCGCGAACGTCCGCCGGGGCGCCCTCGCCGATCTTGATCCCGAACTCCATGACCACGATGTGCGACGACACGCCCATCACGAGGCCCATGTCATGGTCAATCAGGAGCACCGTCGCGCCATACTCACGCGGGATGCGCCGGATCACCTCGGTCAGCCACACTTTCTGCGTGTCTTGCAGGCCGGCCGCCGGCTCGTCGAGGAGGAGCAGCGTGGGATTGCCGACGAGCGCGCGGCCCATGTCGACGAGCTTTTGATCGCCGAACGACAAATCTCCCGCGCGCCGCCCGCGCAAGCGTTCGATATCGAGAAAGGCCAGCGCGCGTTCGGCGCGGTCGCGCGCCTCGCGCTCGTGCCGGCGGGACGCCGGTAACCGCAGCGTATCCTGGAGCAGACCGGCGCGCGACCGATGGTCGTAGCCGAGCAGCAGGTTGTCGAGCACGGTCAACTCCTTGAACAGAGCCACGTTCTGGAAACTGCGCGTGATGTTGTGCCGGATGATCGTGTACGGCGGCAGCCGCAGCAAGTCGACGTCGCCATAACGCACGTCGCCCTGCTGCGGGCGGTAGAAGCGGCTGATGACATTGAGCACCGAGGTCTTACCCGCGCCGTTGGGGCCGATCAAGCCGCATATCGCGCCCCCGTCCACCTCGAATGACAGATCACGGATCGCCTGGACGCCGCCGAACGAGAGCGATATGTTCCTCAAGCTAAGCGAGTGGCGCGGCGTCATGCGCTCACCTTGCCTGCCACGGGGTCCGCGACGGGGCGCCGGCTGGTGATAAAGCGCGTGAGACGACGCGGCAGCGCGGCCAGCCCATGCGGCGCCAGCAATAGCATCAGCACCACGACGGCGCCGATTATGGCGTCCGACAACCCACCGGAGTTGGCGGCCCCTTCACTGACGATCTCGAGGATGATAGCGCCGGCCAGCGCACCCCATACGGAGGCCAGGCCGCCGACGATGACCATGGCCAGAAACAACAACGAGAGCGAGAAGTCGAAACTGGCCGGAGCCACCAATCCCTCACTGTGCGCGAACAGATCGCCGGCAATGCCGCAGAAGAAGGCGCTGGTGGTGAAGAGGATAACCTTGGTCCGGCGCGTGTTGACGCCCATCGCCGTCGCCGCGGCTTCGCTGTCGCGCACCGCCATAAAGGCGCGGCCCGTGCGTGTCCCCAGCATACTCAGGATCGCCGCGAGACAGAGCGCGACTACGACGAGCACGAAGTAATAGAGCGAGGGTTGCGGAGACGGCTGCGCGCCGAACGAGAGTGGGCCCAGCGTGGCCGTGGGCACAGTCAGGCCCGTTTCACCCTGGGTGACGGTGTCTAGATTGAGCGCGATTTGCGGGATGGCGACGCCGAACCCGAGCGTCGCGATGGCGAGGTAATGCCCGCGCAGCCGCCCCGTGGGCAAGCCGAGTAGGAAACCGACCACGGCGGTGACGACCGCCGCCGCCAGCAACTCCAGTGGGATGGGCACGGGCTGCCCGTTGGCGTCGGCGGCCAGGCGATGCAGTCCGCCCGGCAAATGGTCCACTACTCCCGACGGTATGAGGCCGTTGTTGGCGATGATGGCTCCCGTATAGGCGCCCACGGCCAGCAGCCCCGCATGGCCGAGCGAAATCTGGCCGCCATAGCCCACGAGTAGGTTGAGCGTCACCGCGACGAGCCCGTAGACGAGGCAGCGCGTCGCCACCGACATCGTGAACGCGTCATTGCCGGCGATAACCGGGAAGACGGCCGCGGCCACGACGAGGAGCGCGATGCCAAGGGGCTTTACCATGCTTCTTTTCACTACCGTCATTTTTTCACTGTCGTCATTGCCGTGTTTTGGCCTCCACGCCGAACAGACCCTGTGGCCGCACGTACAGCAAGACCACGATGAGCAGGAAGATAATGCTGAGTTCGTAGTTCGTGCTCAGGTACGCCCCCACCAGCGACGAGATGATGCCGACCAGGAAGCCTCCTACGACGGCGCCGGCCAGCGACCCGAAGCCGCCGAGCACGGCCGCAGCGAAAGCGTAAACCGCGATGTTGTCCATCATGGTTGGGCTCAAGCTCACCGTTGGCGCGACAAGAATAGCGGCGACACCTGTAACCAGCACACCGATGGCCCATGACGCCGTCACGAAGCGGAACACGCGAATGCCCATCAGGGCGGCCACCTCGCGGTCCTGCGAGACCGCCTGCATAGCCAGCCCCACCCGCGTGCGCTCGAATACGACGTAAAAGACGATGGCGAGCGCGACCGTCAGGACCACGATTAAGAGGTCATTGGCATTGATATAGAGCGATCCCAGCGGCGCCGGGTCGGCGTTGGATAGTTTGGGCACCGTCTTCTGATCGTACCCCCACATGCGCCCCGCCACGCCGCGTATGAAGAGCAGTAGCCCCAACGTGAGCACGATCTGGATCAGCAGGGGTGAGCCTTCGATGCGCCGCAGGAAAACCGTTTCCGTGACGACGCCGATGAGCAATGCGCCGACGAGCGCCAGCAACCACGCCCCGACCAACGGCAGACCGGCCTGGTTCAGCGCGGACCACAGGATCATAGCCACCGCCATGCCCATCACGCCCGATGCGAAGTTCACGACAGCGGTCGTCTTGAAGATAAAGACCAACCCGAGCGCGGCCAGCGCGTAGATCGCCCCGAACCCCAGCCCGCTCACGACGTCTTGAAGAAACTGTGTCATAAGAATGTGTAGTGTTGAGTGTTGAGTGTTGAGTTGCTCGGCATCAAGTGCCGCGCTCGATCCCAATCAACTGGTTACTCGTCACTCAACACTCAACACTCGTCACTCAACACTAACCGTTTACTGGCTGGAAGGCGGTCGGTCCAGCTTTCACGATTGATGTATCCTGCAGGCCGTGGTGGTTGGTCGAGCTATAGCTGATTGAACCGCCAAGAGTTTGCAGGTTTTTGAGGCCGTTGAGCGCCGCCATGTACGCGGATCTCGTGACGCTGCCGTCGATGTGCTGCAGCCCGGCCACCGCGATCTGCGCGTCCATGTAGCCCCAGGCGGCAAAGATCGAGGCCGGCTTGCCGGACTGGTATTTGGACATGTCTGACAGGAACGCTTTGACCTGCGCGTTTGATGAGTTGGCCAGCAGCGGCGGGATGAAGGACGCGACGTAGCTGCCGGGGAACTCCTTGGGCGACGAAGAGTAGAAGGTTGGGAGCGCCGATGCCTGGCTCATCAGCTTCTGGGGGTGATAGTTGATGTTGGCCATGGCGTTGAGGAAAGACACGGCCTTGCCGGGGCTGGCCAGGACGAAGACGGCGTCGACGCCCTTGGTCTTCATCTGCTCGGCCTGCGCGCTGAAGTCGTCTTGTGAAAGGTCATACGATATGTCCGCCGCCGGCGACACACCCATCGCGATCACACCCGAACGCAGGCTCTTCCCATAGTCGTCGTTTTGGTAGATGATGCCCATTTTCTTGGCGTGCAAGCTCCTCATCGCGTACTTGGCGAGCAGCTGGCCCTCGGACTTGTACGCCGGCCAGCTCAGGTAGACCGTCTTGACGAACGGGCTCTGTAGGTAAGTCGCCCCACTGTGCGGCGATATAAGCGGTACGCCGGCCGGCTCCAGCACGGTCAGATCGGCCTTGATCGCGGCCGACCCGTTCATGCCGACGGTGGCAAAGACGTGATCCTGGTCGACGAGCTTGACGGTATTCTGCCGGGCGATCGCCGGCAGGTACTGGTCGTCGTACATCTTGAGTTGCAGCTTGTGACCTTTGACGCCGCCGTGCGCGTTGATAGCGTCGAAGTACGCCTGAATACCGGCCGTCGATTGGCCGTACAGCGCGGCAGACCCGGACTGTGGGACGCTCTGTCCGAACAAGATCGAGTTGCTGGTTACACCGGGGTCGCTGGGGACGCGCGGAGCCGCGGCGTGTGTGCTGGTCCACGCCCCCGCCGCCGCCAGCGGCAAGAGAGCGGCGACGCCAATGCGAGCCCCGAGCGGGAGCCTACGCGAGCAAGGGATACGCGTCATGATCAAAGGCCTCCTCTATAATACCTGCGCTACATCGACGCTCCATCGCGTGGTAGCTTGTACATAGTATCATTTTCGTGCGACCGCATACAATCCACCCATAGGGCCGCGAGGCCCTCCAGCGGATCGGTGGGCGGCGCGAGGCCGAGCAGGCCGCGCATCCGCGCCACGTCGGCGACGAAGCGCGTCACCTCGATGGCGCGCGCCGGCGCCACGCGCAGGCCAACCTCGCGCGACGGCAGGCGCGCGATCCGGTTGGCGAGGTCGCGCAGCGGCGTGCCAACCCCGCTCCCCACGTTGACCACTCGCCCGCCCAGGCTCACCTCGGCCGCGCGGCGTAGCGCCGCCACGACGAGGTCGACCGGGACGAGGTCGAGCACCTGCGCGCCGCCGTAGAGCTCCAGGTCCTCACCGCGACGCGCGCGGTCGAGCCAAATCGGGATCACGCGGTCGCGGTCGCCCGAACCACAGACATTGGCCAGGCGCAACACACTCACGTCGAGTCCGTACGTGTTCTGGAAGGTACGGCAGTAGACTTCCCCCGCTACTTTACTCGCGCCGTAGGCGTTCTTGGGATCCATGGGGCGATCTTCGGCCACCGGCAGTTGCTCGACTTCACCGTAGACCTCGCGTGAGGAGGTGAAAACGACCCGTTCGACGCCGGAGTCGCGCGCCGCGACGAGCACGTTGTATGTCCCGACGACGTTGCTCGTGAACGAGTAGTCCGTATCGGTCACGGCGCCGAGCACGTTGCTCTGCGCGGCGAGGTGGTAGACGCGCTGGACGCCGCGCATGGCGAGGGTAACCGTGTCGCGGTCGCGGATGTCGCCCTCGACGAGGCGCGCCTCACCGGACAGTTTGGCGCGGACGCCGCGCCGCATATTGTCGAGCGCCACGACCTCGTCGCCCGCCGTCAGCGAGGCGGCCACCAGATGGGCGCCGATGAAGCCGGCGCCGCCCGTCACAAGTATCTTCATGCCGACGCCCCCACGGCGGTCGCCAACCGCGGCGCACCCTTGCCTTGATCGGCCAGGATGCGGATGAGCGAGGCGACCATCTCCTCGCGCATGGGCGAGTTCAGGGCCAGGGCCAGCTGCGTCTCGGCGAGCCCGAAGGGAACGCCCATGTCGTAGCGCTCGCCCAGCGTCTCGAAGGCCAGGTAGGGCTCGCGCGCGGCCAGCATGGCCTGCGCCGAGGTGAGCTGGAATTCGCCCTTCTCCCGCACGTTGTGCGCGATGTTTTCGCCCAGGCAGTCGAACAGCGCTGGGGTGAAGACGTGCATGCCAAAAAAGCACAGATACTCGTCAGGCCGCAGGCCGGGCGTGCGCAACTCCCGTGCCGCCCGCTCCGGGCTCGGCTTCTCGACCATCGCCGTGACCCGATACACATCACTCTGGTCGCCATTATGCCCGCCGTCCGGGATGTCGACCGGCGCGCCCCGGACCGTGCCGAAGAGGCTCAGCAGACGCTCGGGCGTACGCTTGACCGCCGAGACCGTCTGACCCGTGCGCTCGAAAACGTCCACGACCTGCCGCGCGCAGCGGCGGCCGGTGGGATCGGACGACACGTACACATGGTCGCCGAGCAGCAGCAGGAACGGTTCGCCGCCGACCCAGTCTTTGGCGGCGTAGACGGCATGACCGTAGCCCTCGGGGGAAGACTGCGTGACGTAGGACAGCGCCCGCTCGATGCGCGCGAGCCGTGCCGACTCCTGGAGCGCCCACTCCTTGCCCTTATAGGCGGGGAGCAGGTCCTCGGACAGGCCGCGGAAGTGCTGGCGATACATCTCCTCATCGCCGGGGGCCGTCACGATGCAGACCTCATCGATGCCGGCGTCCAGCGCCTCCTCGACGATGATCTGCAGCGTCGGCTTGGTCAGCCCGTCGACATCAACGAGTGGGAACATCTCCTTCTGCACGGTGGTCGAGGCGGGATATTGCCGCGTCCCGCGTCCCGCCGCCGTGATAACCGCTTTGCGTACTTTCATCCGTTTATCCCCTAATCACTCTTGTATAATAGCCGTTGTAGCACGGGCGCGATGTCCCGGCGCAACGTGTCGTTGGCGTAGCCCACCCACGCCACGGGGCTCGTCGTATCGAGGGGCGCCGCGAGCGTTTCCCCGCGCGCGCCGGTGACGATCACGCCTGCCTCCTGGGCGATGATCCAGGTACAAAGATCGTAGGGGTGACAGCACAGGCGCGGCACGCCCTCCGATGGGTCGTGCAAGAGGGGGCGCAGGTCGGCCAGGAAGCGGTCGTGGCCCACCATCAACTCGTAGAGCTGTCCGCCCGAGGCGATGTACTCGTCGTCGAAGACCTGCGGTGACTCGGTCGGTGGCGGCCCCAACAACTCACGATAAAGATCCTCCTCAAGGCGCGCCGCCGCCGCCTTGCCGCCGGGGAAGAACTTGCTGATCGCGGCGAAGCCGCCCGCCAGCGTCGTGGCCTGACTCGGCCGCGGCGTGAAGGGGACGACCGTCCCGGCGCGCAGGTCGTGTGTCTCCGCGCCGACGCCCTCGCCGCGCGCCGCCCACAGTACGTCGGCCAGCGCGGCGCGCGCGGTCGGCAGTTCGGCCTGCAGCGCCACGGAGATATCGGCCAGGGTCGGGTAGTATCCGTCGGACGGGGGCGGGGCCACGCCGAAGAGCGCCCAGGCGCTGCGCTTGCCGTACATCAAGCCGCGCGTACCGTCGATCGGGTCGACGATCATGGTAAAGGTGAGGCGCGCCGGGTCGGCCCCATCGGGGAAGACGCGCTGGCCTCCCTCCAGCCCCTCGGCCACGAGCAGGAAGGGTAGTTCCTCACCCCACCGCGCGCAGTAGGCGAGCAGCGCGCCCTCGCCGTGTTCGTCGAGCCGGAAGACGGTATCGCCGCCGCGCTCACCCGTGGACATAGCGAGTTCTTCGATGGTCGAGGCGCGCACGCCGCGCCCCACCGCGTCGCGCATCTCCAGCGCCAGCGCCCGTAGACGCGCCACGAAATAGGCCGCGTCGCGCGGCAAACTAGCAGTCATGCACCCCTCCGTTCTCATCGACGAGGGCGCGCCGCACCGGCGACGCCCAGGCCCCATCGGAACTCCCCGCGAGCGCCGTCGCTTGACGCTCGCTCCTCCGCGTATACTCCGCGCGTACAGCCTCCACGGCGTCCTCCACCCCTGGACCCGCGCCCAGGATAGCTACCGTACCCCCCGCGCCGCCGCCGGTGATCTTGGCGCCATAGAGACCGCGCGCGGGACCCAGGTCGCGGACGAGGTCCACGATCAGATCCGTTTCAGACGTGCCCAGACCGCAGCGCGTTCCGTAGCTTTCGTGGGAGCGATACATCGCCGCCCCCGCCTCCACGAGGGCCGCCGAATCGCTGTCCCGCTCGTAGCCGTCGAGGGCGTCCAGGAACGCCGCGACGTTGGCCTGCTCCAACACCGGATGTGTCGCGCAATCGCGCACGCGATAGACGGCGTCGGGCTCGACGCGCGTCGCATCGTCCCCGGTCTCGCCATAGCGATCGAGGAATGCGGCGCCGCCCAACTCCTGAGGCAAGAGCGGGGCGTAGCGCGCCAGGAAGCGCGCGAGCGCGAGGTTGCAGAGGTAGCCACCGGTCGGTTCGGCGGGGTCGTGTGCGGTGATAATGGCCCGCCCCATGAAGGCGGCGGTGCGCACGCGGCCGTATTGGCTCCCAGCTACCCGGTGGGCCACGCCGCTATCGAGCCCCAAGACTCGCACGCCTGCGGGCAGCCGCCGCTGCCCCATCAGCGCGGCCGGCTGCCCGCCTGAGGCTTGACAACGCAGCATCAGCAGATGTCCGGCACGTCCGAGCGTCGCCGCAGCCTGATCCATGATACCGCAGGGCGCGCCCGCCACGCGGTGCTCGGCCTGTTGCGCCAGCAGCGCCAGGCCCAGCGGGTCCAGATCGAGGTCCCAGAGCGCCGCGAGCGCGCGCAGGGTCGCGACCTCCAATGCGGCCGACGACGAGACGCCCGCTCCCGCCGGCACGTCGCTCCGTACAAAGAGACGGACGCCGCCACCAGCGCTGAGTAGGCCGGCCGCGTGGAGCACCGCTAGCGGGCCAAGGACGTAGGCCGCCCAGTGGGCGTCATCCGCCTCCAGGGCGGCGCGCAGGCGTTGCGGCGCATTCGCCGCCGGGCCGTCGTCGATGACGGCTCTGGGTACACGCGCCTCGACGACGGTGGCGCGCAGCCCATCGGTGCGATCGCTGCGGGCCACGAGCAGCCCATCGCCGGTCGCCTGGGCAACCACGCGGACGCTGCGATCCAACGGCAACTCCAAAACCGTCGCGCCCGAGTAGTCGGCGATCCCGCCCAGCACGTCGAGCCGCGCGGGGGCGCGCGCCACGACGACGGGGCCGCCGGGCTCAAAGAATCGACCCGGCACGTCCTCTCCCATCGAGACCGCCATACCGTCTCCCCACACTCTTACCTATTTTCATCACTCGCTGAACAAATACAGGTATAACACGGATCGCGCCCTGATGCTCACGCTGATTTGCCACGACCCCACGCTCTCGCGCGCGTCGATCGCTCGTCAGACGACGTTGAGCCCCGCGTCGGTCAGCGGGATCGTCGATCACCTGATCCGCGAAGGATTCGTGCGCGAGGAAGCGGCCGCGGCGACGGGGGCCGTGGGTCGGCGCCCGGTGCGCCTCGTCTTCAACCCCGCCGCGCGCGTGACCTTGGGGATCGCCATCGACGTGCGCGACGTCACGGCGGGACTCGACGATCTCGGCGGCGAGATGCGCGCCACGCAACACGCCGTGGTCGCGCCGGAAGCCGGGCCAGCCGCGATCGTCGACGCGGTGACGCAAGTGGCGCGGCGCGCGTTACGCGGCGTCGCTAGCCGCGACGTGTTGGGTGTCGGGGTGGCCGTACCGGGCTTGGTGCGCTGGCCTGATGGCGCCATCCTCTTTTCGCCGAACCTAGGGTGGCGCGACGTACCTATCCGGGCCATGCTGGAAGAGCGTCTGGGGCGGCCGGTCCTGGTCGACAACGAGGTGCGCGCGCTGGCCCTGGCCGAGCATTCCTACGGAGCGGCGCGCGGCGCGCGCACGGTTGTCGTGATCGACGCCGCGTACGGCGTCGGGGGGGCCGTTATCATCGACGGCGCGCTGTACCGCGGCGTCCACGGGGCTGCGGGAGAAGTCGGCCACAACATCGTCGAGCCCAACGGAGCCGTGTGCGGCTGCGGCAACCGGGGGTGCCTGGAGACGGTAGCATCGGCCCACGGTCTCGTCGCCCGTGCGGCCGACGCCTTGGCCGCCGGGCGCGCCTCCACGCTCACGGCGGACGTAAACGCTCCTGGCGGGCTCACGCTCGACCACATCGTGGCCACCGCGCGAGGGGGCGACGCCCTGGCGTGTGAGTTGTTGGCGCGCGCCGCGACATACCTGGGTCTGGCGGTCGCCAACGCGATCGACAACTGGGACCCCGAGCGCGTCGTGCTCAGCGGCCCCGTGGCGCTAGCCGTGGGGGATCTGCTCGACGACGCGCTCGTCGGTGGGCAGCGCGCCATCCTCGACGTGGGACGCGCGCGCGTCCCCGTCGCGCGCGCCGCGCTCGGCGCGGACGCGAAAGTGATCGGCGCGGCGACGTTGGCCGCCGCCGACTACCTCGACGCGCCGCTCCACGCGTCGTCATAGCACGATTGGCATGTTGCGCCCCTATCGCCGTACAATCACAGTGACCCACCGGGTGTTAACAGAAAGGCTTATCCCATGACCCTCTCTATTGTAGAAACGCCCGTCCCGCTGCGGACAGACGCGCACGGGACCGTGCGCGTTGGCGGCACGCGCGTCACGCTGGACAGCGTTGTCGGCGCTTTCCTCCAAGGGGCGACCGCCGAGGATATCGTCCGCAAGTATCCAACGCTCAATTTGGCCGACGTGTACGCGGTGCTCTCCTATTATCTGCGGCGTCGTGCCGACGTCGACGCCTACCTGCGTGAGCAGGAGCGGGAAGCCGTGGCTATTCGCAGGCGGATCGAGGCGGACTCTAACCATAACCAGAATGACATCCGCGCCCGCTTGTTGGCGCGCCTACAAGGTCAATAGCTCAGTGTGTCGCGATTCATCGCCGACGAGAACTTCGACAATGATGTTATTCATGGCTTGATGCGTCGCAAACCGGATATAGACATCATCCGCGTCCAGGATATCGGCTTATTGACGGCGGACGATCCGACGATCCTTGCCTTCGCGGCTCAGGAAGGACGACTCTTGCTCACTCAAGACATCAAAACCGTCCCGGGCTATGCGTATGCGCGGGTGCGCACTGGTCAATCGATGCCCGGGGTCGTCGCTGTCGGCCGCGACATACCCATCGGCGAGGCGGTCGATGACATCCTGCTGCTAGCCGAGGGCAGTCGTGAGGGCGAATGGGAAGGGCAAGTCGTCTATTTGCCCCTGTAGCGCTGTAGGGCAGCGCGGCGCGCGCGGCGCGGACGCCAAGGTGATCGGCGCGGCGACGCTGGCCGCCACCGACTACCTCGACGCGCCGCTCCGCGCATCGGCGTAGCGCGGTCTAGCTGCCGCAGGACTGGCGCACGATCAGGCGTCTCAGGTCATGGAGGAACTTGTGCAAGAGCAGAATATGAGGGGAGCAAAGGGGTAGTGAATCGCGTCATCATCGAGCCGACGGGGGAGCGGCGCGCATCAACAAGAATATCTATGGGCACTTCGCCGAGCACCTTGGCCGCTGCGTCTACGAGGGCCTGTGGGTCGGCGAGGACTCGCCCATCCCCCACACGCACGGCATCCGCGACGACGTGGTGGCGGCGCTGCGGCGCGTCAGGGTCCCCGTGTTGCGCTGGCCCGGCGGCTGCTTCGCCGACGAGTACCACTGGCAGGACGGCATCGGGCCGCGCGCGGAGCGTCCGCGCATGGTCAACACGCACTGGGGCGGCGTAACCGAGGACAACGGGTTCGGCACCCACGAGTTCTTCGACCTGTGTGAGCGGATTGGGGCCGCGCCCTACATCTGCGGCAACGTCGGCAGCGGCACGGTACAGGAGATGCAGCAGTGGGTAGAGTACAGCACCTTCGACGGCGTGTCGCCGATGGCCGACCTGCGCCGCCGCAATGGCCGCGAGGCGCCCTGGCGCCTGCCCTACTTCGGCGTCGGCAATGAGAACTGGGGCTGCGGCGGCTCGATGCGCCCCGAATACTACGCCGACCTGTACCGCCGCTACCAGACGTATGTGCGCCACCTCGGCGGCAACAATGTGTTCAAGATCGCCTGCGGCCCCAACCGCGACGACTACCACTGGACCGATGTGCTGATGCGCGAGGCGGCCCCCGCGATGGACGGGCTTAGCCTGCACTACTACACCACGCCGGGCTCCTCCTGGCAGCAGAAGGGCTCGGCCACCGCGTTCGACGAGGCGAAGTGGTTCGTCACGATGCAAAAAGGCTTGCATATGGACGAGCTTGTGCGCAAGCACGCCACCATCATGGACCGCTACGATCCGGGCAAGCGCGTGGCCCTCATCGTTGACGAGTGGGGGACCTGGTACGATGTGGAGCCGGGCACGAATCCGGGCTTCCTCTACCAGCAGAACACGCTGCGCGACGCCCTCGTAGCCGGGCTCTCCTTAAACATTTTCAACAATCACGCCGACCGCGTGCGTATGGCCAACATCGCGCAGACGGTCAACGTGTTGCAGGCGCTTATCCTGACCGATGGGCCGCGCATGCTCACCACGCCGACCTACCACGTCTTCGACATGTACAAAGCGCATCAGGACGCTACGTTGCTGCCCTGTCAGGTAGCATGCGACTCCTACGACCTGAACAGCCAGAAGATACCGCGGTTGAGCGTCTCCGCGTCGCGCGACGCCGACGGCCGCGTCAACCTCACGCTCTGCAATCTGCATCCCCGCCTAGAAATGGAGGCGCGCTGCGACCTGCGCGGCCATGCGCTGGAGGAGGCGGAGGGGTCCGTCCTCACCGCGGATGCCATGAACGCGCACAACACGTTCGCGGACCCCGATCGCGTCAGCCCGGCTGATTTCACCCAGATGACGCTACAGCGCGACCGGATCGTCGCGACCCTGCCGCCCATGTCGGTTGTGTCCCTGTCCATCCATGTCGGGTCATAGAGCGGGACACGAACGCTTACCCCCGGCCTACAATCGATTCCGAAGTCTGCTCCTCTCTTAAATACGCGGACGCCGACCCCTTGGATCATGTCCATGACACTCCCAAGACTACAGCCTTGGACTCTACGGCGATCTATTGTAGACACTAGCCTACCTGCCGGTTGGATGAGCGAGGCATGGTTCCTGCTTTACATGGCGCCATGGTCACACGCGGCCGTGGAAACGAGCTAGAGATCGCGCCCCCATTGATGCTCCACGCCGCCCCGTGAGATCACGCCCCCATAAACGCCCCTATGGCCCCACCAGAGGAAAGGTTGTTCATGGACACAGCACTCACACGGCGTACCTTGATGCGGCGCGCTGGAACCGGTCTTGCCGGCGCCGCGGCCGGGTCCGCGCTCCTGCCCGCGGCGCCGGCCTTTGGCGCCGCGCCGGCGGCTACGCGCAGCAGGATCACCGGCCCCTTGACCCTGCAGATGCAGGCGATCGCGGACGCGGCGCAGATGGGGCGCGCGCTGCCGATCCAGACGCTCTCGCCCGACAATGCGCGCGCGCAGCCCTCGCCGCGCGACGCGGTGGAGGCAGTGCTCGCGCAACAGAACGGCCCGCACATCGTCGAACCGGTCGGCAACGTCCAGCACATCACCTTCCCCGGGCCGGGCGGCCCAATCTTGGCCCGCGTCTACACGCCCGCGGTTCCGAGACCCTACCCCGTAATGGTCTACTTCCACGGCGGCGGCTGGGTCGTCTACAACCTGGACACCTATGATACCTCCTGCCGCGCGCTGTGCAACGCGGCGGGCGCCGTCGTCATCTCCGTCAACTACCGCCTGGCCCCGAGCACAAGTTTCCCGCCGCGGCCGAGGACGCCTACGCGGCGACGCAGTGGGCCATCGCCAACGCGGCCGCGTTCGGCGGCGTCCCGTCCCGCGTCGCGGTCGTGGGCGAGAGCGCCGGAGGTAATCTAGCCGCCGTGGCGGCCCTGATGTCGCGCGACCGGCACGGCGCCATGCCCAACCACCAGGTGCTGGTCTACCCCATCACCAATTATGCCTTCAATACCCCCTCGTACCTGCAGAACGCCGTCGACGCGCCGTTCCTGACGCGCGCCGCGATGATGTGGTTCTGGCAGCAGTACCTGCGCACGCCGGCCGACGGAGCCAACCCGTACGCCTCACCGCTGCGCGCGCCAAGCTTGAGCGGCCTGCCGCCGGCGACGATCATCAACGGCAACGACGACGTACTGCGCAGTGACGGCGAAGAGTACGCCGTACGGCTGCGCCTGGCCGGCGTGCCCACCACGCGGACCCTTTATACAGGCGTGTCGCACGAGTTCTTCAGCATGTCTATCGCGCTCCTACAGGCGCGGTTGGCCGTGGCCGAGGCGGCGGCGGCCATCAAGGCGGCCGCTCCGACTGGCAAAGGGTAACAGTAACAGGCTAAAAGCCCGACCTACAGTAGCCGCGTCTTTGACCGTCAGGAACGGCCAGGAGGATTTCCTCCCGGCCGTTCCTGACGGTTTTAAGATACCGGACGAGCCGGCCACTGGCTACAATAGTGGCCCCGTCATGATTCGACGGCCATCTCATCCACGACGTCGACGACGCCGGGAATGCGTGAGGCAATCTCGGCGGCGAGGTCGGTGTCGTCCAGGCTCTGCACACGGCCGCGCAGGTAGACGACGCCGTCGACCGTGTAGACGTGCAGGTTGAGGGCGCTCGTCGCCGCGTCGGTGCGTAATAGATCGCGCACGCGCTCGGTGATCTCATCGTCGCCCGGCGACCCCGCGCGCTCCTCGGCGCCTTCGCTCGTCCCCGCGAAGCCCTGCGCCACTTCGATGGTATCGCGGCCGCCTGGGACAACCGGAGGGTCCGTCGGCGCGATGTAGGGCTCGGCATAGTCTGCGGCGGCCAGGGGGTCGTCCGTGACGCCGGTCCTGTCGTCGGCGCCTTCCAGGCCGAGCGTCCCCGTATCTTCCTCGTCGATGCCGGCGCGGCGTGCCTGCAGGGGGTCGCGCGAATTGTCGTAATCGACCACTAGTAGCTCTCCTCGTCGTTATCGCTTGTCCAAGGTATGGCGCGCACGGCCCGCACACATAGGCGCCTTTGCGCGTAGTGTGTATAGTAGCACGTCGCGTTCCAGAGGGTCCTACGTTAGCCGGATTTCGCGCGGGCTTGCTCCACCCGCGCGGCGAACGTCCGCTCGCCCAGGCGCGCGAGGATGACCAGCGCCGCGTCGAGCCGTTCGCGGGCGCGCGCTGACTCGCCCTCCTTGCTATGCAGCAGCGCGTAGGTGTAGAGAGTCTTGGCCTCGGCATAGGGATAGGTGATGGCCCGCGCCAGGGCCAGGGCGTCCTCCAGGTCGCTTTCGGTTTCCTGCCGGCGCCCCATGCGTAGCGCCACCAGCGCCCGCACCCGCAGCGCCTCGACCAGGACCACGCGCATGTTCTCCCGCGCGGCCCGCGCGACCGCCCGCGCGGCGGACGCGATCGCCCGTGCGTCCTCGCCCAGGTCGAGATAGGCCCAGGCCAGCAGCGGCAGGAGCGTCGTCACGAAGGTGTCCTGCCGGCCGGGGCCGTCGAGGAGCGGCTCGAGCCGGGCGCGCGCCGCGTCGGGGCGGCCTTCCAGCAGATCGAGCTCGGCCAGCACGGTATGCGCGTAGCGCAGCGGCTGCAGGTCCCCGCTGTGTTCGGCTAGGGCGAGAGCCTGCCGCAGGTAGGAGACGCCCGCCTCGCGCTCCCCTTCGGCCAGGGACAACTGGCCCAGCTCGAACAAGGGATAGGGGGACCGCCAGGACGCGCTCGTGCGCTGGTCCATGGCTCCGGCGCGCTCCAGCTGCCCGCGCGCCAGGCGCCACTCGCCCCTTAAGAACGCTTCCATGCCGCGCCTAAACGTCATGTAGGCCACTAGCACGGGATCACCCAGGCGCTCGGCCAGTTCCAGTCCCCGCGCGATGTAGGCGCGATCCCGGTCGAACTCCCCGCGGAACAGGTGGACCAGCGCCGCGCTCGCCAGTGCCCAGCACAGGGTCCAGGGGTCGTCCGCCGCCTGGGGCCGCGCGATTAGATCCTCGAGCACGCACAGGGCCGCGGTGAACTGCCCCAGCAGGTAGAGGGCCGTCCCGCGCTGTAGCTGCGCCTGGTCGAGGAGTCGGTCATCGCATGCGACGCCGGCATGGCCCGCCGCCGCCTCGGCCGCCGCCAGTTGCTCATCGTAGCGGCCACGCAGATAGTACAGCTGGGCCAGGGCGATGTGCAGGGCGGCTAGCGTGCGCGGCGAGAGCCCGTCCGCGCGGGAGGGCTCCACCAGGGGCGCGAGGCGGCGCAGGCCCTGCTCCGGCGTGCCCCGCTCGGCGTGCGCCTGCCCGATCCCCGCGACGGCGCGCGCCAGCCCCTCGAGGTCGCCCGCCGTGTGGTAGGCCTGCGCCGCCCGCTCCAGCACGGCCAGCGCCTCATCGTAGTGCGCCACGATGGCGAGCACGGCGCTTAGTTGCTCGCGCGCGCCCGCCGCCTCGACCGGGCGCCCCAGCCCATCCAGCAGCGCCGCCACCTGGCGATAGTAGCCTTCGGCTTCGGCGTTGGCGTGCAGCGCCAGGGCGCGCTCGCCCGCCCGCGCGAGGTACGTGGCCGCCTTGTCCTCGTCCCCCGCCTGCCCATAGTGGTAGGCCAGCGCCTCGACCGGCGGGGCGTCCGGTTCCTGTTCGAGCGCCTCGGCCACCCAGCGGTGCAACGCCGCACGGCGCGCCGCGCCTAGGTCCCCCGCCACGACATCGTGGATCAGGTCGTGGCTGAAGCGGTAGGCCGCCGGCCCGTCCTCCGCCAGCAGACGCGCCCGCACGGCGTCGTCCAGGGCGCGCCGCGCCTCACGCTCCGCGCGCCCCGCCGTGGCGGCGACGGCCAGCAACATGGTCCGTGACGCCGCCGCGCCCACCACGGACGCCGTGTCCACGAGGTCGCGCGCCGCGTCGGGCAGGGCCGCCACGCGCTGGCGGATACTCTCCGCCACGTCCCAGGGGACATCCCCCGGCGCGCCAAGGTCCGCGGCGATTGTCCCCGCGCGCAGGCCCTCGGCGTAGCTGACCAGGACGTAGGGGACGCCGCCGGAGCGCCGCAGCAGGCGTTCCACCAGGGCGTCGTTATTACCGTCCAGTTCCGCGGCTCCCGCGAGCAGGCTGGCGAGCGCCGCCCGCGCTGCGGCGTCGGCGAGCGGGGCCAGCGGCAGCCGCGTCAGGCGGCCCTCCCGCGCCAGGTCCGCCAACAGGACGGCGAGCGGAGCGGTGACGCCGACCTCGCTGTCGCGGTAGGCCCCGGCCACGCGCAGCCCCGTGCCGGCGGAGTGGAGGAGCGTGGCGAGCAAGTCGAGGGCGTCGGCGTCGGCCCACTGCAGGTCGTCGAGCACGAGCAGCGTCCCGGCGGGGCCGGCGACGTTGGCGAGGAAGCGCCCCGCCGCCTCGAACATCAGGCGGCGCTCCTGCGCGGGCGGCGGCGTCCAGGTGGGCAGGGCGCCGGCGCGGGCGGCGCGGGCGACCGGGTCGAGGGTCAGCTCGGGCAGCAGGCGGACCAGCCAGGCGCACCCATCCAGGCTGGCGTGCTTACGCGCGGGCGACAAGGCGACGAGGCGCCCCTTGAGGGCGACGAGCAGGGGCGCGTAGGGGCCTTGGCCGCTGTGGCGATGGGCGCCGCCCGCGAGCACGGCCCACCCAGCGGCGCGGGCGCGCGCCGCCAACTCGGCGAGCAGGCGCGACTTGCCGATGCCGGGCTCGCCGGCGAAGAGCAGCACGGGGGGCGCCTCGCCGGCCAGGTAGCGCTCGATCACGGCCACCTCGTCGGCGCGCCCCGCGAGCGGTGACAGGTCCACGGCGGACATGGCGGGGGCGGGGCGCAAGGCGCCGGCAGCGGGGGCGAGGGCCGGGAGGGGTGGGGAGGGCGCGTCGGGAGGGACGGCGCGCCGGAGGAGGGCGACCGTGAGCGCGTCGCGCTGCGGCGGGGCGAGAGCGAGGGCATCGGACAGGCGGCGCAGCGTGTCCGGGTAGGGGCGACCGGCGCCGCGCTCCACGTTACTCAGGGTGCGCACGCTCAATCCGGCGCGCGCGGCCAGGGCCTCCTGCGTGAGCCTCGCGGCCTCGCGGTAGTGCCGCAGCAGGTTGCCGATTACGGGTGAGGGCTCGAGCGTCGCGCTCATCCCAACATTCCTTCATTCTCGCTCGCGCCTGTTGGCGGCGCGCGTGGGCGGAGCAGTGGGCCGTGCCGCTCTCGATGGGTTTGGTTGATGGTCTGGAGCAGCGGGCTATGCTGCCCCTGGTTGGCAGCATAGCATGGCTTACGACTCTCGGTTCGCTCATTTTCCGGGATGGTTCCACGATTTGGTGCCACGGACGCGCGTTATGACCAACGTAATGCCAAATCCAGCGCCTGAATATCCAGTTGTTGGCCCTCACGAGCAGGTTCGCCCAATCGGCGTTATCATGTCACCTACGATGCATTTCAACATATGGCATATCACCGAAAGAGGATACCACATATAGCGGTCTGCGAATTCTTGAACTAAACATAAGAATGAGCGAACCGAGAGTTACGATGCTCTGTCCAGCAACTTTGCCGCCCAAGATTGCCGGAAGATTGCCGGTTATAAAGGCCTCCCGATGGGGCACAATAGAATAGGCATAGTAAGGGATAGTAGGGACGAGCAAAATCCGGTCCGGGTGCACCTTAAAATAGTGGACAGCGGCAGCGGGTGGCTGAGGCCGGCACAAAAGCGGTACCCTCACGACGGGCACGGGCGCTAGAGACGCCCTTAGCGTGCCCGGAGAGGGTACCGATGGACA
>JAABUU010001328.1_pt1 | contig 42725 bp, 55 predicted proteins | sample 5559301 | NCBI WGS metagenome assembly JAABUU01 (sample SAMN10711884, study PRJNA513360) | rock metagenome | isolation source: Antarctica rocks | place: Antarctica: Victoria Land, Richard Nunatak white | reverse complement strand
CATGTTGTACATATGCATCACAGGATACTGCTGTCTGCATTTGCTTTAGCATATTGTTTGTCATTGGACCTGGCCAAAAAAGACTCCAGCTCAATGCCTGGCTCAGTACAAGGCGCAAGGTGCACCTGACTCCACATGACCACGCCGACTCCTTCTTTGGCTGCTTCACAAAGTCCACTGACGTCAACGCTGGGCATGCATTGCAGTCTTTGCTGACAGTGTACGGTCGCACTGATACTGACATAGTACGTCCCTGCTGAATAAGTCAATACGTGCTGCACATGGAAATTGTGCAGCAGGTGCATTACAGTCCTTGCAACACCAGGCCTGGCTGAGTGATCGGTTCTGATGTGCTGCAGTCTTCACAGAGAATGAGTTGGAGAAGGACCCTCTGAAGGAGGTGCCGGCAGAGCCATCTGAGCTGCTGGACAAGACCAGGTACGACTTCAGCAGCAAGCAGCTGCCTGAAGAGAGGGAGGCTCAGCTGGAGAGCATCATGAGCAAACTCAGGGAAGAGTGCCAGATCAAGGGCATCATGGTATGCTCCATCTACATCTGCCGCTGTGCTTTGACGCATGAACCGGGCAGCCTTCTGCAGTGCAACTTGATGTTCCTGTATGGGTATGAAGTTTTGTGCCACCTTGAGATCTGGCCATTCATATGGTGTGCTGGCAGCGCGGGAGGTGCATAGTTTATAGACACCAAAGCGACAGAAGTAGACAATCAGAGCTGGCTTGCAATTTGCCACTCCTGATTACCCTCTTGCCCTTCAGGTAGCATCAAGCTTTGCTGTCAAGACACACTACATAATGGCTGTCTGCTGTTGCCTTAGGGTCTGGCAAATTGGGTAAGGTGGCTGTTAGGGTCTGTAAGGTAACTGGGGCAATTGGACGCTGTGGCTTGGGTCCCGGGTGGACTAACATCAAGGAAAGCTCTGATCCGCTAAACCAGGAATCTGGTGGAAGGCAGCCCTCATCAATGTCGCTGCACATGCCACAACCATACATTAGACTTTCTGACAAATCAGAAACAAGGCATGAATGCCCATCTATGCTTGGATTGGGCAGCTTTAGCAGGACAGCTTGATTTCACAAGGCACTGATGGATCCGTTTTGTTTGTTTTCTTTTTGATTTCTTTTCAGAGAAAAAGTTTTCAAAATGCATGTTGAACAAATGCAAATGCGTGTGAACTGTTGCACAATTCTTGTACAGTTTTGACATGTTTGGGTATTGCTTGCAAAGCATGCAAAGCATGACTCACACCTGATCTGGTTGACAAGCTGCATTAGGGATGCTTTGCTGCCTGTCAACTGCATTGGGCAGCTGTATGATGAGTCATGCATGACAAAATTGGTCTTGAGGGCATGAAGAAGGGCCCTGCTGCCATGGCCCTTGCCAACTGCCCCATCCGCCAGCACATGGCCCCATCTGCATCCATGTGACAGCACCATGATCAGCCAAGCAGGGCCAACCTGGAATCCAGCCAAAATAGCCTTGTCTGTTGACCACACCTGGCTTCTTTACTCAGCACCTATTTTGATTGAAACACTCATGAGCGACGTCTTGTTCAGTACCATTCTGGAATGTCAAGACTACAGGAAGTGCAGGGTGAGAAAACAGAAGCCAGGACGTTCAGCCCAGGTCTATGACTTGAACAACACCAGTGTAAGCCCTCAGCTGCATCAACTTTGAGTATACTAGCGCCAGATATTAAAGTCACACAGCATGCATTGAGAGCATTTCGAGCTGTTTTGCATTTGCTAAGTGTATTGTTGTGCACATACTCTGTCAGCAGCACTGCATTCATTTACCTGTGCATCATCTGCATGCGCTTTGCATGCCAGGTATGGGTTTCCAGTCTCCTGGGCTTTAGGGATGCAGAGGCAGACCCTAGGAAGTCTTCACAGCAACTGCCCTCGCAGGCTGCCTGCAGCAGGCCAGGGCGGCGCCGCATTGCCCTGTTGGTGGGGCGGGGCGTCTGCAGCTGCCCTTGCTCCTCCTGCACGAAGAAGAAGCTGCATGGGCCAATGCAAGGGAAGTATGGTAGGTGCAAAGCTGCTTTTGGCATGCTGCTTGATCCTGGTCTTGAATGAAACTGTAAAACAAAGAGCAAAGGCTTCTCCACATGGCCTCTGAAGGTCCCACATGATAAAGCAGAACAGGCAGATTTCTAAAATGCAGGAACAGTCCTAGTATTCTGTGCCAGGGTACCAAAGCACCCTCAGCGCCTGTGAAGGCATGGGCAGAAGGTTTGCTGACCGTGTATTGACACATCAGTCTGGGCTCAACCGTCTGGGTGACCTCATGATTGGAGATTCATGCACTTCATCTTATTGCAGTGTACTAACATGACAAATGGTGCAGGACGCCCTTGTGCTAATCCACACAGGGCAATGCTGGAATGGCTGTCACGCAAGCAGATGAAGTTGCACAATGCGGCTCTACCTGTGCTGGTATTTGAAGTGTGGATCCATACAGCTGCTGCAGCTTCTTGTTGGGCCTTCGCCTGTGCTTGTAAGGGTTATGACTGGTGGCACGCCTGCGAATTTACCAAGTCTGCTCAGCACACTCACGCTGAAGCAAGGCTATGTTCGCGCATCAGCAAGCATGCTCCAACCTTCGTAAATGCCTCGGCAAAGCATTGATGCCAAAGTTGTTGCTGTTGCCTGGGTCTTGGATCGCAGAGCACAGGGCTTGTATCTGCAAATATTTACGAGCGAGCTGCAGTTACGTCTGCGGGGTGTATCGTTACAAAAAAGCCGGTCACCATCTACCTCCGCCTCCCGAGCGGCAGCGAAGCGGGAAACATCAAGCACCCTAGGCAAGTCCTCTCCGGCGGAAGGGTGAGTCATGTTCTAGACTAGAGATCAGCTTAGACCGGAGTGAGCCCGAGTCGGTGTCGAAGGTGACAAGCCCTCATTTGCATGCGTGTGCATACCGGGGCATATGGCGCAGGGTCGCCTTATCGATGCCGCAGGTGCGTACATTACTGCGCACATACCGTTGGTTTCGGAGCAAGCAAGCGGGCGTCGGTGACCAGGTGCTGACGGAAGTCACTAACCGTCGAGTTGACTCGCAGCAGTTGTCGCCTGCCTACCTTGCTACCACTGCTTGCGACTGAGCGCAATAACGCTGTTCTGCCTCCACGCCTCGTTGCGACTCGTGCGCACGCTCTCTTCGTGAACCGCGTACCCCGACGCCCATTCGCTTCTGCTACCTTCTGCAACTATGGGTTTGTTCGCGAGGAAAAACAGTGGCGTAGATAACGAGGCAGTGCAGACAAGCGACATTCCTGACGGCAACCAGCAGCCAGCAGTTGTCGCGAGCCAACGTAGCAGAATGACGCTGCGGAAGCGCCCTAAGGACCATACACAGGTCTACACAAACTGCACTTTACGGCACCTGGTCACGTCTACAGCCGTTAACATGCTTGCTGTCTCTGCCCCAGGCACCTGCACAAGACGGGCTTGAGCCAGAGCAAGACTATGGCTCATTAAACAAAGCCAAGAAGCAGGGGATGTTTACACGCACATCTAAGCCACTCCAGGTATGCAGTCCTCACCCCTGCAAGATGGTACAGGCCAAACTTCAGCCTTCTATAAGGTCGCACCATAGCTGCACTGCGCATTTCTGAGCTGGCAAGTCTACAGAGGCTCCATTCCTTTGCTTCTGTTTTGCACCAAGTCTCACCCATCTCAGACTCTGAGTCGCAAATCCATCCTGCTGCTGCACACATAGTCAACCAAACCACCAATGCGCTAGACGGCCTGATGTTGCCTGTGCATTGCATGCACACAGCATCACTGCCAAAACTTGCACTGCTTCTGTCAACTGTCACTTTTGTCTGCACAATTTGTCACTGTCTGCACACTCTGTCTTAGTGTTGCACAGAGTGCAATTCCTGCAGGCACTGCGACTACATCATGTCCATCCGTGTAAGACCACGTCAGCTCTGCGTGCTGCTTCTTTAGTCCTCCGCCAGAAAAGTACAACTGCTAGGTATCGCTTCTTGCAGTACCTAAGCATGTCAGACAAACGCAGTACCAGAGTTCACATCCAACACGCATGTGGCATGCATGCAACATTGCCACACGACGTGTAACAGGTACCCGACACTCACATCACAACAGTCATGGAAACAATCTTCTTATATCAGCATGCACAATGAGTGCTTCATGAAACAGCCTTTTGTTTACTGCGTATGTAATGCGTACAGGATGAGTACACCATGGAGCCAGCTCCCCAGCCTAGCAACGGCTTATCTGGCGAAAAGAAGAGCTGGATGGGGCGCAAACCCAGGGTCAGGTCCTGCCTTTGTCGCTTCCATGAATACTTTGTATTGCAAAAACTATACCTTTTAAAACCTTTTTTGAAGAACTTTGCCCTTGGTCCCCTGTGCAAGGAGTTGTGTCAGCGTACTTTGCCGGCCTGGCCATTTATTGCAAGTGCAGTCACTGCCATTGATTCATTGCATTGCATTGACATTCACTCATTCATTCATTCATTCATTGACAAACATCTTTTTGCTGAGCAGACATGGAAGCCTCATTCCTCTTTTTGGCTGCTGGCAGTAACAACTTTGTTAGTTGTACTCTGTTACCTTTACTGTAACACCATCATTACTGTGTACAAGAAGATGCATGTCACTCCACCTGGTCCTCCCCTCCTGTTGTAACTTGCTCAAGTAAAAGCAGTATTGCAGATGCACTCACAGTGTGTATTGCTGACCGGAATGAATGTGTTACTGTGTACAGGTCGATCGGCCCATTGCCCCACCTCCCCAGCCTGGTGACAGGGTCCCCAAGGAGAAGAAGAAGAAGGTTCCAAAGAAGAAGAAGAAGGGTCCCAAAAGGAACTGGATTGGCAGGAAATCCAAGGTCAGTAAGGCACTGGGTTACTCTTAACGTAACCAGTTTTCAAACTAGCAGACTTGGCTTTGCATCCAAAGCATGTACGAGTGAGTCAACCATTTTGAATGGCTATGTGATACCAGCTGCAAGCATCACACCTGTAGTCACCAGATACACAGACCATCACACACACGCACACCATCAGACACACACATCATCATGGCTGCTGAGGCTCCATGCTCTCCAAGCGCTGTACTGGAACATTCAAGCTTGTTTAGGGTTATCCAATTCTGGGCCCATACTCTCCAAGCACTGTGACAGGGTGTACAAGTCCCTAAAGGGGTGCGTGTAGCAAAGCTGTCATGTTGTATATTTAGGATTAGGGTTAAGGGTTAGGGCTGCATGCTGACAATATGCATCAAATGGTGCAGCAGACTGTATAACCTGTGCTCAACATTTTGTTTGGGGTGCACCAATTTGGATGGTCTGTTGATTCTAGGATCAACCAGAACCTGAAGAGGATGAAGATGACACATCTGTCAGTGCCATAGAGGCAGTTCAGGAGCCCCCTAAACCCCCACCCCGCATCCGTACCCCTGAGGAGGTTGCTGCTGGACTAGAGCGGCAGAAGGCTGCAGTGAATTCCATTCGAAATACCCCAGAGAAGCGTGCAGCCACCAGAGCTTTGGCGCCAATCGAGATTCCCTCCACAAGCAACGCCACCAGATACAGCACAGCGCCAGTTGACAGAAGTAGCGCCAACAGGGCGCCGAATGACAGATCTGGCGGGAGATTCAAGGGCATGTTCAAAGTGCGTGGCATGCCCAGCATGCCCAGCGTGCCAGGATTGAAAAAACGGAACTCAGTGCCAGCTGGTGACAGTACCGTTGTCAGCTCAGCGCCTGTTGAGGTAGACCCTAGTCTAGACCCTACATCGCCTGCTGACAATGCTGACGGCAAGGTCACCCCAGCTGTGGCTGCTGACATGAAAAAGGGCGGGAAATTCAAGGGTATGTTCATGCGTGGATCAGGCAAAGCCAAGAAGTCAGTCATTGTCGGGGGCAAAGGCAAGGGCAAGGGCAAGGGCAAGGGCAAGGGCAGTTCTGTGCCTGATGAGGTTGAGCTGAGTGATCAGGTGGATCAGCTAGATCTGAAGGATGAGCCAGTTTTGGGCAGGGAACCCACAGCAGAGTATGTGCAGCCGGCAAAGTATGCACAGCCAGCACAGCATGTGCCTGTCCAGCATGCGCAACAAGCTACAGGAACGTCAGGTATTGCACTGAAACTGAAATGTATGTTGTACAATTCATCGTTCATCAGTCTGTCCTGTGTATTGTATTACAGCTTCTGTTGTTGTCATGCTGCCTGTCTGCACTCACAAGAATCTGAAGGAGCATGGAAGCCACACTTTCAAAGAGTCAGCTGCTTGCATATGCTGTTGGCCCACCACTTAATCAAAAGGTATCGTACAGCAGACGCTCCTTGCAACTTTGGTAGGTGAGTGGCGCTGTGAAACCACATGCATAACACAACAATGTTAAACATATAACGTATGTATACACTATAACACATGGCATATATGTATCATATCATACATCATACATTAGTATCATGCGTTAGAAGTATGACATATTGACTGTGTTGCTTGGTACTGCAGCCCATGCGTTTGCAGTGCACAAAGCATCTGCCAGCCCTGAAGCTGTTCCCTTTAGCAGCTGCTGATTACTGCTAGAGGCGTACAACAGCATGGTCTTTGGACAGATGCAGCACAGCATCACCATCACTGCATTGCACAATGTCACCTTTTCATCTCAGGAACAGACTTGCGCTGTGGTCATGCTGAGTGGCATGCATCCCGTATTACTGTAGTAGTGATGAACATTACTGCATTATCACCGCAGTACTTACCCTATTATTCCCATACTATTACCGTGTTATGATGAGTTCTACCGAATTACCCTAGTCCTAATTAATAAGAACGAAGTCGCATATGTTGCTGCAGGAATCACAACTCAGGAGTATGCACCTGTGCTTCCTCACACAGCCAATGGCATGCACAACACCAGCCAACAGGAGACAAACAGCTATGGTACCAACCACCATGCTGTTGGTGCAACCGAACCTGAATACCCAGAGGGCGCAAGCACCTATAGGATGGGGGGGATGGAGCAGTCAAATGGTTATGCTCCTGCACACCACAATGTTCGTGAGGCAGAATCCGGATCTGGCTACCCAGCGGGCGCAAGCAGCTATAGGACGGGAGGGATGCAACAGTCCAATGGATATAGTCACCATGCAGGTGCTGATGACTGACACCCTATGCTTCTTGTTCTTCTCCTTGGCTGGTTTTTTTTGTCATATCACTTCTCTTTTTGCCAAAAGTTCACACTCCATGTATGGTTTGCCATTGGTTCTTGAACATCTTGCATCATTATCCTCAGAAGGTTCCAAAGGTAGTGTGCGTGTGTCTGCAGCATATATCTGTTGGTGTGTATTCCACTGCATGTCTGTAGCATACCGGAAAAGGCTTTCTGCATGCAGGAGGGTATGGAGGTGGACAGGGAGGTTATGGCAGTGAAGAAGAGGATGGGCAACTGGCAAGCGGTGACTGGGAGCATGTCAACAAAACATGGAATCGGCAGTGAAGCGTCACTTGAACTTAAAGGTGTTGATACATCGTGTCTGCGATTAAGAAACATGCATGGTGTCATGTCAGGGAGCCACAATGCTGCTGATATGCATTTCATATGTGCTGGCTGTAAGTGATCAGTCATGCATTGGTCATATCTTTTTAGTATGCCCCTATGCAGTTCAGGCATGATAAACACTTAGTACTGAAGGTTTTTGACCAGCATACTTACAACCCCGGCACATCTGTCCAGTCTATGCGGTTGGCTGAAGATATAAATCCTCATCCAGTTCCTCATCCTACTCCTGTAGCATGTGTCAGCTGTCACCACCTTGTCAGTGCTTCCCATGTGACTTCTGCAAAGTTGCATACTTTCACAGCACAACTTTTTTGTGCATGACCAACCAGGCCTGCGAAGGGCTACACAAGTCCAGTGTACAGAAGTCTGAGTATGACATGTACGGAATGCTGGCTCATTTTGACGTGATATACATGACAATTGTCTAGACCCAGGGGATTAGCAGCTCTCCCTGGTGCCAGCAGATTTAGGATCAGGGTTTGGGGATGATGAGCAGCTCTCCCTGGTCCCACGTAAAGTTTAGGGATCCAATTTAGGGTTTAGGGATCCAAATTAGAGTTTAGGGATGATGAGCCACTGTCCCTGGTTTCAGCAATTCTAGCACTGACTGTTTAATGTGCTCCGTGCAGGGATTTGCCCATGATGCCAGCACACATGATGTTGGAGATAGTCAGCTTTTAAGAGTTGTTTACAAACAGGATGAAGAAACTATGAGAGTCTTGCGCACTGCCTGCCAGGCTGCAATATGTGACTACAACACTAAAGTTGAACAAATGAGGTCATCTGGAATGATGCTGTTTGGTCCTCAACATGCCCTTTGTGTGAGATCGAATGCTTGTTTTAGTGAGGTTTTTCTGACTTTACGATACACACTGTCATGTTTGAATTCTTTTAGGAGTGGTATTTATCTTGAGTACTGGTCACCAAGTCAAAGCTGCAAGCCACGTGCAGGTCGTTTCGAGTGCTGCAGCAGTGAAGTGCTTGCAGTCAGTGTCATTGTCTTTAAGACAAGTTGATCGAGAACATCGGAGTGTGAATGTGACAAGTGCCTCAATCCCTGTCCAATTGTCGCGATGGACATGACGTACATAAGCCCATGCATCACTTGCATAAAGCTACGTCAACACAGCCCACTGTTTGGATTGCCTCCCTGATACTTGGTGACCCTTCAATGGGAATGGGTACTTGCATGTGTTTCTGGTACCAAGGTAAAAGACTGCAGCACACTGTACATACGACACGGGAAGCTGTAGATGGTGTCATAGCAACAGCAAATCAGTGAATACTTATGAAGCTTTACATAACATAGCAACGGCCTTTGCATCCTCTTACGTGTGTCTGTACTGCTGACGTGGCACCAATGTCATGCGAGTTGGAACATGAAGTATCATATGTCGGGTTGCATGAAGGGTTACTGCCAAAACCTGGATGCTACCAGCACAGCAGACATTGCTTGCTGTCAATACTATTCTATTTGCCAAGTGTCTTCACCTTGTGATATCTCATAGTATGTTACACAACATAATTGTGCATATGCTCAGTTGATATTGCTTTTACATGTTTTTGGATCCATTTCTGGATTTTATACGATTTACATCATCTGGCAATTTCAAGACTGTGTCTTCCTCTTCTTGAATCTGTCCAGTGCTCCCAAAGTCGGCGGCTGCACAACGGCGCCCTCTTCTTCTTCAGCTTCCCTGACCCCACCAAACACCGCTGCCGGTACCGCCTTCTGCTGCAGCTGCACTTCCTCGCCCCTCCCGCCAAAAGTTGGCGGTTCCTCTTCTTCCCGAGCTTGCTGACCGCCTTCCTGCACCTCTGCTTCCTCGTCTATTTCGTCCAATTCCATTTCCTCTGGGTTTGCTGCCATCGCAGCCAACTTGGGTTTTGCAGCTGTCTGAGTGTTGTCTGACTGTTGAACCACACCAGCGCTCACGAAGCCCGGCAAAGCTACAGACACACGCAGTCACAGTCAGCAACAACAATCATGAAGCCATACCCTGGCGGTAACACCCAAAATCACTTGTGCAGCCCATGGCTTGATAAGGCACTGTATGGAATAAGGTTTTAGGGTCCCAACCCTGAGCCATAGACCCTCAAATACAGAGAGGCATGTCAAAATGGCCGGGCAGCTTTGATGTATGCTGCATGTGCATGCAAGGTACATTCATGTGCCTGAGCAGCATACGCAAGCAGCACAGCTCAACTTTGCTGTACACTGCATGTGCCTTCATGTTGCATTCACATGCTCAAAACGCATATGCAAGCAGCAAGGCTCAACTTTAATGTACGCTGCAAGTGCATGCGTCCTGAAGTGGCATCCTATGATCACATGCCTGAGCAGCATATGCAAGCAGCAACGCTCAACAGCAGCCACCTAACCTTGATGTATGCTGCATGCACATGCAATGTACATCCACATGCGCTAGCAGCACTTGCAAACAGCGGCGCTCATCGCAAGCCAGCCATTGCAACTCATGAGCATGACATGTGCATGCATTTAGGATTTCGTTTTAGTTCATGTTCACAGTGTGCCAACAGCATATGCAAACGCGGTGCTGATTGGAAGCCGGCCTATGCAACTCATGGGCTGGGCATGTGCTGATAGAGGTGGGGACTGCTGAAACAGATGGGGACTGCTGATAGAGGTGGGGACTGCGCCATACCAGCTTGGGGCTCGGGTGCCAGGTCAGCTTCCAGCGCTGCCATGTCATCACTCCTCTTCCTCTTCACGCCCTCTCCGCCAGCACCGGCGCCGGCCTCAACCGTACCTGCATTTGAGAAACCAACAAGCGTTATTTGAAGGGCAAACAAAAGGGGAAAAGGGGTATACGTGAGGACAAAGCAAAAAAAAGGGCTCTGACCCAAACACAGCTGACTGGGCATTGTGCGAGGGAGCAGAGCGACAAATGAAGTTCAGGAGTGCTGCAACCCAGGTGAGGCTTTTTGCATTCAGTACATGGCACCGATCAGCTTAAGCCAGGCAGATCTGCATACACCAATCACCGTATGTGTGCATACACCATGCGTATGCACAACCCATTCATCATGTTTGTACATACAACCAAGACTTGCAATCAGCCATCATGCAAAAAAAGCGCAGCATGGGACACCAATATGTGTGCAGAACAGCGCAGAACAGCACAGCACAGCACAGCACAGCGCAGCACAGCGCAGCACAGCACCGCACAGCACAACACAGCATTGCACAGCACAGAACAACACAGCACAACAAAGACTATGTAGCATAGCATGGCATATGTGGTACAGAGCTATGGGAAGAAAGCTGACAAATGCTTGAAGGACATACTGACCTGTTGTTACGGGAGCCGTGGCTGCGTCAATGATGGTGGTGTTGAAATGCGTCTGGCTGAAGGATGCTGCCACACTTCTTCTGATACGCAGCATTTCCCTGAAGGTGTCTTCATTGCCATGAGCAACCTGTAGCACCAGAACCAAACTGTGACATTCGTGTATCTGCATTGGACCCTACGGACGTGACACATCCCTTTTACACTATGTGTTGCTATCAGTTCACTTTGCTTAGGAGAAGTTTGCAGCGCAGATGTAGACTGCTTGTGCACCTTAACAAGTACACACAGCTGTGAGCGGGAAGCGTACACCCCAACTATGCTGCAACTGTCATACCACACACACACAGACACAGACGCACACAGTGTTGTGCAGAAGCAGCACAGAGAGAAATTTGTTGTTGTGCAGAAGCAGCACAGTTTCCACTTATTCACTAAATTGATGAGCGTCTTCCCCTAGAGTCAGGGATGTACAGTCCTGAGTAGCTCCGTACGTGAGGTGCTGCCGCACAGCACAGCACAGCACAGCACAGCACAGCACAGCACAGCACAGCACAGCAGCACAGCAAAAGCAGCAGGATGAGTGTACCTCAAAAGCATTCCAGTCAGCCCAGAAGCCGGTATCCCTCCTAGGATCTGCCATGGCACTTGCATGCACGTAGATAGCTCTCGCCCTATCCACCTCACCCAGACCGCGCTCCAACTTGGCGTACCTAAATTCACACACACGTTGATGAGGATTTGAATCACTGATCCACATGAGAGAGGTTTTCATTGCTGTTCTGCAGGTTTCTGCTGCTCTAGACAAGCTGGCAACAAGGGGCCGCTTCCTCAACTTACCGTGCGAGCACCTCACCGCTGAGTACATGAGATCTGAACAACACCGCAAAATGTTGAGAAAGTAGCTTCGAGTGATTGAGGTTTGGCTGGTTCCACAAAGCCAATAGAAGCAGCAGGGCGCAACTTGATGATGTAGAAAACAGTCGCAGAGAGTGTGGTATGTGTTGTGTGCAGAGTTGACTGGATGTGGCATGGCTGTGACAGCAAACACTAAAGGTTGCTAGCGTTGTAACATATTGACAAGAAAACTGTATGTTTTCATTTCCCCTCCCCCCTTTTTGGCAGGTGCAGATTCTGCTGCTATTGGAGTTGAACAGGACTGCAGGCTTGGGCAGCAAGAGGGTCTGGCACGCAGGGTGCGGACAGATGAACGGGGTAGACAACACACCTTGGTTGGTCTTGTGCCCGAGGACTTGGCGTGAACAGCTGCCAACATTCAACAAACAATGTGTGTGCTGAAGTACCAGATTCGTAATGACAAACGTAAGCCGCAAGTACTGTAAAACCTGCCATGTGGCATTATGCTCACAACAGGGCTGACAGCGTTACAGGGTTTAGAGCTGATTGATAGGCTTTTGATGGTTCCCATACCTGAGGCACATCTTCTTACAGTCTTCATCTGGAAGGCCATACGGCGGTTCAGCTTCGATGGCTGTCTCATATATCTCCCTCACCTACACACCAGTGGCAATATAGGACATGAGAATTTAGATGACTGGGTACGACCAGGTCAGATCAGTGAGGCCAGGGTAGCTCAGTAGGTTACCTGTAAATCTGGTAGGTAAGGGCAGGTAAGGTCTACAGCTGGTAAAAACAGGTCAGGTTTATGGCTGGTAAGGGCAGGTTAGGGCAGGGCAGGTTAGGTCAGGGCAGGGCAGGTCAGGTCAGGGCCGGTCAGTTTAGGGCAGGTCAAGTTAGGGCAGGTCAGGTTAGGTCAGGGCAGGCTAGATCAGGGACGGTTAGGTCAGGGCAGGTTAGGTCTACAGCTGGTACACACGGAGTTTGCCCTTTCGATGTGCTGAACGGCAGGTTTAATCTACAGGTAAGCAGATTGAGGAGTATGAATTCAGCAGCACAAGTGCATACCTTGCCAACACCAAAGAACTGGGTGGCTCTCGCCAGATACAGGTGATACACTTCGAGGCGCTCCTTGTCGACAACAGTTCTGACAGCTCTGTCATACACCTCCATGGCGCTACGGGCCAGGCCGTACGTTTCCTCCAGGGCTGCGTACTGCAGGAACAGCTGCTTGCTGTCCTTGGGAGGGGCCTGCACAGCATCGCAAGTATGGGTCAGCACTAGGGTTTCAAAGCCAGCCATCTGTAGGCTTTCAAGTGTGCTGTAAACCAGTTGTATACGTGCAGCAGGGTTGCGCTACTGCAGGAAGAGCTGCTTGCTATCCTTGGGAGGGTCATAGGGCTATAGTTTAGACCGCTGCGGATTTAAAATGTGCCGGTTGCAAATCCGTGGTGGCAAAAAGGCACAGGGTACTAGCCCCTCAGAGCCCCTCAGGGGAGTTGATTGGTGCCATGCTCAGCCGTGTTGCAGAGTTGTTTGGGGATGAGAATATCTGTGCAGATGGATGTAGCAGAGTGTGCTGTTTCATTGTATGGACAAAGGTGTGATGCTGCAGCTGCAGCCTGAGAAATGAAGAAAAAGAATACCTGCTTGATGCCAAATCATGTGACACGGAATGGGGAGGGATCAGAGCAGATGTCAGCTCAAAACCAGACTGGGTATTTATGATGCAGGCAGCTATCAGCTTGGAGACAGCCTTACGCCAAAACGCCAGACATGTGGTACACGGCATCGCATTACAGTACGGCAAACAGTTGAAGAAACCGCTGGCACTGAAAAAGTTGCACACAACTCAAGCCTAACTCAAGCCTTGCCTGCCCTACATGTAGCCTTGCTTTCCCACAACAAACCCTAAATACAGCCTTGCTCACCCTTAGCCAACCCGAAATATAGCCATGCTTACCCTACATAAAACCCTAAAAGTAGCCTTGCTTACCGAGTCAATGGCTTGTCTGAAGAGGTCCCTGGCTCGCTCCAGCTTGGTGCCTTTGTAGCGCTGAACAAAGTGAGAGAGGTAGGTTTGCCACAGATCCTGCACGTGCGGCCACTTGAACAGAGACAGCCCTCTCTCATATACCTTGAAGGACTCCTCCCAGGATTTATGTTCCTGCAGGGGAAGACAGTGTGTGACAGCGTGAAGTGTGAAGATCCAGACTGTATACTTTTGTGTATTATATGCATATTATATTATATTACGTTATATATGAGTATAGACACTTACATAAATATTTCTATGTGTATAGGCTCTATTAATATGTAGGTTATTTGCACATTAGTATGTTTAGGCTTGAAAGCACAGAGTCTCAAGGTGCAGAGTGACTCAGGAAGTGCTGTTTTCAGAGACAGTTATGGCACCATGCTCAGACCCTCATGCAAGTTGTGTACTGCTTGCTGCTGCCATGTTATAGACGTGATCTGCGCAGCGACACACTGAAGGCACATTTTTGCAGTCCAGCGAGAGAGGGGGGGAGAGGGTTTTCTGCTGGGAAAGTTGAATGCCCTAGAAGACACGAGTATGCAAGCTGAAGAGCTTGGAAGCTGGGCTCAAGCTGCGTATGATTATGCCAATTGTCAGTTGACAATCACAGCAAGATAAATCAGCAGGTAATTGTGACAGTTTCAGCACTGTACACATTATACTGCATAACAATATGTTTCAAGATGTGTATGGTATTGAACATAAGAATACATGCACGATGTATGTATACAGTGTGTGTATACAGTGACATGTGTATTATGATGAACCTGAAGGAAGGCAGCATAACAATATATTTCAAGATATGTATGCTATTTAACATTATATGTGCATAATATGTGTATACAGTGACTTTGTGTATTATGATGAACCTGAAGGAAGGCAGCATAGTTGAGGATGATCTGGGGAGTAGCAATCCTGAGCTCCATGATTCTGTCATAGGCTGCCCGGGTGGACTCTGGGCTGCCCAAGCTCTCCTCCAGGTCACAGTAGAAGGTCCACAGCTTGAGACTGCGGTACAGCCGGCCCTGAACAGGGCCCTCCCTCTCAGCCGCACCCATAGCCTGATAGTGACACATGATCAATTGTTCACTCATTTGTCCATTTGATTTTGCAGTCATCACTTCATTGCATACATGTCTTGCCTACAAGACAAGTACTATACAATTATATAAATACTATAAAGTGCTTTACTATTGTTCTAAAGTACTGCGTACATATACCAATATTTACATATATATTGATTAAGTTCTATACAAATACGTGAATCTGGTACATACAGTCCTGAGTAGCTCCCTGTATGGCAGGATACTGGTCAGACCATGCATGTTGCGCTGTGGGTACAATTGTGGGCAGATGCTTTTAGATGCAGGCTTGTGTAAGGCCGTCAGTCCACAATGGTCAGAACATGCATGTTGGGCTGTGGATACACTTGTGAACAGATACAAGATGATGTGGTCGTATCAAAGGCAGTCAGGTTTGTCCATAGGTTTCAGCTGGAGCTATAGCAACAGTCACGTCAGGAGCATACACTGCCACACAGCCGCTGGTGTGATAAGATGTAACAGCATCAGCTTCAGAGTTGAGGTCACAAAGCACACGACTGTGATGCAGGAGGCGCCTGATTCCATGGTCAACAATGTGTCAAAGGTGAAACACTTCCTACATCTCAACCAGTTACAGGAGGAAGAAGAAGGAGGGCACGAGGATGGGTGAAAATAAGAACGAGGAAAGGAGCATCGCCCACCTGCCGAGTACCGAGCGTCGCCGGCGGCTGAGTGGCCTGCCGCATGAGACTCAGCGCTCGCTTGAAGTTCTTGTGCCTGAGTTCCATCTCAGCCCACTCACACCAGACTGTCGCCAAGTCCTCCATGTACTTCAGCTCCACCTGTGTTGCCTTGTCAAAGATGACACGTGCGTTGGCCACATCGCCGTGTCGCTCATAGAACTTGGCAAAAGCAACCCAAAGCGTGTGAGGTTTGCCCACAGCCTACAGACAGAGTCATGTATAAGCCTTATATTGCGATATTCTATGTTGTGTTGTACATGTGTTCTTTACTACGCATTTGTTCGGAAAAAGGTGTGTCATGACAAGAACGTGATTGCGTTGCTGATTGATCTGCAGGTGGCAAGGTTGTGCTTGTTTTGGCCCTTCTTCTGCAGGCGTCTGTCAAGCTACAAGCTCATTGCCTGCACATCCAGTATTTCTCTTTCTTGCTCTTGTTCTTGGCAGCAACACTCAGCCTGTTTCAGCATGTCACATTTGCTTGCCCACAAATCCAAAAAGCTACATTTTCTGCATCAACAGCCTTGACTGCTTGCATGTAGGTTAGAATGGTCTCAGACTGCTGCCTCCACTATCCACAGCACATTTGCTTGCTTCCAAATTAGACATGTACCTTTTCTGCGTCCACGGTCTTCACCGCTTCAGTGTAGGTTAGAATTTGGCGTGTGGGGTTGCCTTCGAACAGCTTCACCCTCTTGTGCCACTCATGCACAGCGTGGGGGTTCTGCCGAAGCATCACGCTGCTCAGCAGCTCAGGTCTGCGCTCCATCAAATGCTCCAGCCGCGCAATCCTGTAAAAAAGGATTATGTGTTGACAAAAGTGCTCCTACCGTGCAATCCCGTACAGATACAGAAGGCTTATGTGTTGACAACAAAAACGGAACAAGAATTGAGGGTGTTGCTTTGGTGTTAAGGTTTGGGTAGGTGACTCTGATTTCACATACTGAAAAGTGAACTCTAAGCACATGTAATCAGAGCACATAAACCCTCAACCATAGACCCTTCAGATTAAGTGCCCCAGTCATGCAGATGTACACAGACAGGCAGCTCAGTAAGCAGCTTTCAGCACGCAAACTGTTGCACAAATTTGACACGCTGTTGCACAAACTTGACAAAGTTGGCAAAACGTTGCACCTACTTCATAAGTTTGACAAAATTGACACACTCTTGTCTGCACTGTGAACTGCATGTGGCGCATAACATCATACTAATCAACAGCTGGGGTGTGCAGCCATCTACCCATGCTGTTCAAACATCCCATCCCATTTGATGATTCGATGGTAGGCGACATTGTCCTCTAGAAGTGCTTTGACCTGATAGTTCTTTCTCTTCTGGTCTCTAAATTTTGACTCGAGAGCAATAAGGCCGAGTCGTGACATGGCACATGTGCATGCTGTTGAGTGTATGCCATAAGTCCCATGCATCATGCAGGGCAGCACATCATGAGCTTCAGGGGCATGAAATGTGGTTTTGTTAAGGGCTTGAAGGGCTATGATCTAGGGTTTACAGGGGCAAGGTGTAGGGTTTGACGTATGTACCTGAGATCGATGTCTTTGCCATCATCTGACAACAAGAAGTTGCGGCCATCATCTTCTTCGTTGTCAGGTGTCTCATCCTCTGACTCATCACCCATCTGAGCCATCTTGTGACCGATCAGGCTCTCCTCAAACTGCATGCACATGGTCAAATCACTGACGTCGATTTGTCAAGATTGGTATAGAGCGCGTGCAAGGCATGACCTTGCACAAGTGTCAATACAAGCCTCTTCTGGGAGATAGCAATCATGACGGCAACAGCTGGCAGCATATAAGTGATTACATGCAAACTGTGACAGCTTGTTTCTAAAGCAGTGCTGTGTGACCATGAAGCAGCTGTGGCAGCTCATGGCGACAGTATAGAAGCACAACAGCCAATCTGCCTGCCAGACAGCTTCCCAGCGCCTTAGAGGTCACTTCACGCAAGAACAGTTACTTGGTGGACACAGCGTATATCACATTACCCACAAGCACCAGCTATGTGAGCAATTGCATCAATGTCTGTGCGTACAAAGCAGCACAGCACCTGTGTGAGAGTGTCGAAGATGAGACTGAAGTCTCTGACGGTTGTTACGGTGGTAAGTCCCTCCTCATACACGTCACGAGCCTTCTCTATGAGTCCCCGCCGGATGTAATAGTCTGCTAGACTGGTCCACAGCCTTCCCACCTGTGAAGCAGAAGAATGGTGATCAGCCGACCTTGATGGTGTCATGTCTTGTTTCTGGTTGTACAGCTTGCAGCAGAATTGAACAGAAGAAGCAGTGTGTCAGCTATGTTGGCTAGAGGGCTTGATGATTCCTAAAATGTACTGATGGTGGCTTTGTCAGCAATCTGATGCTTGACGCGGTGTGTCTTCAAGTCAGCAACAGTACAAGTTGTCCTTTCTGTGGTGACATAAGAGCCCCAGGGTTTGCAGCAAGTAGCAGAGGCTGATTCACAGCTTTGCATTCAAGAAGCGTATATGTGATGGCCAACTTTGCTGATCAAAGTCCAAACAAAACGATTTGACTGTCTCAAGTCATATTTTTGGCGTTTTTCACAGTACTTAAGGACGTTCTGAGGGGGGAAAAACCTCTTGGCCACCTTGTACACTGTGAGGGGCATCAGCAAAATAAATTCCAACCAGGCAATGCAGCATGTGAATGAACAGCATATGGAGTATATGCATCAATGCAGACAGCAGACAGCAGCATGACAGCTCACGCCCAACAGCAGCAGCAGCAGCAGCAGCAGCAGCGCCATTGCTTTTCAGACAACTGCTGACCGGTGCGCAGGCAGTCTCAGAGACAGCCCTGCATGCTGTTTGAGGATGTCTGGCACCACTCAGCAGCAGTTACCAAGCACGGGCAATACTGCTGCTGCAGCTCAGGGAGAGCTGGCATGCTGTAGCAGCACTGATTCATCTAGTATGGATTCAACTGTGGCGGTGCATTGAGGCCGGTGCGTCTTGTTGGTAGACATCGCTGCGTAGTCCTCAGCATAAGACGGCTTCACTTTCCACTGAACACAATGTTGACAAAGATTGTGTTGTATGGTCTGTAGCCGTCGAAGCACCCTATATCTGTGTCTCTGTCTGTCTGTCTGTCTGTCTGTCTGTCTGTCTGTCTGTCTGTCTGTCTGTGCTTCTGTCTGCATGTCTGTCTGTGCTTCTGTCTGCATGTCTGTCTGTGCTTCTGTCTGCATGTCTGTCTAGCTGTTCAGTCATCCGTCTGTCTGTCTGTGCTTCTGTCTGCATGTCTGTCTAGCTGTTCAGTCATCCGTCTGTCTGTCTATGCCTATCATTCTGATGTAGTGTGCTGTGTGACAGGCACGCAGCAAATGCTCACCTCATCAGTGAACTTGCGTATGCCAGACCGCAAGATGGCGTCAACCTTCATGCCCCGCACCAGATCTGGATGCCGCGTGATGATGTCACACAGCTCCAGCCACAGCTGGTGCTTGGACTTTCCCTCCAAGCTTCTGAAGGTGTCGTCATCCACCACGGCTGCCAGCTTCTTGGCAGCTTCGCCCCAGCTTCCCTGAGGCACGTCAAGTCCCATCAACATGAGTAAGTGGCAGCGCTTGAATTAGCCCGCCCACGCGCAGCAGATGCTCATTCATGTGCACAGACACATCCACATGTGTAGGCAGCAATTGCGGCTGTGAGCTTTGCTTGTGAAACAGATGCACAATGTGTTGCAAGAGGCAACGCTTGTATTGACCATCTCGTGCACAGCAGACACAATTATGGGCCATGACAGAAGCACATGCATAGCTGGAGATCACCGCCTCGAACATGACTTGTGGAGCAACAAGAATGTTGCATGCTGGAAAGACCCCACTGCCCATACTGTCTGTATTTTAGACAACACTAGGAGCAATGGCTGTGGACACAATCTGAGTCTGGCTGTGTGTCCATTTGAAGAGGTTTCACCTTGGACTTCAGGTATGCAATGTACTCTTCAGTGTGACTGGGCTCCAACTTGAGGTAGCGCCTGTACACTCTCAGGGCAGTCTCCACAGGCATATCCGGCTGCATCACAAACCTCTGCGTGCACAGCCAAAGGGTTTTGTCGCTGTAGTCATCATTTTTTTATTAGTGTTATGTTGGTAATATCTTTTCAATGTGAATGAAATCTGTCTCATCAACATCAGGATGTGCCAGTTACAGCTATATTGGTATCAGATGTGCTGATAAGGAGCCTTGACCTAATTCTGCAGGCCATGCAACAGCCAAGGTGTGTGTGTGGGTGGGAGGTTGTTAGTAAGCACTGCAGTGTGCAAATGGCATGCATGAGGGTTACCATTGGCTTGGTTGGCTGTGCATTGAATGGTGCACATGCAGTGTGCTTGCAAGAGATGACTTTTGGGCAGGCTGCCCATGTGTTTGTGAGCTCTCATGTTGATGCTGTGCACAGTGTCTCATGGGAATCTGACTTCCTGTGGCATGTAGAAAACATGGCCGTACAGGGTACAAATTGCAAATACCATGGGCAGACACACAGGTGGTGCTGGGGTGAAGAATGCAATGCAAGCTGTCTGTAATCAAGCTGAATGATGTGTGCACATACATTGTCCTTGTGCCATGTGCTCAAGTATCAAAGTCTCACGAATTCACCCTGCTGTGCTTGGGTCTTGCAAATGCTTATGAGTCATACAGTGAAAGTTGTGCTCACCAGATACAGTGTCCAGATCCTGTCATGCTGCGTGATTGGCAAGGAGCATAAACACCGGTCAAAGACGTGTCGAGTGTGTGTCAGCTTCTGCTGTGACATTAGAAGCTCAAGGTACTCCACCCACACTCTTGGCATCTTGTGCATGGAAACAAGCGCACGCTCGTAGGTGTTGTTCAAGCCCTCGACTGCTGAGTGGTTCAGAGGCAAGCCTCTGATTGCCGCTCGACGCTCCTTCAGGTATGCATGCCAAAGCTGCACCGCAGGTGAGTGTCAGAAGCTTGGCATGGGATGAATGCCCTTGAACAGGCTGGGCTGTGGCGTTTCTGTACCTTGTAACTGCCTGGCAAGGCTGATATGGCTCTCTCGTAGAGGAGAAATCTACGTTTCTGGGCAGCGTCTTTCCTGGCTTCGAGATATCTCCACCACATCCGCAAGCTGTACGGGTTGCGCAGCAATTCTTCCTCGTAAAGCAGGTCATCATCTTCTGGCAAGAGGTCCTTGTCAATACTGCTGTGCCCTGTCTGCGCAGCAGACTGCTCAACAAGTCCCGGGGCCATGCTGATCAACGGCTCCGTGCTTGTCGCAGGCGGTGCGACCTACTGCATGTTGGCGACAGCTATCCAAAGCAATAGTCGCCGTCCAAGCCAGCGTCTGATGTGCACTCGCCCCAATCACAGCGGAACCTGCTCTGGACAAGTGAGCCCTAACACGAATTAGGCTGAATGCTACGAGGGTTTGCCTTTACAATTCAGACCAAAATCACAACGTGTCCCCGGGGGCAGCCCCGGGGGGGGGGTCTCGAGTCAGTCCTCAGTTGACTAAACGCCTCACGACTAGTGTTCTGCATCTACATATAAGCTGCAGCGTTGACGCCACTCTGTGCAAACTGCACACATGAGTGTCACTTGTCTAGCTACATTGCCGCATCGACAACAGTCCAGCGTTGATGTTCGGCTAATAGCACCCTGCTGAACCCATCCGTTTAGTCGAAGGAAGGGGCCCTGGCACAGTTGCGTGGAGCGTGCTGCCCATGGGACAGATCTTGAGCGCCATGCAAGCATACGCTAACGTGATGTGGGCTACTTTGACTGGCCCAGCGAGACCGGCATTAGCAGGCCAGATCAACCCAAAGATTAGAGCGCTGATGGATGGCTATCAAGGAGGTAAGCGTTGTGCACCGGGCCAGCTCATGTGCAAACATAGCTACATGCGCGAACAGGCTGGCAGATAATGTTGTGATGTGCCTGCTGCAGTACCTCGGCAGGTTTCAACCTCGGCAAGCATTCAGCAGCTTCAGAAAGTCAAGAATATGCGAGATCTGGCAGAAGTATGCTCTGGAATTGCTCTAGGTACATTGCAGACCCTAAAGAGCCTTCAGCTGACCCAAAGCCTTGTCCATATTGTAACGAAACCTTCTCCAAATGCTGCTATAAAGCTGCAGCTCTGCTAAACATAGGTCGCATCCTACGGTCTGCTTGTCCGACTTCTGCCAACCAGCAGGATGTTGACATAATACGCCAAAAGCTGAAGATCACACACTTGGTAGGCTTCATTTGCTGTGCCCTGTCACTAATTTGCTTTCATGTTGTGCGAGTCTTACACTGTCACAGCAAACACTTTAGCACACACTTTGCCATTGAGTAAGTGCTTGGGCACACTGTTTGTGCAAACCACACTCCAATTTTCTGTCATCTGTACCAGCTATTTGCTTGAGACTGCATCAAGCCTTGTTGTGGTCAGAAGTTTTTGTCAAATTTGCTACCTTTTTCTATGAAGAATTATACTTTTTTTCTAAAATTTGGTTTTTCTTGGTACAGGTAGATCTGCGCAGCACGTATGAGCGCTCAGAAGATCCTGACAACCTGCTTGTCAAGAATGCAGAGCTGCAAGTGTCAAAGCGGCAGGGCAGCATGGCACAGGTACGCACTCCTTACATTGGCAACAAAGTTTTGCGGTCAAACTGGTCTGCATGCTCGGTTGCTCTTTGCACGAAATGGCGCGTCGAAGTGCTTGATACGACCAGCTCGTAGGTTTGATAATGCGGCTTTGTAATTTGCGATGCCCTCTTAAACATGTCCCATATCTCAACCCAAAACCCTAACAGAGAAGGCCTGCCTGGTGTCAGCTTTTGCATATTGTGCTGCAATGTCCAGGCTGGGACCAAAATAATAATACTGACAGCAATGATACTAATAACAGTAATAATCACAATAATAATAACTCTTACGCTTTCCGGCTCAGGATGTGGTGGGTACGTGCAGGGCATGTCTTGTCTCTCCAGCATGCCTGTACTGCAGGCAAAGCTACTCCAACATTGTCTGCTGAAGGCACACACTGCTGGGGCTCTTGTTTGCCTATGATCAGCATCATTGCCCTTGTGTATGCAGGCTCAATGGGCAATGCCCTCCCTTTGCATGCAAGCTCGATGGGGCAATGCCCTCCCTTTGCATGCAGGCTCGATGGGGCAATGCCCTCCCTTTGCATGCAAGCTCAATGGGGCAATGCCCTCCCTTTGCATGCAAGCTCAATGGGCAATGCCCTCCCTTTGCATACATGCTCAATGGGCAATGCCCTCCCTTTGCATGCATTGCATCTGCACACCCACCAGCCTTGTTGCCTTTCATGATCAAAGGGCAAGAGGCGCCATGTGTTCCTGTGCACGCTCTGCAGATGGAGAAGTTTGAGCCAGTGGGAGAGCAGTCTGCCCACAGCAGATTGACCATACATCATCTATCACTCATAGAAAGGTAGATTACCATCACCATTACCATTACCATCACCACTACCATCACCATCACCATTACCATTACCATTACCATTACCATTACCATTACCATTACCATTACCATTACCATTACCATTACCATTACCATTAGCGTTACCTCTACTGGTGCTGTTACCCACTACCAAACCACTGTTGCTGCTGTTAACATCAGCATCACCATTGCCATTGCCACTGTCGTTACAATCCCCACAGCAGTCTCCTCACAAACAAGTCAAGGTCACAGACCAAAAGCACACATGCGTCTTGGGAAGTGCTATGAGCTTCTACCAGCCCTCTACACGATTACAGTTCAGCAGTGGGTCCTTTCTGCACCCGCAATGGTGTTGAAACAAGTCATTAGTTCTTGACCAGGTCACTGAACACCGCTGCTGCCTGCTGCATAACTCCTGAACACTGTGATCTGCTAAGAGGGTTCAGGGTTTAGGCCTGCTGGATTCTGCTAAACCCTGCTAAACCCTGCTCAGAGGGTTGTGCCTGCATTGTAGGAGTCGCTACTACAAGGCCATCTTGTTGAAGATTCCGTTCGCTACTTCAGCATATGCCCTGGCAGTCATGCCCTTTGATTCCTTCAAGGGCAAAAGTGCCATCATGGCGTAAGCACTGTCAAACTTTGCCTTGTGTTCTTCTTCTACTGCTTCACTTCCAATTTCCTCTTCTTCTGTGAATGGCAAGCTTAGGCAGAGTGCGACCTGCCAGTGGCATGCAGTCAGTCTATGAATGGCAATTTTGCTTTTGACACAGTCGGCAAAAGTCATGCATATACTGACTGTGCCAAGTGCTGGTGTTGTTAGTTGAGCATCATTGGGGATTGCACAACAGGATTGTGGACAAAAGCTATCTCTGAGCCTGTTGCTGTTGTCAGTAGCATAAAGCATTCTTTCGTTTTCATGTACTAATCATCATGACTACATCGTGGCATGCCTTGAAGCTTGCACATACATGGTGGTATGGCTTAGAGCTTACAAACAGGAGTGGGTCACGCATTATAGCTTATGATACTGTTGGTGGCATGTAGAGAAGTCAACAAGGGAGGCCTGCCAATGCTGTACGAGATGATTCTGGAGACTTCTGGACCTGAAATCAAGTGTGCATTGGAGGTGATTGCCCAACCCTAAGTTTCAAAACATAAACTCAACCCTTCTGGCAGTCAGCATCTTTGTGCCTAACATGACTATAGCTTGATTGCTGCACAAACTTGCCAAACAAACTTTTGTTCTTGTCTTAGCTTTGGGCTACATGTTGCATGTGGTTTGCGACAGCATACTTGTATTGATGTTGGCCTAGATGTTGCATGTGGTCTGCGACAGCATACTTGTCTTAGCTGTGGGCTACATGTTGCATGTGCTTTGCGACAGCCTACTCGCCTTGGCTTTGGCCTACAGTCTGTCATGTGCAGAGGAGGCAATGACACACAGGTCACAACGCCACAGGCTGATGTTGCGCAAGTTCTGAATGCAACTTTTGAACGCAAGGTGATCACAGAGGCTGCTGAAGCGGGCGAGCCGCTGCTGTTCTTCTGCAAAATCGGCAAAGACAGGACCGGCGTCCTTGCGGCGTTGCTGCTCTCATGCTGCGGTGCCAAGCCTGAAGAGATCATAGCCGACTACCACAGGTGCTCTTCTTCTTCCCTGTGGTGACCTTACTGCAATTGTCTGATTGGCCTTGGCTCCAGAAGGTCATCAAATATATCATGCATCTGCAGAGCCCAGTTTCATGTCTTGATTGTCTACCTACATGTCTGCCTGCCTGCCTGCTTGCCTGTCCATTCGTCTGTCTGTCTGCTTGTATGTCTGCCTGCCTGCCTGTCTGTCTGTCTGTCTGTCTGTCTGTCTGTCTGTCTGTCTGTCTGTCTGTCAGTCTGTCTGTCAGTCTGTCTGTCTACCCAAATAGCCAGTCTACTGCAGCCCTGGCCGAATGGCAACAGGTCGGGTTCAGACAAATCAGCTTGCTGTCTTCCTGTGCATACCACCACAACAGAAGCGATGTTTGTTGGTGATACACCGCTGTCCGTGAAGTGGCCCTGATGCTTTTGTCTCACTGTTGCTAAAAAGGACAACTGATGGTCTCATCCCCGCTAAATGTGCTTTTGTAGGTCTAATTCTTGCATGTGTAGGTCGAATTCTTGCTAAATGTGCATTTGTAGGTCTAATTCTTGCCGATTTTGTTTTTGTAGGTCTGACAGTGTGATTCAGGAGATTGCTCTGGGAGGTCTAGAGAAGGAGGACAAGGAACTCAACCAAATAGATCAAGCAGTGTTCAGCAAGGTAGGCACATTTGACGACAATCAGCTTTCAAGTTGCTATATTTTAGGGTTGAAATGGCGGGGTATGAGTTTAGGGTTTGACTACAGTAGGCTATCAAGTTGTTGGGGGTGAGTAACACAGACGATGAAAGGCCACCACAATGCTTCAAGCACATGCTCCATGCCACCACCACAGTGGACGTAATTGCTTTGACTGGTGGCAATTCACAAGCCACTATGCACAAGCCACTCACAAGCCCTTATAATGATCAAAGGCACCATAATCAACGGCACCACATTGATTCAAGCATCTTGCTTCATGCAGCCAATAACTTCAAATTCTAAAGGAGCAAGGTGCAATCATCTGAACAATTTATAAAGAAATGAAAGACATTCTACACATGATACTGCAGGCACCAGCAGAGGTGATGGCAGCCACCCTATCACACCTGGAGGATGCCTATGGGGGCGCTTCAGCCTATCTGCAGAGCCTCGGCTTCACCAAGGGGCAGCAGCAGCGCTTGGCCAAGGCACTGGCGACGCCAATAAGCTCACAATGACTGCCTCTATTCCCTGAGAACATACTCCAAACAGTCGTTGTGTAACAGAGCATTGGCGCGTCATGTGGTCTAAAACAGCACTGAATAGAATTTCCTCTTACACTTCCCAGTCATTGTCTGTTGGCTGTTGCAAAAAGAAGGAATGCAATCTGATTCATTAATTGATTGGTGCAATTGTGATATTCATTCATTTGGTCATTGCACGCATGTCTTTCCCTCCCTGTATGCGGTCTTGTTTCGGCAGGTATTATGGTTCCTGGTATTGCATATGTTCTAAAGGTGCGCAGGGTGATTTTCATATGTAAAGATGGATATATTGCAGATGCGTCTCACAATGCAGTTCTGTGTGCAGAAAGATCAATTGCTGTGGGGCTGACCAAGCACTGCCAGACAAAAACGAACCCTCTTGAAGCAACACAATGTATTGTTCTGCAGCAATGCTTTGAAGTTCATCGGCAACAAACATTTCATTTGTGTCATACATTGCAACGCGTGTTACAGCAGGTCTGCCCGCTCACTTATGCGTACCCAAGCTTATGCTCAGGCCAACTATCAACAGACACCGTGTCACTTATAAACGAACAGCTCTATGCAACAAGTTTACGCTTTGGGTAATTCACATTTTGCAGGAGCCAAAATCAGGTTGGCCAACATCATTTATATGGCTGGCTCACACAGAGACCTGTACAATCAATACTTATACATGACACGTCCCCATAGGGTACAAAACAACACCAGAATTGGCCACACAGCGTCAAGCATGCACAGTGCAGCCTGTTTGCACATTTACAAAACAGTTGACAATCCATCATGAGCTGACAAAGTCTTGCATGCTGAGCTGGCAAGCTCCATGCCTGGGACGGCCTGCAACGCTTTGGCAACAGTGTCCCGAGAAAAGCCATACATGTTCAACTGCCTCAGCAGCTGCTTGCCATCACAATTGCCGAGTCCCAAAGCTGCGCTCACTGCTGCCCTACGCTGCACACAACCTACCTGCAGACGTGAATGATCATGAAGCAATGCTAGGTATGCTTCATGAAGCAACGCTGAGTAGGCTTCATGAAGCAATGCTCAATATGCTTCATGAAGCAACGCTGAGCATGCTTCATGAAGCAACGCTGAGCCTGCTTCATGAAGCAATGCTGAGTATGCTTCATGAAGCAAAGCTGAGTATGTTTCATGAAGCAAAGCTGAGTATGCTTCATGAAACAATGCTCAGTGTGCTTCATGAAGCAATGCTAAATGTGCCTGGTGTCAAGCCATGCACAAGACAGTGTCTTGCCACATGAGGCTATTCTTCAGCTCAGTCAAGACATTGTCGACTCTGCCGCCACAAATTGTTGCATTCACTTTCAGGTCACATATAAGTACTTTTAGGGTTTACCATATAAAATAGGGTTCAGGTAATACCCTGACCAACAAAGTTAAGGCCGCTGATGCTCGTCAACTTGACACATACAACGTAATGTGAGCTTCCCCTGTCCCAAGACATGAGCTCAGCATGAGTACAAACAGTCATATGTGGGAAAAACTTTGTGACAGTCTCAATGGATTGCCACAGTGTTCAGCACATGTCAGCTTGCACCTCAGATGGGTAATAAACATGATGTAGCAGTAACACTGAGACTGTGAGATTCTGAAACAGTGACGCACAGAATTACATAAACAGGACATTACCATGATGATGGCTGGTTACCTGTGAGGAGGAACTAGTCCCCATCTCCACCACCAGTCCCCAGCTCACCAGATCTGCCCTGCTGAACTCCTTTCGGCCAGGGCAGCTAGGGCGGGCATATGACAGGGCATGCCTGTATTTGAAACAATATTTGCTCAATGGTATTTGTTGACAAAACATATACTCCCCCCTGGTTTCTTGCATGTCATTGCAAAAGGACTGGAATGATGTATACCTGTTTGCAATTCACAGCACAATATCTGTTCAGCAAGACCGTTTGCAGCACATATGGCTAGGCATGAATGATCATATCTCCTTATACTTAATTCCACGATTGCAAGGCAAGAAATGCATACCTGATTTGTGTTGGGCTTGCATGCTCCACCCCAACATCACCTGCGCTTTTACGCCTACAGCCAGCAATGATCACCGCAGTGTTTGAAGACAGTATTTGCTTTTGAAGGTGAGACACCATAACAGCATTCCCAATATAGTGTGGAGCAAAGGTCAACACCATAGTGCAGGTTGTTGCTGAAGGTGAGGTTTAGAACACCTGAGATAGTTGACAGACACTAAATTCACAAAGAAGAGCTCTCCAGACATTGTGACAACAGGTATGCACCCTTCACCGGTTGCTGCTTTACATTTGGTGTATGTACCTGATGTCGCTTGCAGCTGTGGCTTGGTGGACAGGGATGAAGGCATGAAGGCACTGCCCAGGGAGACATGCATCCACAACAGTGCGAGACTGGCGTCCAGCAACATCTGGGTCCAAAAGTGCAACCACCCGTGCGCTTTTGCTTGCTCTTTCTTTCAGCAGCTGAGCTGTGGCTGCTACACTGGATTTGCTGGCGCCATGTAAAACAAACACCTGCTATGCTGTTTTGGTCAGAGTGTAGTAGTGCGCAAGCTGAAAATGCTGCTGTTTTGTGCAACATGTCTGTGCAGTCAGCACTGTATTTACAACAAGGGAAAATGAGCAAGCCTTCCGGTATAAACAGAACGGAGTTCACATGCATCATTTTAGTGGGTTCAGTCTACCTGTGCACCAACAGCCTTGCGAACTGCTTGCTGATCACTCAAGCCTTCTACCACAACCAACATGTTACTCCAAGCTTCGTCAGCCACACAAGCACGTCTGGCATGTGTCACATTGCATGTTGCGTTGGCACATCGGATGCAGGGGTACGCGGGACGTTGACAAGACTTGTGCAGACATAGAGGGCTGGCACCAAATGTAAGATGTGAGTGTGTTGCAGCCAAGAGCGGCATACTGGTCAAACGGCTCTGATGATTGCCGAGTGTACGGACAACATGGTGCCTGATCGACAATGGTCGGGTAGCAGGGGGCGGCAGCCGGAGACATGTGCTCATACGCTATTGACCGCACACTGACGAGACAAACGCTCGCTGCAAGTGGCTGGTCAGCTCGAAAAGCAAAAAGGGCTTAGCTAGCTGGCTCTCATATGAGACTGCCGCCGCGAGCCGATCCTTAGCAATGCTTGGGGAGAATGATAGTCATGTTTATTTTGCTACTCGAAATTGCAATACTGCATGGATTGCATAAATTGCGTAATCGCGCATGTGGCATGTTATTACAGTCCACATGCAAGAGTCTTGATCAGTTCTGCCTGACAATACAATACTGGATTACAAAGTGTCTGTGGCTCACAGCACGGGAGAAAGGGTTGTACATACAAAATATCAAAATTGAAAAGCTGGACAGACTCTGTTCAACAATTATACTTCGATCTAGTGCTGTGACATTTGTTGAACAGAGCAATTGTAGCCACTCATAGTATCAGGCCGGAGTTGTGGAGTCCAGTGTTATATCTACTTACATGTACATGTGCTGCAGAGTCCACAGAACGCCTCAGGAGAAACTAGCGAAGTCTTGAGCACTGTTGCCAGACTGCTCTGAAGAGACAAGAATTGTCCTGCACGTACCTAGCTCATCATGAGCTGGAAAGCGTCAAATTATTATTATCAATATTGCTGTTGCCAGCTTCCTGCGCTCATCCGTGCGGTTGCCCTTAACGACTGCCTGAAGGGCGCGCTGCGCCTCGAGGGGGAGCCACGCGAGGACCACAGCGAGGCCATGTGGACCCATTTTTAGACACACGGGGGCTCATGTGGCCATCAGTAAGGGGTCAAAGGGACCTTCCAAATGAGAAGTGGTAGGGCTTACGTGTTGAAGAAGAAGTGCTGCAGGCGTTTACCGAGGAAGGTCACAACTTGAAGGTCACAAAACAATCTTGTTGTGACCGGGCGCTGAATCAGCTCTCGTCGGTAGTCGGCCGCCAGAGCAATCGGAGTTTTGTGTAAGCAAGAGGGCTCGAGCCGCGGTTACCGCCATTGACTGAGACTGCCGAGCGCCTTGATCAGCAAAGTTGGCTGAGATGCCGGTCGGAATGATGAACCTCTTTAGTGCAACCGACCCCAAGCTGGCCATCTACAACTATGCCACATCTTTTTTTGGCGGCGTGGCACCTCTTGTGAGTGTCCCGTCACCATCTGTGCAGCCATCTGTGTCTGCCAGCTCCCTATGCAGCCAGTCGCTCTTCAGGACTTGTACTGCAGTGACGCCGTTTGCCCCGTGCTGATGGCTGACAGCCATCTGTCTCGGCGTGCAACGTGCTTTTCTTTGCATTGCTGCTTTTGCCTACACTTCAAGAACGGCTTACCTCCTGCCGTGTGCCTGCTGTCTGCACCAATCGGTTATGCCTTCTTGCGTCGTCCGTAACAATGTTTCTGCTTGACACCAGGACCAATGGGTCGGGTACGTCCTCGTCTGCTGTTTTGGGTTGGTGTTCACGCTCATCACTCAAGGTATTTCAACTTGCCATGCTGATCGATCTTGTCGACCGCCGGAACTTCAGGTCTAGGGTGCTCACAGTCATGCCATTGGTTTGCAGCTATGATTATGGCTGATCAAAAGTTTGGGTCTGGTCACAAGAATTCCGAGGACTTCCAGACCTGTGGACGTACCATCAAGACTGGATTGATTGCTGTGGGTACGCACAATCACTTGTGTACTGCCAGTGGTCGGCCTAGATCTCACCTGCTGCTGTGCTTGCACACTTGCCACTGCACATCATCAGTGCTGTACAGACTCTGCTAATGCATTGACAAGCCTCTGAACCCCGTTGCAGCCACAAGTAGACCCAACTTCACATTTATCCAGTTGCTTTAAGTGCTCTGTGTGGATGCAGATATTGTGAGTCATTGGACATGGGCTGCAACTCTATTGCAAAGCTCCAACCAGGCTTACCAATATGGTGTAGCAGGCCCTTTCTGGTACGCTGGTGGAGCCACAATCCAGATCATCCTCTTTGGAATCCTGGCAGTTCAAATCAAGATGAAAGCGCCCTCAGCACATACAGTCCTGGAGATTGTGCATGCCCGCTGGGGAAACACAGCCCATCTGGTCTTTTTCTTCTTCTGCTTCCTGACCAACATTATTGTGAGTGCTATGCTGATTCTGGGAGGAGCTGCTGTGATGACAGCCCTCACTGGCATGAACACTATTGCGGTAAGATCCAAACCTGCATGCAATTGCACCTGGCTGATGCAAGAGCAAAAGCTGGCACAGGATCAAATCAACCAATGCAACTTCACCTCCTTTTTCTTGAGGCCAGGCTCACGGTCACGGTTACCTACCACTCTACCTGTTCTGCTTACTGGTGCAGTGTACCATACTAGTAAGCGTCTCATTGATGTGTCTAGATCAAGACCACATTGATGTCCTGCACATGTTGTAATGTCTCAGTATTGCCATGTCCCAATGTTGTCTTGCACATACACTGCATTTCCCATGCATTTCCCACACTGCATTTCCCATGCATTTCCCACAACTACAAGGCCCTTACGCCCTTTGATCTGGGCTCCTTCCTTTTAGACCTAGGTCCATTGGACCTTAGCCCCCAAAGTCTGTCTGAGTGTACATATCTCTCCATCACACGACCTTGCCATGTGCACACGTCTTGCAGTGCAAGTATGATACTTGCAGGCAATTAGTCAGGTGTGACTGTGTGCGCGCAGGCTGCTTTCCTGATTCCCATCTCAGTGTGTGTTTACACAACCACCGGAGGATTGAAGGCTACCTTCCTATCATCATACATACATACCGTCATCATCTATGTGGCGCTTTGCATCTTTGCCTTCACTGTGTATGCCACTGGCAGTGACTTGGGAAGCCCTAGCAAGGTGAGCCACTTGACAAAGTATTCTGATTACCCTAAATGCTCACAGGGGGTTGACTGCGCACAATTGTCACAATGCTGGGTATGCTCACAGCTGCTATTGTCTGTGCAGCTACGCCTTTGCTCTTGCCCCCTTGCCCTTGCCCCGTCGCCCTTGCCCTGTCACCCTTGCCCCATTGCATCTGCTCCCATGGCCCTTTGTCCTTGCAACATTGCCCCTTTGTGCCCTTGCCCTTGCCCCTTGGACCCTTGTCCTTGGCTTCTTCCCATTGCCCTTTTGCATCTGCCCCCATGGCGCCTTTCCCTTGCACCCTTGCCCCTTTGTGCCGTTGCACCCTTGCTGATTTGTGCCCTTGCCCATTTGCGCCCTTGCGCCTTTGCTCTTGTCATCATCTGAGTCATCAACACAATTCTGTCAATACAAGCGACAGCAGGCCTTGTACCAATGAACTCACCGTCTGGTGGCAAACATCAATGTTCAAACCCTGAATACTCTGCATGGGCCATAACCTGCTGATTTTGCATGTAGGTGTACCAACACTTAGTGGTCAAGGCTGCTTCCAAACCTGTTGATGGCAACAGAGACGGATCCTACCTGACCTTTTTCAGTTCCAATGGACTTGTTTTTGGCATCATCAACATCATTGGTGAGCCGCACTGCTTTTTTGGCTACAAGATGCTGCCGGCTTGATGATGTTATGACTACACCAGGGGTCTGATGTGCTGACTAAGAGACAGTTGTCGAAAATACTTCCAAGTGTCTCCGCATGTGTGATGCTCTCAGGGGCGTGCAGCCAAATACTGCACTGGTCAAAACAGGCTGCAGCTGCATGCAACTGTATTGTGCAAGATGCTCTGCCTATAGGGCTGCATAACTGCGCATGTATACCTTTTGCAAAAGGTTGGCAAGCATGTGATATATTCCGCTTTTCCATTTTTGCAGGAAATTTCGGAACTGTCTTTTGCGACCAGGCATACTGGGTAAGCATCCCATTCATCTTATTTATAAAGATGTCTTGTTTGCACAGATATGGTGTATGTTCTGGTGCATCTCTGCTGCCTGTAAGCTCTCAATTTGCAGATCTGTGGCAAAGCTCTGTTTGCCACTCTTCACATCCATCACAAAAGACTTCCTTGCAATTACACAGTCATTGGGGATTGTAGCCCTGGGCATTAGCATTGTTTTGCTTGCATGTGTACAACGCAATACAGCTGGTGCATCAATACACGCTTTTGCGCAGAGATATTGACGTATTGTGATGTGTGTGCAGCAATCAGCCATTGCAGCTAGGCCTTCAGCCACCTACAAGGGTTACCTCTTGGGTGGGCTCCTCTGGTGAGTCATCACTTAGTCACAAAACAAAACACCACATAGTTCAAGCCTGTCAGCATATTAGTGCAGTGGTGGTTTGCTGCTTGCACATGGCTTCAGCCGCAGTTGATGACGGCCATGTGCACACCGTATCCCAAAAGGACTATGGTAATTGCGCCTGCATGCATGTCAACTTTTGTACCCAGGTGACAATCTTATATACATTATGTGTATCCTCAGACCTTTACAAAAAACCTGGCCTGCCACCATAGTCAGGCATGCAAACCTTGTGCATGCTCCTCATGGCTAAGCATGACTCATCTCGTCTGTGCATCATCTGCACTCCCTTCCAATTGAGATCTTGCCGTGTTTGGCTAGGCTGGTTTTGCTAGGTGACTAACGACAGCCAATCATACCTGTGCAGGTTTTGCATTCCCTTCACGTTGGCAACTTGCTGTGGTCTTGACATATGTTGAACAAACTTTTCAACACTTTTCAACACAATTCACGTGAGGAATCATGGATGACTGGGCGTGTGCAGGTTTTGCATCCCCTTCACATTGGCAACTTGCCTAGGGCTGTCAGCGCTGGCCCTAGACCTTCCCATAACTGTGACAGAGGCCAACGAGGGGCTGGTACCACCTGCCACTGCATTCTTCTTGCTCGGCAAAGGCGGAGGAGTGCTGATGACTGTCATGCTGCTCATGTGAGTCTTCTTCTCATCTTATGGAGTTCATGTTCTCTCCTGACTGACCACCTGGCACTGCAGTCTTCTTGCTTGGGCTGCATTCTTCTTGCTGAGCTGTGCGTGTGTGCGTGTCCACTGCAGGGCTGTGACATCATCAGGGTCTGCTGAGCTGATTGCTGTGTCCTCCCTGTTCACCTATGACGGCTACAGGCATTACGTAAACCCCCGTGCAACTGGCAAGCAGCTGTTGGTCGTCTCCAAGATCATGATCCTGTGTTACACTGTGCTCATGGGTAAGCAGCCAACCTCTTCTTCATTCAGCTGGCACTCTTCAGCTCTTGTTTATTGCTCATCGTTGTGCTTAGGTAAATGCTACTCATGCACGGTGCCCAACATCTGGTGATTGGGATCAAGGCAAGAGTCAAAGTGTGCACAAATATGTGTATTGCCAAATGCGTGCACAACTGTTTGTGTTGCCAAGTGTGCATATTTGTCATTTGCCCTGGACTGCACCTTCAGCGTTCAACCAGCATTTGGCAGCTCAGATTGACCCAGCCTTGTTGTCTGTGTATGTGAGGTATCTGTATACAAGGCACCATTTGCAAATCGCAAGCCTGCCTGCCGGAGAACAATATGAGCTTGGCCTTTGAAACAAAAAATGGGGGGAAAATAACAAACAAAGTGGCCAGAATGAGATTGACAATTTGAACGCGCTTGCTTTCTGTGTATGCAGGTGTTTTTGCTGTCATTCTGCAGCAGCTGAACTGCTCTCTGGGATATGTATATGTGAGTTTTCTCTCTCTCTCTCTCTCTACATCCTTTTGCTGACATAGTAATGTCACATGCTGTCGTGCTGGTGCAATCATCCAGAGGCTGACCTGCATTTGCATTGAAGCTTTCTTACACAAGCTGCTTCGCAGAACATATTCATGCACTAAAACAGTCAGCATGCTGTCAGCATGTTCACGACAGCAGCAACAGCTGGTTTATGTAGCAGGCATGTCAAACTGTTGTACTTATCATTTGTGGCTTAGGGTTGTTGCTTGGGGTTTAGGTTCAAACACACAAGATAGTGTGTCAGTCCTGCTGCATCACATGATGTCAAGCATTGTCACGCAGAGTTCTGTACGCATCCACTCTTTCACTTCAATGTTTATGGCAACTCGCACTAGTACCGCACTTAAATGTCCCAAGGTTTGTCTTCTGATAAGCCATGATACAGCTCCGGGCCGCCGCCTTAGGAGGCTCCCGCTATGATCGCTGAAAAGCGTAAAATTTTCTTTTCTTTCTAAGCCATAATAATATAAAAAAATGAAATTAGCTGTCAATATTTTTCATGCCTTTATATTGATGTGCCGCACATTGACCCTACGCAGATGTACAAGCAAGCACTTGTGACATCCTCACTTGCAGGTGAGGTGTTCCATTCATTGTCATTGTTATTGTCACAACAATGTCATTTTATTTTTGGGGGTGCAGGAGGTGATGGGGGTGCTGATTGGGTCGGCAGTGGTGCCCATTGCCCTTTGCCTGATGTGGAAGAAGACCAACAAGTGGGGAGCCATGGCTGGAGCTGTCTTTGGCCAATGGCTAGGCCTGGTCGCCTGGTTGGTCTTTGCCAAGGTGTGAAACTGCAGTAAAGACGCGTGTGACTGCAGTAAGGATGTATGTGACTGCAGTAAAGACGCATGGCCGCTCTTGTCACGGGGACTGCAGAGCCCACGTGTGCAACCGAGACTTAAAGTGCCTGCTTTTTGGAAAGTGCGCTTGCCACATAGACTTTAGGGTTTGCACATGCACTTGCTAGGACTTGCAGACACATTGGCCAGGTTTTGCACTTACACTGGCTAGGGTTTGCATATACACTAGCTAGGTTGCAGCAGAATTGGGGGACCTATGTTAATTAGCTGTCTGGTTTTGTTGCTTGATCAAGGTTGTGCAGGTACGTTGCCAAAGGACTTGGGAGCTGCAAAAAACCTCCTACGGTATTCTTGGTTGTCTTCATATCAAGCAGCAGGCAAAAACGGTGGCTTGCAACAGATGCCAATCATGCCCATGCAAAGGGGCACTGGCAATTCTGTGCCTGATTGGTGTCTGTTGCAACCAACTCTTGTTGCCTGCTGCTTCATACCAAAACAATCAAGAAGACAACAAAGAAGTTGCTTGTGCAAGCAACTGAGGGGCAACGCTCAGCTACGCTGTGTTGATTGGCTCCCTCAACTGTCTGCTGAATACAATGCGGCGCTTCTTTAGTGAAGGCCAAAACCAAACAATTGAGTTTGACAGAATACATACAGCCTTGCATATTCCAGGCATTGCTGCTGGCACGGCCTGAACAGTGCACTGTCTGCAGGTCAAATATGGAGCCATTACATACGACACCACATTTGAGAACTACACCATGCTGACTGGCAATTTGGTGTCGCTGTTCTTGGGAGGAATCATCTGCGCTGTGGTGTCATTCATCTTCCCTGAAGACTACGACTTCCTCAGCATGAGACAGATTAAGGTGCTGGACGTGGCTGAAGATGGCGACTTGGGTTTTGCAAAGGTCAGTCATGACTTGCATAGCTTGTTGTTGTCATTATTGTCAATATTGTATCATATTATACCTGTATTGTATGTTGTTACAAGCATTGTAGTTGCTCATTGGAAGAACTCGTGCCTTATTTTGGTGGCCAGTCAGCTGCAATCACATCTGGTTCACATCAACTGCGAGAAGTGCTTTTGGGAATGACCGTTGCACTGTCTGCCTGATCACATGGGGCAGTGATTACATACCCAGGATGGGCTTCATGAGATTTGGCCAACCCATGCAAAGGGCCAGCTTACGGTTTTTGAAGGGTAAGTGTGAGCAGACCCTGAGGCTAATTTGCAAATTTTGTTTGGTTGCAGCAAGGGGAGGACAGCATGGAAGCCATGAGGGCGGCACTTAGGTTTGTGCTAATTTGGGGAGGGTTCCTGGCCGTCATCCTGATTCCCATCTGGCCTTTGCTTGCTCTGGCTGCTGGCACCTGGAGTGAAGGTATGGGTTCTCTCATCCCTGGCATCTTGCTTAAGCCCTATCGTAAACAGGTTCAGGCATCTGGAGTTTGCCATGTGTTCACTACGGCAGACAATCTGTCACTTGAATGGTCACGGCTTCCTCACCTTTGGGTAGCTGCTGCAGCATCAGAGCTCTGTCATAAACATTTCACTTTGCAGTTTGTTGCAATCTGCATGATGCCTTCTGGCTCAGTGCTGTTGTACAGCAGTGCCAATGCGCATTGGGTGTGTGGTATGCGTAAGGTATGAGGTGAGATGTGACCCTCCAGAACCACCGGGAGCGACTGGTAAATGTTGTTACACAGGTATCATTATGTATGTAGTCTTGCGGGGAGGGATGATGTATGCAACGCAGTACCTTGATGTGGAGCATGGCTTTCTTGTGACACTGCTTGGAGCAATGCCAGATGCAGCAGATATCAACCACATGTGCTTTCTGATTGCAGGTTACTTCACATTCTGGGTTGTGCTCTCCCTGATCTGGGGTTTGATTGCTACGGTCATCGCCACTCTTCTTCCCATCTGGGAATCACGCGACGCCCTCACTGCCATGTTCAAGCACCTGATGGGTAAGGGCGGACCCCTGCCCTCCAAGCTGCACCCCCCTCTAGACATGCAGAACGACGAGAAGCCGGTCCAGATTCCCCAGCAAGCTGTGGGTGATGACACTGCACACCGGCAGCAGCAGATTGGCAACACTTACAAGGTCTAAGCTTTTGGTCACATCATCCAGGGTATGGGATGTTTATTGTGTAGGATATTGGTACAACATCTGAGGTTTCTGTAGATTGGCTCTGAACCGAGCCACTTGTGTAGCATACAAATGTCAGTATGTTGCTGGCGTATTCAGGGTTGAGGCACATGGTAATGCTTGCACAACATTGCCAGGTCATGATGAACAGACACACCTTTGACTGCTACAATCTGCTGCTTTTAGGCGCTTTGTCCTACAGATGGGCAGTGGTCCATCTGCAAATAAAAAGTGTTGCAGACACAACTCTTAAGTTAGATTCTTTTTGTCCAGCAGCGATTTGGGATACTCATGTCTTGAGGTAGTATGAGTTTTTTTGGTATTGAGCTCTCAAACAGCGTGTGAAAGCGCACAGCATTAGTATCAGATATGCTCACAGTGCCTCTGCACCTACCACCACTGCTGCATGATGTTTAGTAATGCTGTACACATGCACTTGTATCAGCGCTATAGCAAAGTTTTTGAGCTGCCTGGCAGATTCAACCCATTGGTGGTGGTGAAATGTCCAGGTATGGTGTATATGACTAGGCTGCCAAATTGTACAGCAGGCTTTAAGGAGGACACTGTTTTCCAGCAGCATGAGTTTTTTGTAATGACTGCAACACCATCAAGTAGCTTCCTGCGCATCTGCATGCAGACAATGTGCAGGTATTGCTATTTGTGCAACAAGCTTACACTCCACTGACTGAAGTAGCAACTAAAGCTAGGGTGAGCAAGTGAGGGAGGGGTGACTCACACGATACAAGCTTGGCCATTGCACAGTCGGCAGTGGGCTGAGTTGCTGGTCGGCCTGTGTTATTCAAGGATGGTGTCGCCTCGTGTCACTTCTCATGACAGCGTGTACCACGACAGCGTGTACTACGACAGCCTTGACTACGATGCGGAACTGGGCGGCAAACCTCCAGACAGTTTCAAGACACCTGCCATGCGTGTTCAAACGCTTGTGAAGCGCTGGAGCGAGCATATCGCATGGAACGTAGGCGATGCATATCATCTTTGGCAAAGTTTCAAGCTGAGAATGAGTGGGGTCACCCTGCAGCAGATGCATGTCCGATCGCAGCGAGATCGAGTCAGCCTATGCTCTCGACCTGAGGAACAGGGAGCGACGTGAGTGTTTGCCAAGTTTTCAGGCTGTGCCAAAACACACAGATATGTGAAAGCACGGTACAGCTGATCCCACTCCAAACTACCTTGTGCTGCAGATGGAGTGGTAGCAGCAAGGGCCCAACATCAGCCATTCAAGCAAGCTTTGGGTCGCAGGCAAGGAGCTGCAGCAACTTCACTCAGAATCCTTGCGGTAGACGCAGCTCTTTGGCGGGTGCTGGCAGACGAATTTTGCAGACTACTGCAGGTGGCAGTTCAGAAGCATATGGTATGTAAACACCTGTCCTGCCTCTGTGCGCAGTAGCTTTGATTGTCTGCACTCTTCTATTAGTGTTCTAAGCTTCGTCTAGTGTTGTCATTGTGCAAGGTGGCTGTCAACAGGCGTGTATCTGGGGCGATGCTGCCTGGGAAGACTGCCTGATGCCTATAGGGCATGAGAGACTGTAGAGAATTGGTGCCCTGCATGTGGGCACTCCCACATTGTGATGCTGCATGTGAAACAGCCACAGTGCATGAAGCAGCACTGAACATGTGGGCATTTGGTCATTCGCAAGTGTTCCAACATTTTTTGCAGGTCTGATCTGAGTCAAGTGCCGGCTGATCTCAGAAAGCACAGCAGTGCCATGGCAACGCGCAATGGTGCCGCAGGCAGCCAGGCTCCTTTGGTCAGTGACACTTTGCAGAGAATGGGCTTGCCTGCTGTCTCAACTGCAGGGGCAGCTACGCACGCCTCTAGGGCACTCAACTTCACCTCTTCAAGAGGGTAAGTGCTGTCACTCATCCTTCTCTGTCAGATGGTGCAGTGTGTCTAAGCTCATATCCTGGCTGGCCAGATTTGCGTTTGCACAGGCATACTGTTGCAGTGACGAGTTGACACATGGGTTTCGTCCATTTTACATGTTACATAGTGTTTATACCCTTGTCAGGTGATGGTACCACTCGTGAGCCACAGTCTGTTTTGCTTTGTCCATTGGCTGAATTTCTTTCGATGGGTGTTGCAGAACAGATGGTGTGAGCCAGAGCATCAGGGCGCACACTAAATGACAGAAGTGCTGCACTCCATCCTCCTCCTTTCACCAGCAGTCCCCCAGCTACACCACACCCACCACAAGTGTCCAGTTACATGAGCTTGCTGATGGACCAGTCTTCGGCTGCCAGCCAGCCTGTCACACAACCTTCCTCCATGCAACTGCCTCATCTGTGGAGTATGCCTCTCAGTAATGTAGCAGCATCCAGTGGTTGGATTCTGTCAATACGTGAGCAAGTTCCCCCTAAATCCTCAGGTCCCTCTTCCTAGTCCTCAGGTCCCTCTTCCTTCATCCACACAATACGGTATGGTATCGCAGTATGGCAGTCAGACTCAGGCTGCGATGGCCCCCTTCCATGGGCAATTGAGCTCCCAGCCATTAATGCCTGGACTTTTGTCATTTGCCCCTCAGAACGAGCAGCAGCAGCAGCAGCAGCAAGCTCAGGCCTTGAACTATTTGCTGCAGACGTCCCCACATCAGCTGCAGCAGCTAGCAGCACAGCAGCTGCAGCCTCATCACCCTGTGGGATTGCGAGCTGGATCTGTGGCACATCAACTTTCAAGTGAGCCTCATCTCCTTTGGCTGGCTAGCGCTCTGTAATGACTGCAAAATCTCTTGGCATGGTGTGCATAGACTACCACCAAAATAGTTTTGGGATCAGGCAAGGATCCACATATGTTGTGGGACAAGGAGCAACTTTGTCTTGTTCTGGCTTACGTTGCTTGGCGCAATCTCAGGTTGTTGATGTTATGTAAGTCTTGCAAGTGAGCAGCTGGAAATATCTGATGTAAATGGAATGTATACGTGAAGGAGTGAGTGCATGACGGACTGACTACATGAATGCCTGTATGAGTGAATGAATGGATGAATGAATCAATGTGTAATTGACTGCAAGACTGAATGAGTGAGTGAGTGAGTGAGTGAGTGAGTGAGTGAGTGAGTGAGTGAGTGAGTGAGTGAATGAGTGAGTGAATGAATGAATGAATGAATGAATGAATGAATGAATGAATGAATGAATGAATGAATGAATGAATGAATGCATGAACGAACTGTCTGTGCAGGTGTTGTTACTAACCATTTCACCAACTTCAGCAGCAGCAGCCATGGCAGCTGCAGCAGCAGAAGTGGCAGTAGCTACCGCCGTTGACCCTGCAGCAGCAGTGGCAGCAGCTTCCGCCATTGACCCAGCAGCAGCAGCTACAGCATGCACAACAGCAACAACTGCAAGCCTTGGCGGGTCCTGCAGTGGGCAATGGTGTACCTGCAGGTCAGTCTATTCTTGTATGTACTGAGTCAGCATGTGCATGGTGCTGTTGCACTGCAAAGGCTTCAGTGGGCTGGGTATGGCATTTTTTGCCCAACACTGTGATGTCCTGACAACATCGCTTGCAGCGGTTTTGTGGCAACTTCCTTGTAGTTCTTGCCTGTTTGTGGCAGCTGGCGCGTTGGGCTGTCTTTCTGGAACTGTCTGTGTAATGTGGCAGAGATACATAATGTGTGCATGCTATACAGGAGCGCTGTTGAAGCAGGATGTGCACACAATGCTTCTGAACCCACACACTCACATTTCCAGTTTATGCCGTACGATGCAGTCACAAAAGTGGCGCCACATGCTGCAGTTATGCCACCGCCTCAGCCAATGCTCAGGTCAATAGGCACGCCTGCAGCCAGACAAGCAGTCCCTCAGGTGACAGCTCAGCTTGAGGTTTAAGCCATCAAAATCCGCGTCTCGCTGTGTGCTTGTTCTGGAGCATGAGCTCCTGAATCCTGTCAAGGCATTGCGGTGGCAGGCATGCTCTCAAGCATTGCAAATCTTAGGCTGATGGCTCAATTTTCTGTCTAGATATTCAGGTTGTTCATAGATTTGGGCTGTCAGTGCATTGAATGCAGCAAAACTGTCAACAAAAGCATCAGTATATTGTGCAGCTGCGATGCAGCCTCAAGGTCATGTGTCTTTGCTTGTTTGAGCTCCTTTACTCATGTCTGTATTCTTGCACATATGCAGAACACAGACTTCGAGTTGCGGCGCTTAGTCATTGATGAGTTTGGGAAGGTCTCCGCGGCAGCTAACAGTGTTGATTCAAGCGCTGGCAACTGGAAGGAGCATGGCACCATATTTTCCTATATAAAGAACCTGGTGGACAGGAGGTTGATAAGCAAACGGCTTTTGGGCCTTCCATTGGTATCATCAGGAGCCGTGCTAAGGTGACTGCTGTCTCATGCTTGCACCCTTTGCTTTTCCTACGTGGTAATGTGTAATATGTAGTGTATATATGGTATAATACACATACAGTACAGTACAGTACAGTATATTACAATGTATTATGATGTATTGTGTAGCTTGCAATACCCTGCACTCATGATAAATGTGCCCTGCACACCTGGTCCTGCTATGCTGCTGTCAGATGATATGTCTTGCACGGCTAAGTAGACACCAAACCTCAGAACCAATCACTTCATTCATCTTCTTCTGATGTAAGTCAGGTTTACTATGCAGATTTCCAAACTGCACAGCTCAATGTACACAGGGGGATGATGCTGGTGTATACTTCCGGCTGCAGCGTGCTCGTGGAACGATTTGTTACAACCTAGGCAGAGCGATGTGCTGGTTCAGATGGTGCAATGGTACTGTGATGAAGATCCACATTCACGGCTGCTGGCTGACGTGGAGCTATGGGGGACAGTTTAACAACATTGCCAAGCCTTTTGGCAATACTAAGCAATAATCCTGGCTGCAAGCTGTGGTACACAATCTATGTCATAATTGGTCTGAGGTCATATGAATTGCAATTTCATGAAGTTCATTTTGTATCTTGTCAAGCTATCCCAACAGCTGAGACCATGCACATTTGCTTTCTGCCCTAACATGCAACCTGTGTGGTGACCTAGCTTGATTTTGCTGAATGTATATCTTTCCAGATCCAGAAAAGATAATTTCGTCGCAAATCAGTTCTGGACAGCAAACCACATGTCATCAGTCTGCATGTCTCGGGGCATGAATTTGTTGAGATATGAGATGTGTCTTTGTTACAGGCCGGCAGGATTCACTTCCACTGGGATTGCTCCAGCTGTTGGGCCCAGTGTTCGCACCCAAA
>JAABUU010001327.1_pt1 | contig 42726 bp, 25 predicted proteins | sample 5559301 | NCBI WGS metagenome assembly JAABUU01 (sample SAMN10711884, study PRJNA513360) | rock metagenome | isolation source: Antarctica rocks | place: Antarctica: Victoria Land, Richard Nunatak white | reverse complement strand
ACGCCTTCCTAACCTTCCATAGTCAAGGGGTTGGCAGTAATGGCATATTGCAAATACGTGCCAGCGAACAAACTCTTATACAGCGCGTGAGCATGTAACTGGTGGGTTACATCACATTTAACCTATGAGGTAATTGCATACGACGACCACGCGCTACGACCCCGACGGCAACGTCTACCAGGTCAACCAGCCCACCGGCACGACCACGGTGGACACCTACGACCTCGCCGACGACCTCGTGACCTCCGAGACGGACGGCGCGCCCGTGCCGAGCGCGACGCACCAAAACCAGACCACCTATCGCTACGACGCGGCGGGCAATCTGGTCGAGACGATGGACCCCGACGGGCGCGACACCACGACCATCTACGATGGCGATAGCCGCACGACGCAGAGCGTGGCCGTGACGACGACGGGCACGCTCACCACGACGCTCGGCTACGACCCCGACGGCAATACACTCCAGACGACTACGCAGACCCAGAGTGGGACCGCGCCCGTGCAGACCAGCACGGACACGGCCACCTACAACGCCGCCGACTGGACGGTGAGTACGACCGACAACGGCGTGACCACGAACTACGGCTACGACGCGGCGGGGCAACCACGCACCCAGACCTACCAGAACGGCGCGGCCACAGCGACCATGGCGCTGGACGCGGAGGGGCGACTGACCGCGCTGGGCGACGGAGCGGGCCACACCAATGCGTTCGCCTACAACGCCAACGACCAGACCACAGCGATCACGCTGCCCAACGGCGTCTCCGAACAGGCCAGCTACGACGCCAATGGGCGGCTCACGGCCTGGCACGATCCAGGGCCGGGCCAGAACGTGACCTACAGCTACGACGCCGCCAGCCGCGTCACCGCCTTCACGGCCATCTCGGGCACGGACGCGCTAACCTACGACGCGCAGAGCCGGCTGACCTCCGACTGCGGCCCGCAGGTCGAGGCGCGCTCGCCCGACCACTGCTACCACTGGACCTACGACGGCGCGGGCAACATCAGCACGGCCACGGCCGACGCCGGCAGCCCCATCACCTACACCTACACCTACAACCCCCAGAACAACGAACTGACCACGCTGTACGCGCCGGCTTACGCCAACACCACGACCTACTACGGCTACGACGCCAGCGGGCACACCACCAGCATCACCGCCCCCGTGTCGGGCTCGCTCACGGCTCCCGGCGCGATCAACACCGGCCTCGGCTACGACGCGGCGGGGCGCGTCCAGCGCGTCACGCTCAAGGATGGGCGCACGATGACGCTGGCCTACAACGCGCAGGGCGAGCGGGCGAGCTACAGCGTGGTCACGGGTACAACCACGACGCTCTACAGTGCCCAGTTCGCGTACAGCGGGGGTGCGTTAGCGCAGGCCATCGTGTACAGCGCGACGGCAAGCGGCAACGTGCAATACACCGACAGCTACGTGTACGACGCGGCCGGGCTGCCCGACCATTTCGACCGCCAGCAGAACGGGACGACGAGCCGCTACTGGTACGAGACGGACGGGCGCGGCGACGTGGTGGCGGTCACCGATGTCAACGGCAACGTGGTGGACAGCTACGCGTACGACCTGTGGGGCGAGGAGTTGCCGGACACGAGCCACGAGGCGGCGCCGCAGCGGCTGCACGCGGGGGCCATGTGGTACGACGCGGAGATGCAGGTGCAGTGGCTGTGGGACGGCGGCACGAACCGCTACTACGACCCCGAGCTGGAGCGCTACCTGCAGCCCGACGCCCCCGGCGGCAGCTACGTCTTTGCCAAGGACGACCCCGTTGGTAGTGGCGACGTAAGTGCGAGTATGGACAATCTCGGTGGAGGTAGTGCCCTTAGCGCAGGTTTCCCGAGCATGAGTCCAGCGGGCATCGTTGTCCTCTCGTGTCGCACGATACGTGCGCACACTGATGCTTTGCCGGGTAGCTTACGCCAGGTACCCTTTCAGGGCGACGCTTTGCGGCGCATGGCGCAGCTTGCCGAGCGCGAGCGCCTCGAGTTGGCGCACCCGTTCGCGCGTGAGGTGGATCTTCGCGCCCACCTCCGCACAGGTGCGTGGCCGCCCGTCGACGAGGCCGTAGCGCAAGCTCACAATCGCCCGCTCCCGCGCGGGCAGGTCTTGTAGCAACTCGACCAGCCGTTCGCGCAACAGGTGCGTGCTGGTAACCTCGAAGGGCGAGGGCGCCTGTGTGTCGGCGATTGCCTCGGAGAGCGTAGACTCGTCATCCTCGCCGCTGGCCTGATCGAACGAGAGCGTCTGCCGCGCCCGCCGCGCCAGTTCGATCGTCTCCGCTGAGATCGGCGACCGAGGCGCGACGGGCGCGGTAGGACTGCGATCGCCGCCGTCCCGGCCGTCCTCTGCGTCACTCGCGTCATTCATGTCCCCAGGCGCCTGGCCGCCGGCCAGGATGCGCTCGGCCTGCCCCAGGCTCTCCTGGATGTGGACCGGGACGCGGATGGCGTAGGCCTGGTTGGCGACGGCGCGACTCACCGCCTGCCTGATCCACCAGATGGCGTACGTCGAGAAGCGGTAGCCCTTACGATAGTCGAACTTCTGCGCGGCACGCAGCAGGCCGATGTTGCCCTCCTGGACAAGGTCCTGCATCCCGATGCCCTCATGCCGGTAGCGTTTGGCCACTGCGATGACCAGGCGTAGGTTGGCTTCCACCATGCGCCGCAACGCCGCGTCATCGCCCCCCGCGATGCGTTCGCCAAGCGCCAACTCCTCGGCCGGCGTGAGGCGGCGCACCTGCCCGATCTCGCGCATGTACGTCGCCCAACCGTCAACCTCGGTGGTCTCGCCAGCCATGACCGGCCCGTCCGCCTCGTCGCCGCCGCTGCTGGCGCGTCGTCGTCCCTCATCTCGCCGCGGCTCCATCGCGCCATCCCCTTTTGCAATCCGCCTCATCACTCTCTTGTCTAAGTATACAGACAAAACGTGGACAAGCAAGGGCAAATGCGTGGATCTGTCTAGGTTTTGGCAATAAGTGCGGGTACACTAGGGCTATGACCACACCATTGCCCGACGAGTACGGCGCGGCGGGCGGCTACCCCATTGGCATGGCCGCCACGCTAACGGGGCTGCCCGTCGACGTCATTCGCGTCTGGGAGCGCCGCTATGGCCTGCCGCAGCCGGCTCGCAGCGTGGGTGGCCACCGCCTGTATCGCCCGCGCGACGTGGCCCTGCTGCGCCGCGCGGCCGTGCTGCGGGCGCAGGGTCTGACGGCGGCCAGGGCTTGCGCGCAAGCCCTGGCCGAGGCGGCGCCATCGACCGCCACTGGCGACGAGGAACTCGCTGCTCCAAGCGCGCCGGCGCTCCCCGCTACGGCGCACTTCGTCGCGCGCCTGTACGACGCGGCGGTGGCGCTGGATGCGCCGGCCGCCCGATCCATGCTCGACGAGGTTGGCGCGCTCCTCGACATCGAGACCTTGTGGGGCACACTGTTGGCGCCGGCGCTGAATCGGTTGGGGACGGACTGGGCGCGTGGGACGATCACGCCCGCGCCCGAACACCTGCTCAGCAGCGTGATCAGCGGCCGCCTGTCAGGGCTGCTTACGGCGCTGCCCCGCTTACCCAACGCGCCCTCGGCGGTCATCGGCGGGGCGTCCGGCGAGCGGCATGAGCTCGCCGCGCTCATGCTCACGCTCCTGTTGGCGCGCGCCGGGTGGACGGTGACATACCTGGGGGCGGACACGCCCCCCGATGCGTGGGAGGCGGCGCTGCGTATCGTCCGCCCACGCGTAGCCGTCGTCTCGGCCACCTTGCCGGAATACGCGGCGTCCGCCCTCACTATGATGCGGCGCGCCAGCCATCGCCTTGGCCGGCGGGCGCCGCGCTTCGCCTACGGCGGCCCAGGCTTCGCGGGGACGTCAACTCCTGGCGAGGACACGTCGTCCTTCCTGGCCTTGGGAGAGGACCTGGACGAGGCAGTGCGACGGCTGACGTCCCTCACGTCCGTCACGTAAGCAGCCAGGGCTCGTGCATGCACGAGCCCTGCGTAAGCAGCGGGTCCGGTCGTCATTGCGCGAGGCCCGCCGTGCCGTAACCGGCCGCGAAGCGCGCGTTGTAGATACTCTGCTCCGCGACAAAACCTAATCCATTCGTCGCGACCAGTTGCGAGCCATGCGCCGTCCCCCGCGGTCCGATCGCGCGCCGTACGTCGAGCGTGTAGCGCGCGTGCGCCGGGACGCTGAACGTGCGCGTCAGCATGCGGCCGGTCGCCAGGTAGAAGATCGCCCGCACCCGCAGCGTCTGCCCGTTGGGGTTGAACACGAGCAGACGCTCGTTGCCGCCGCCCGTCGTGTCGCCTGCCGGGAACGTCCACGTCAGGCCCGTCCCATTACGTCCATACACGATGGAGCCGCCCGTCTCGCCGCCGTTGGGCGGTCCGAAGTAGTAGGGCCGTTCGATCACCACCGGCAGCGTCGCGGTCAACAGCGCCGCCACCGCCTCCGCGCGCACGATCCTGGTAAGCTGGATCGTGCCGCGGCGCAGACCGCCGACGATGAGCGTGCGCCGGGCCAGGACGTGGCCCCGCGTGTCCGTGAAGACCGCCGTGACGCGCGCCGTCCGCGCCTGCGGGTTCAGCACCGTGTAGAAGGTCTCGAAGCGGCGCGCCGACGCGCCCTCGGCGAAGAGCCATACTGTCGCCGCGCCGGTCGTGCCCACGTTGGCCGTGGCCCCGTAGCCGTGCGCTCCGAAGGTCTGCACGCGCGCTATCGTCACGGGATCTTTGCTCGTCACGATGGCCGCGAGCGCGACGCCTGAGTAGAGCTTATTCACGGGGACGGCCAGGCTGCGCTCGCCGCCGACGACGACGCTCACCGTGCGCGCCCGGCGGCCGCCGGCGGGCAGCAGGCGCAGCCAGACGCGGGTGGCTCCCCGGTTCGGGTTGAGCAGGTAGATCGTCTCGTGGAAGCTGAGGCCGGTGTAGCCTTCGGCGACGTACCAGCGCCGCGCCAACAGGCCGCTGCCGAGCAGCGTGTAGGGGTTGTCGCGCCCACGGTGCACGATCATCTGTGCCGCCACCGCCTGGTCGGCCTGTACGCGCAGACCGAAGGGCCGCGTGCGCGGGACGATGCGGCCGAGATCCAGGCTCATACGCGTGTGCGCGCCGATGCGCAGCGTGCGTGTAACCGGCGCGCCGGCCGGCCGGTAGAGGCGCAGCGTGACGACCGCGGCGCGGCCCCGCGGGTTGACCAGGGCAAGCTCGGTCGTGTCTCCGCCGGAGGAACTGCCGCCGGCGAAGTAGAAGGTGCTGGCGTGGGCGACCAACCCGTGGAAGGCCGCGTAGACCGGGACCATGCTCCGCGTGCCGACGGCGGTGACCTCGTTGACGTCCATGATCGTGCCCGGCGCCGCGAAGCAGGCGGTGAAGACGCCGGCCGCGCTCGTCGCGGTCGTGGCGACGGCGAGGCTGTCGACGGCGATCGTCACCGACTCGTGACCCAGGAAGCCGCTACCACAGGCGCAGAGACGGTCGCCGATATGAGCAGCCGCGCGATCGAGCGTCAGTCTGGGGCGCGCAGCCGCCGCGACAGCGCTCGCGATCCGCCCCCCAATCTCCCTGGCAGGTATCACGATCTCCTTGATGATCGTGATGGGGGTCACTGTCGCCGCGGCGCGGCGGCTTCGCGCTCCCTCGGTCGGATACGCGGTCGCGGTCGGATAGGGTGTACCGCTAACGATAGCGGCGGGCTGACCCGGTAGCGCCGGCGCCGTCGCCGTGGCCGCGGCTATGCCCACGGCCGTCGTGCGCGTCGCCGTGGGCACGGGGCTGGGCGCCGTTGTGGACGTGCGCGTCGCCGTGGGCACGGGGGTCGAGGTAGCCGTCGCTGTAGGAACGGGGGTCGAGGTAGCCGTCGCCGTGGGCGACGGCGTGGCCGTCGCTGTCGCCGTGGGTCGAGCCGTTACGGTGGGCGCCGCAGTGGGGGCCGTCCCGATCGCGGTGGGCAGGCTCGTGGCCGTCGCGCTGGGCGTCACGGCGCCCGGCGGGGTCCCCGTGGGGCCGGCCGTCCCCGTCCCCATTGGCGTGGCCGCGGGGGTCGCGGCGCCCGTAGCGGTCGGGGTCCCCGTGGGCAGCCCCGTCGGCGTCCCCGTCGGCGGGACGTAGCGCGTGGCTGTGAACGGGGCCGATGCGCAGATATCGCCGGCCGAGTCGCACATCGTCACGGTCTGAGGCCCGAGCAGCCCGTTCGGCACGGTCACATAGTCCGAGACCGTGCCATTCTCGTCGACGATGACGTTGCTGTCGACCAAGACCGTGCCCATGGTGATAGCGACCGTGTCGCTCGGCGTGAAAGCGGCGGTCGAAGTTACCCGCACGTACGAGCCGGCGGATCCGCTGTCCTGGCTGAGGCTGATGGCCGGCGCTTGCCGGGGCGTGGCGCCGTAGTAGATGGTGTAGGTGGCGGCGCCCGTCGGCGCGTCCAACAGATAGACGCGCTGGACGAACGTGGGCGGCACGGGATCGGCCCGCGTCCCGACGCCTGGCCCGTTGGCGCCACCGGCGCGCGCGGCCTGAGCCGCCGCCTCGGCCCCCAGCCCGCTGTCGCCCGGCGAGAGCAGGTCTTCTTGTTGCCAGTAGGCCGTGGTTGGCAGGATGCGCGGTATGCCGAGGAAGCGGCTGTTGTCGTCGTCCACGGTGATGCGCGTGATGGTGCCCTGCTGCAGCCCGGCTGGCGGCAGTGTGTCGGTAACCACGGCCAGCAGGTAGCCGGCGTTGGTGATCGGCGGCGTGGTCATGATGGCCGTCTTGTTGGACAGCGTGGCCGTCTGCACGATCGTTGGCGTGATCGCGTACAACGCGTCCGTCGCGCCGCTCTCCAGGTCGACGAGGGCGTTGGCCTCGGCCGACTGGCCGCTCGGGTTGTTCGTATTGACGCTGGAGACCTGTAGCTCGGTTCCACCGCTGGGCACGGCGCCACTGTGCGTGACGATGTAGGTGCGGATGCCCAGGATGAGCGGGCTGAGCGTGAGCCCCTGGAAGGGCTGTTCCTGGTAGGTAGCGTCAAAGCCCGTGAACTGACCGGGCACGTCGGTGACCATGGTCCAGTAGCCGGCCTTGGTCTCGCCGGGGCCGATCTCGCCGATGGGCAGGTTGAGGCTGCCGCGTTGCACGGGCACGCTCGAGCCGGACAGCTTGGCCCCGAGCAGGGTGAAGTGCAACTGGGCGCCCGAAGCGTTGCCCACGATCTTGGGCTGGCCACTCTGGATCTGCATATTGTGCGCGGGGCCGTAGCCGATGTTGCGCACGATCACGCCGAGCTTGAACGGCGTGAAGGCCTTGATGTCGCGCGGGATGGCGTAGCTGATCTGCAGCTGCGGCATCGGGAAGATGGTGATCGTGACTGGCTGCGTCGTCTGCACCACCGGGTTACCGTTATACGAGTACTGGTAGCTGGCGGTGACGCTGTAGACCTGCCCGGCGGCGATCTGGCCGCCGAGGCCTGGGGCGGGCACGAGCGTCCAGCGGTTGTCAGCCGTGGCGCCGGGGTCGATGCCGCCAAGGTTGTCGCCCGGCGAGTAGCCGGTCGTCCCAGGCTTCGTAATGGCGAAGTCGCCCGCGCGCTCGTTGCCCGCGCTATCGGCCACATGCAGGGTTACAGTCACGCCCGCCAACGGCTGGCGCGTGACATCGGTCAGCTGCAGATCGGCGCTAAAGGCCTGGCGCTCCAGGCTGATGCGCTGCGGGATGTCCAGTTTGACCACCTCGTGCGCCACCAGCGTGGGCTTCGGGGGTACCTGGACGCCCGGTAGGTTGGGCGGCGCGGCCTGACCCTGGCCGGGGCCGTCGGGGATGGAGATATTGAAGTTGCCGTCGGGGCCGAACCCGACCATCGGCTGCGGCGGCTCGGGTGGGGCCTGCACGAAGCAGTAGACGTCACGCACCTCGGCCGGGATCGCGGTTATCGTGCCCGTCTTGGGCGCGGGCACGCCCGCGGTGAAGTCGTAGTCGAGCAGGACATTGCCGGCGGCGTCGACCGTGGCGGTGAAGGCCAGCGAGGCGTCGGGCGTGCCGGTGGCGCGCAGCGTCACGGTCGAGGTGTAGACGCCCGGGACGAGCCCCGTCGTATGCACGGTGAAGGGCAGGGGCGTAGCTGGGTCGCCCGGCGCCAGGTCGGGGATCGAGTTCGGGACGTCGACGAGCAGGCCGCCCGCCGCGTTGTCGGTGGCGGTGATGCCGCTCATCACGCCGTAGCCCGTGTTGGAGAGCGAGCGGCCGACCACCATGTCCGCGTTGGTCGAGCCCTGCAGCCCCTGCCCGTGCGCGATGTCGAGCGACGGCGTGGCCACGTTGGGGAAGTACTGATAGGTCCCCTCGGCCGTGATATAGCTGCTGGCATACTTGGGCGCGTTGTCCGCCTCGGGGTTATTGGGGTCGCTCGCCGGCCCGCCCGGCGCGCAACTCGAAGTCGCCTCGTAGTGGATGGCCGCCTGCGATTGCCCGCGGATACCCGGCAGCGTGATCGACGACCCGCTGATCACGTTGCCCGTGGCCGTATCGGTATAGGTCAGCGTGAACTGCACGCCGCTGGTGTTGTTGGCGTGGACCACCACGTTGTCCACCGTGACGCGGCTGGTGTTGTAGACCGTCATCGTGCCGGAGCGGGTTGGGTTGTTGTCGTCGAACTGCAGCACCTGCGGTACCACGAGCAGGCGCGGCACCGGCAGGTCGGTCTCGAACGTCTGGTGCAGCACCACGTTGTAGCTGTCGGTGATGGTGATCGGTGTGACCGACCAGTAGGCCTTGACCGCGCCGACCTGCAGGGTCACCGGCACGCTCTTGCCGTCCTCGGAGTTGAGCGTCACGTTGTCCTGCGCCGAGGCGAAGCCGGGGGAGTCGATGGTGTAGACGTAGGGGATGTCCGTGCTCACGCCCGCGATCGTGGCCAGACCGTGGTCGTCCGCCGTGGCGTTGAGCGTGGTGTAGGGGGCGACCTGCTCCGTCGCCTTGATCGTCGCGCCGGCGATGCCCACGCCGTTGGGCGCGGTGACGATGAAGCGCAACGGGCCGTGGTGGCCGCTGTCGACGATGACGCTGACGGGGATGTATTGCGTCGCTACACCCTGGGCGCTGACCACCAGGTACGTCTGGTAGAGGCCGGGGGCTACGCTAGTCGGCGGGCTCGCCGTGATGGTGAAGCCGCCCGCGCCTCCCGGCCCCACGTCGGCCAGGGAAGGCGACGAGAGCGTGAGCCAGGGGATGTCCTGCGCGCCCGGACGGCCGAGCGAGGCCAGTGACATCACGATGTTGCTCAACGTGGCGATCGACGCGCCGTTGGTGACCGTGACCGGCGCCACGGCCGTGCCCGACACGCCCACCGAGATATTGAGCGGGCTGGGCGCGACGGCGATGGCGGGCTGGGCGCCGATGATAGACAGATCGCCGCTCACCGCTATCGTGGCCGCGGGGTCCTCACTCGAGGGCAGCCCGGTGAGGCTCAGGCGCAGGTGATGCGTGCCCTCAGCGAACTTTGTCGTGTCGAAGGACAGAGTAGCGGCGTGGCCGGAGCGGGCGGGGATGCCGCTCACCGTCTGCGTGACGAGGGTAGTCAGGACGTTACCGGACCCGTCGACCTCGTCGAGTTCGAGGGAGCCTCCGTCGGCGTTGTAGCCGAAGTTGAGCACGGCCGCGGCGACCGTGGTCACGTCGCCCTGGTGCGTCGGGCCCGGGAAGCGCGTGGCGCCCAGGGCCAGCGTGGGCGTGCTGACGACGAAGGTGTTGTAGGTCGGGTACGGCGTCGGCGCGGCGCCGGGGCGCGCGGCCGCCACGGCGAGTACGTAGACGCCCGGCGCGGTCGTGATGGTCTCAGAGATCGTCGCGGTGTACACGTCGCCGCCTCCGCTGTTGGTCAGCGGCAGCGTGGCCAGGACCGGGTTGTTCGCCGAGGTCATGGTCAGCGTGGCCGTGACGGCGGCGTCGGGCGCCGGGTTGTTGTCGGCGTCGAGCACGGTGGCCGACACGACCACGCTGTCGCCGACACGGTAGAACGAGGGCGTGGTGGCCGCGTTGCGGTCGGTCGTCACGCCCTGCACAATCGTGCCGCGGCCCGAGCCGGCAATCTCGACACCCTGGGGGCTAGCGGGCGCGTTGTCCTGCACGGCCAGGGTGGTGGTGCGGCGGCCGGCGCGTTGCGGTGTGAAGGCGACGCTCACGTCGCAGCTGGCCCCGGCGGCGATGGTCGCGCTGGCGCAGCCGTTGGGATCGGAGAGAACGAAGTCGTCCCTGGAGCCGCCGGTCAGGTAGACACGGCTGATCTGCAGATCACTGTTGCCGCTGTTGGCTAGGGTGAGGGTGCGCGTGACCGTCGCGCCGATCTGCTGGCTGCCGAAGTCGAGCGCGCCCAGGGCGACGCGTGGCGCTGTGCCCGTCCCGCCCAGGGTCACCTGATGCGAGCCGTCGCGCGCGTTGTCGGTAATGGTGAGGCGCGCCGCGCGGGCGCCGATGTCGCCGGGCGTGAAGGCGACCGCGATCGTGCAACTCGTCCCCGGCGCCAGCAGGACGCCGGAGCAGCCGCCGTCCGGCGTGAACTCGGCCGCGTTGGCCCCGTCGACCGTGACGCCGTAGACGCGCACGCTCGCCGTGCCCGTGGCCGTCACGTTCACCGTGGCGGTGACGACCTGCCCCAGGGGCACGCGGCCGTAGTCGATGCTCGTCGCGCTCACCGCGTCGGTGCGCGTGCCCACGGCGCTCGTGAACGAGGCTGTGTTGTTCGACGGATTGAGGTCGGCCTGCGCCGCGGTCACACCCGCCGTGTCGACGGCGGTCCCGCTCGTCGACGGGGAGACGACGATCACGACGTTGACCTGGTGGTTCGAGGCGTTAGGATCGGCCGCCAGCCGGTCGAACGTACAGGTCACGGTGGCGCCGGAGAGCGCGCAACTCGACGGCGAGGCCGAAACGAACGTGACGCCGGCGGGCAGCGTGTCGGTGAACACCACACTCGTGGCGTCCGCCGGCCCGATGTCGGTGACCGTGGCCGTGTAGGTGAGCTGGCCGCCGACCGGAGCGGGGTCGGGGCCGCCGACCAGGCTCAGCGCCAGATCGGCCGCGTTGACCCCGGTCCCGATCAGCGCGACCGTCTGCGCCGATCCATTGCCGACGTTGTCCACGATGTGGAGGGTGCTGCGCTCCACGCCGCCGCTACCCGTCGGCGCGAACGTGACCGGCACGACGCAGCGCGCCCCAGGGGCGATCGTGGCCCCGGCGCAGGTGTTGCCGCCGCTAGCGCCGGCGGCGGAGTAGTCGCCGTCCGCGTAGGTTTGGGAGATGGAGAGCCCCGTGGTCCCTGTGTTGACGACGGTGACGGTGAGCGGCGCGCTGGTCGTGTTGATGCCCTAGCGGCCGAAGGTGAGTGTGCTCGGGCTGACCCGCGCGCCGGGGTTGACGCCGGTCCCGGTCAGGGCCACGGTCTGCGTCATACCGTTGATCGAGTTGTCGGCGATCTCCAGCGCGGCCGTGCGCGTCAGGATGTCTGACGGCGCGAAGGTGACGCCGATGTAACAGCTGCTGCCCGCCGCGACGGTCGCGCCGCAGTTCGTCGCGGACGCCGCGAAGTCGCCGCTATTGGGCCCGTCGATGGTGACGCTGCTTATCGCGAGCGGCGCGTCGCCGTTGTTGTAGAGGGTGACGTAGCGGGCGCCCGTGGTCGTGCCGGCCTGCCGGTCGCCGAAGTCGATGCCGGTGGTGTCGGGGCCGGCGATGGGGGCCGTGCCGATGCCGCCGAGCGCCACGATATGTGGCGTGGCGCCGGCCGAGGTGGTGATGCTGAGCCCGCCGCGGTGGGCGCTGCGGCTCCCGGGGGCGAAAACCACGCCGATGGCGCAACTGGCGCTGCTATCGGCGAGTTGCTGATTCGTACACCCGTCGTTGGTCACGGTGAAGTCGGCCGTGTCTGTGATCACGGCGACGTTCGTCACCTGGATCGGCGCGCCGGTGGTGTTGTTCACCGTGACCGTCAGCGCCGTGCTCGTCGTGCCGACTTGCTGCTGGCCGAAGGCTAGCGCAGTCGGGTTGATGTCGCCGCCGCCGGTCGTGTTCGGCGCCCCGCTAAGGGCCACGCTGTGCACGTCGCCCGCGGCGATCGCGACGACGTTGACCAGGCCGGTCACGGTCGTAGGCCTCGTCGTGTTGTAGTTGTTGGACCCGTCGCCGAGCTGGCCGTAGTAATCGGCGCCCCAGCCGCGCACCGTGCCATCCTGCAGTAGCGCCATGCTGTGATCGCCGTTGGCGGCGACGGCGACGACGCCGCTGAGGCCGCCGACCTGGTGCGCGCGATGACTTTCGGTCGTATCGCCGCTGCCGAGCTGTCCGTAACCGTTGTAGCCCCAGGCGTAGACGGTGCCGTCCGACGCCAGGGCCAGACTGAAGTTGTTGTCGCTGGCCGCGATCGCCTGCACCGCAACGCCGGCCAGGCTGGTTACCGTCACGGGCGCGGTCTGCTGGGTGGTGTCGCCGGTCCCGAGCTGCCCGTTGTTGTTGTAGCCGACGCCGTACACGGCGCCGCTGGTGGAGAGGAACAGACTGAAGCTGTTGCCGCCGGCGACCGCGACGATGCCAGTCATCGGCTGTGTGGCGTCGAAGGGGCTGGCAACCGGCACGGCCGTGTAGCGCCGCGCCGTATCGCCGACGCCAAGCTGGCCGTTGTCGTTGTCGCCCCAGGCATACACGGCGCCGCCGCTCGTCACGGCGAGGCTATGGTAGTTTCCCGCTGCGATGGAGACGACGTTGGTGAGCGGGGCGCCGCTGGCCACCGTGACCGTCACTGGCGTGGCGCGCTGCGTTGTGTCGCCGCTGCCGAGCTCACCCTCGTAGTTGCGGCCCCAGGCGTAGACAAGTCCGTCGGCCGTGAGGACCAGGCTGTGGTGGGTTCCAGCCGCGACCGCCACGACGTTGGTCAGGGGCCGGCTGGCGTCGAAGGGGCTAGCGACCTGCACGGCGGTCGCGCGATCGGTCGTATCGCCGGCGCCGAGCTGGCCGTAGCCGTTGTAACCCCAGGCGTAGACCGTGTGGTCGGGCGCGACCACCAGGGTATGCGCATTACCGGCCGCGACGGACAGGCTTCCGCTGATCGCGTCGACCTGCGTCGGCGTGAACGTATCGTTGCCGCAGTAGTAGGGATAGTGCGGGTACATGTTGTTACAGCTGTTGGGGACGGTCGTACCGAGGCGGCCGTTGTCGGCCAGGCCCCAGGCGTAGAGCGGCCGGTCGGCGGCCGGGAAGAGGCCGCGGCCCGTCAGGGTCACCCGCTGTGGGCTGTCGCCGGCGTCGTCGTTGAGGCCCAGGGTCGCGGTACGGGCGCCGTTCGTCGACGGCCGGAAAGTCACGGTGATGGCGCAGCTCGCGCCGGCGGCCACGGTCGCGCCGCAGCCGCTGCTCGCCGCGAAGTCGCCGGCGTTGGGGCCGGCGATGCTGATGGGCGCGGTCACATGCAGCGGCGCGTCGCCGCTGTTGGTCAGCGTGAACACCTTGCTGGCCGCGAGGCCGGTCGTCGCCGCGCCGAGGTTCAGGCTAGTGCTCGGTCTGTTCCCGCTCAGGGCGGGTCCGGAGAGCGCCACGATCGGGCCGGCGCCGGTCCCCATGAGCGGAGCTGTCTGGACGCTGTAGCTCTGCTGGCTGCTCTCGTTGTACAGGTTGTCGTACACCGTGAGCGCGCTGTAACGGGGTCCGCTCGCCTGCGGCGTGAACGTCACGCTGACGACACAGCTGGCGCCGGGCGCCAGGACCTGCGGACTGTAGTAATAGTAGCTGGGGCAGGTGTTGGACTGGCTGAAGTCAGAGCCGTTGGTGAGCGAGAGGCTGTAGATTTTCAGAGCGGTCGACCCCGCGTTGGTCAGGGTCACGGTCCGAGTCGCGCTCGTAGAGTAGACGAGTTGCGGCCCAAAATCGACGCCGCTGGCCGGGGCGAGGGCCGCGCCTGGGTCGATACCCGTGCCGGTGAGGGTCACGCTATAGGGCGTGGTGGCCGGGTCGTTGCTCGTCGTCACCAGGGTGGCCTGGCGTGTGCCCGTGATCGATGGTGTGAAGGTGAGATAGATATCGCACGTGGCGCCCGGCGCCAGCGCGGCCGTCCCAGTCGATGTCGGGCACGGCTGATAGCCGTAGTAGTTCGTGTTCGTGATCACCGCGAAGTCCGCCGGCGCGTTGTCGCCGGCCGTCGCCGAAACGACCGTCAGTGAGTCGAACCGGAGGGCTCCCTGGCCGTTGTTCGTCACCTGGACGACATGGCCGCCGTTGTTGGGGCTGGCGCGGTCGATCTGCTGCTCGCCGAAGTCGACGCTCGTGGTATTGAACCTGGCCCTAGGCAGCACGCCGACGCCGCCGAGCGAGACCGTCTGCGCGCCGTCGGAGGCGTCGCTCACGGTCAGGGCGCCGGGGCGCGGGCCCGCCGCCCCCGGCGTGAAAGTGACGCCGAGCGCGCAGCTGGCCCCTGCGGCGAGGGTCGTCCCCGCGCAGGTATTGGAGGCGAGTGTGTAGCCGGCCCCGGCGACCGACGCCGCGATGGAGAGGGGCGAGCCGCCCGTGTTGGTGACGGTAATCGCGCGCGCGGCGCTCGTCACCCCGACGGACTGGCTGCCGAAGGCCAGCGCGTCAGCGCTCAGTCGCGCCGTCGCGCCGCGCGCGGGCGGCGGTAGCGGGCCGCTGAGCGCGAGCGCGTGGTAGCTCCCTGCCGCGAGGGCCACAGCGCTGCTCAGGCCGGTGACCGCCACCGGGGTCGACGAGGACGAGGTACTATTGTTGCCGAGTTGGCCATAGCCGTTGTTGCCCCAGGCGCGCGCCGTGCCGTCGCGCAGCAGCGCCAGGCTTGTGTAGTCGCCCGCGGCGACGGCGGCGACGCCGGTGAGGCCGGCGACCTGCAGCGCGCCCGCGCTGTCCTGGGTCGTGCCGGAGCCGAGTTGGCCGTAGTTGTTGAGACCCCAGGCGTAGACCGTGCCGTCGGCGGCTACGGCGAGGCTATGATAGAGACCCGCGGCGATCGCGGTCACCATGATCGGGCCAAGGCTCGTCACCGTCACCGGGACGCTGCGCCGGGTCGTAGTACCGTCGCCGAGCTGGCCGTTGTCGTTGTCGCCGGTGGCGTAGACCGTGCCGCTCGCGGTGAGGAACAGGCTGTGGTAGCCGCCCGCGGCGATCGCCGTGATGTTGGCAAGATTGCGGGTGGAATCAGAAGGGTCGGCGACCCGCACCGGCGTCGACGTGTTCGACGTGCTGCCGTTGCCAAGCTGTCCCTCGTAGTTGCGGCCCCAGGCGTAGACGCTACCGTCCTTCAGCAGGGCCAGGGCATGATTGCTCCCCGCGGCGATGGCCACGACATTGGCGAGCGGGTCGCCGCTCGCCAACGTGACCTGCACGGGCGTCGCGGACTGGCCGGACGTCAAGCTCGTGCCGAGCTGGCCGTAGCCGTCGTAGCCCCAGGCGTAGACCGTGCCATCCTTCATTAGAGCGAGGCTAAAGTTGGCGCCGGCGGCGACCCGCGCGGCGCCCATCAGCGGCTGTGTGGGGTCGGTCGGACTGATCACCTGCGTGGGGTTGCTGTGCGCGTTGTAGTCGGCGCCGCCGTTGCCAAGCTCGCCATTGGCGTTGTAGCCCCAGGCGTAGACGGAGCCGTCGGCGGTCACGGCGAGGCTGTGGTCGCCGCTCGCGGCGATCGAGACGGCGTTGCTGATGCCTTGCGTCAGCACGGGCCGATTATAGGAACTGTTGGGACCGGCGGCGCCGAGTTGGCCGTAGCCATCGTAGCCCCAGGCGAAGGCGAGGCGGTCGGCGGGGTTGACGGAGGCCGTCCCCGTCAGCGGGATGGAGTCCGGCCCGTGGCTGGCGCTATTGTTGTCGGCGAGCGTGGCATAATACGACCCTGGCCCCTGCGGGGTAAAGGTGACGGTGATCGCGCAAGAAGCCCCGACCGCGAGGGTGTTGTTGCTAGGACACGAGTCGGTCTCGGCGAAGTTGTTGTGCGCGTCGGGGCCGGTACCGCCGCCGCCGCTCACGCCGTTGGCGCGCACGGTCGCGCTGTTGGCGCTGTGTACCCCCGAACCGCCTGCCGGGCGCGGCGCGGGAGCGCGTGGGGCTGTCGCCGTATGCGTGGACGCCCCTTGCGCCTTGTGGGCGGCCGCCGCCATCGGGCCGGCGCTGCTCGCGGGTCCGTTCTGTTCCGTGATCCGGATGGGCGGATTGTAGAAATAGATATCCTGGGCGCCGGTGTTGGTGAGCGTGATCACGTCCGTCACGCCGGCGCCAATCCCGGTCTTCCCGAAGTCGAGGCCCGACTGCGCGCTGAACGTTTCGGACGGCGCCACGCCGTTGCCGGTGAGGGTGAGGCCGCGCGGCGAGCCGGCGGCGTTGTCGGCGACCCGCAGCGTGGCCTGGCGGCTCCCCAGGTCCGAGGGGCTGAAGGTCAGATAGATGTAGCACGAGTCGTTGTGGTTCAGCGTGTTCCCGGTCGCGCATGCGTTGGAGTACGCCGCGCCGTAGGCGCCGGTGATGACCGCGAAGTCGGACGGCGCGTTGTCCCCGCTCGCGGCCGCGGCGATCGAGATTGAGCTAATGGTCAGGGGCTGGAAGCCGGTGTTCTGCACAGGGACGTAATAGTAGCCGGGCGTGGTGGCGCGCCCGACCGGATAGTCCCCGAAGCCGAAGCCGTTCGCGCTATTGCCGTAATCAAAGACGGCGATCGGGGCGGCGGGCGTCCCGGTCCCGGAGATAGCCGCCGTCTGCACGGAGCCGTCTACGTTACCGGCGTTATCGGTAACCTGCAGGTGCGCTGTGCGCGTCCCGGTCGCCGAGGGCGCGAAGCGCACACCGACCGAGCACGTCGAGTTGCGCGCGAGAGCCTGCCCGGCCTGGCAACCCCCATTCAGCAGCGCGAAATCGGCGCCGCTCGTATCGCCCGTCCCGGTGATGACGGCGATGTTGGTGATGGTCAGCGGCGCCGTCCCGGTGTTGAAGAGCGTGAAGTAGTTGTCGGCGCTGCTGCCCGGCGCCACCTGCACGACGCCAAAGTCCTGCGCGCCAGGGGAGAGGCTGGCTTGGGGGATGGGCAGGACGCCGGTACCGCTGACGGCCACCGTCTGCGGTGAGTCGGGCGCGTTGTCGGTGAATTGCAGGTGGGCGGTGCGGCTGCCTAACGCCGAGGGCGTGAAAGCGACCTCGACATAGCAATAATTGTTGTTGGGGGCGACGCCGCTCGTGCAGTCACCGCTGTAACCGTTGGTACTCGGGATGATCTGGTAGTCGCCGGCGGCGGTGTCGCCCGGCTGGGCGACGACGGAGACGTTAGTGATGGTCAGCGGCGCGCTGGCGCCGCCGGAACTGCCGGAACTGCTGGCTCTGTTATACGCGCTGGCGCCGGTGGAACTGTTGGCGCTGTTATAGATGTAGAGATAGCTATTGGTCGTCGTCCCGGTAACCTGAACACCGGCGTCGAGCGGGTTCTGGTTGGGGGAGAAGGTCGGGTTGCCCGACGAGTCCGACGGACGGATCGCGGCTGTTCGATGCGCCTGGGCCACCCGCTGTGGCCGCGACGACGGAGACACCTGGGCCGCCCGCGACGCGCGGGTAGTCCCCGTTTGACGGGCCAGCCGGACGCCTCCCAGTCGCGCGTATGCGCGCGACGTGGCCGCCCCCGCGCGGGAGAAAGCACGCGACGCGCGTGCGGGCGAGGCGGGCACAACACCGGACGAAACGGGCGAGGCGGCGGACGAGGCGGCGGCGGGCGTCGCGTTGGCCGCCGGCAACAGCACGTTGCCGGCGAACATAGCCACGGCGAGCAGGATGCTCAGGCGGCGGTAGATGGCTTTCATTGACGTAGATCCTTCCGAGCAATCACCCGCCGCGCCGGCGCCGCCTGCTTCGTCTTGGTTGTCATATCATGGGCCGGCTGTTTTGTCTTGTGGTAGGGAGGCCGATGGATGGGACGCGGCATGATTGTGACGGCGATGCCGCGCGTGCCGCGCGCCTGTTGCGTCTGGACCGTGACCACGAGGAGCGCCCGCGTGGCCGCGCGCGGCGCGTAGCCCAGGTGTACTCTGACCCGCAGGCGGCCTAGCCGGTCGGCGCGCTGGTGTATCGTCGTCTGGTACAGCACGACCGTCCGCGTGCGCGCCACGGGCCTACGTGCAGGCGTGCCTCGCGCCGGCCGCGTCTTCGACGCTGTCCTCCGCGCCGGTTGCGTCTTCGACGCGAGTAGGACGCGGGGGCGTAGGCCGGGGTGAGCCGGCTGTAGCGGTACTTGTCCCAACAGGGACACGATGACGTCGGCGCGGGCGAAGCGGCCCAGGCCGGACTCGGAGATCGTGAGGTCGGAGCCGCTCACGAGGATGCCCGGGCGCGCCGAGAGGGTTGGCGCGGCGAGTGCCCGCAAGGCAGGATGCGTCACATGGCTCTTACCCTGTGTCTTGCGCTGAGATCCTGTGTGTCCGCGTGTGTTTGTGCGCCTATTTGTAGTGCGGCCCGTCGCCGGGGTCGTGGTGGAGCGGGCGGCCACCCGCGTGACCACGATCACGATCGGCGGCGGAGCCGCGCCCGGACCCGCGTTGCCCTCATTGGGGAGGGCGGTGTAGGTCGGCTGTGGCGTATAGGTGGGCCGCGGTATGGACGACCCAGGGGCAGCCGCGATCGGCACAGCCGGCGCGGCCGCCGTGGTCGGCGTGGCGGAAGCCGTGTTAACGGGGAGTGGCGGGGCCGTGCCCGTAGTGATCGGCGCGGTCGTGCTCGTGGGCGACGGCGTGGCGGAGGCCGTGTCCGTGGCGCTCGGCACGGTCGTGGAGGTACTCGTGGGGGACGGCGTGGCGGAGGCCGTGTCCGTGGCGGTCGCGGTCGCGCCCGTGCCCGTAGAAGGGGTGGTGGCGGGGCCTGTCGTGGCCGGCGTGGACGGGGCTGTGCCCAGCGCGGTCGGTGTGGACGTGCCCGTCGTGGTCGCGCCTGTGCTCGTGGGGAGCGCGGAGGCCGTGTCTGTCGCGGTCGCCGTGCTGGTTGAGCCGGTCACGCCGCCCGTGCCGCTCAACACGAGGTTTTGCGGCGCGCTGTCCCGCGCCGAGCCAAGGAAGACGGAGAGTTGGTAGGTGAGGCTGAGCGGGCCGTTGGCGGTGGGGTGGAAGGCGGCGTTGAGCGTGCAGCTCTGCCCGGCCGTCAGGTCAAAGGTCGTCCCGATACCCAACTGGTCGGATTGCTGGCCGCAGCCGTCGAGCGAGAACGAGCGGTAGGGATCACCACTCTTATCCGCCGTCTGGGCCACGACAGCGATGGTCAGGGCGCGGCTGCCCGTGTTGGTAACGGTCACCTGTTGCGGCGCGCCCGTCGTGCCGGGAGCCTGCGCGCCGAAGTCGAGGCCCGTGGCGCTCATACCGAAGGTCAACGGCGACCCGGCGACTCCGGTCGCCGACGGCGTGGCCGTGGACGCGGCCGTCGCGATATCGGCCTCGACACTGGCTACGTTGTTCGACTGGTTCGTCTCCGTGACCATGCTACTCATGTCCATGTTGACGGCGTCGTAGAAGGTGTGGTGGCCGGCCGTGGGGTTGTTCCAGATCGTAGTGACCACGGCCGTGCCGCCGGGGGCCAGGGCGGGGACCGTCGTCGTCGCCACCAGTGTCGTGTCGCTGAACGGCGTGTCGACGTAGAGTTGCATCAGCGTCGATCCTGCCGGGACGTTGCTGTTGTTGGTGACCGTGCCGACGACGGCCTCGCGGCCGTCGGCCAGCGGGCGCGCCACCAGGGAGTCCTGGTTGATCGCCAGGTCGGGCGCGACGGTGAACTGCGCCACGTCGCTGTTGTCCGAGAGGTCGGCCTCGGCGAAGTCCTGCCCATTGGCGTTGACGGTGGCCGTCACTGTATAGGTCCCGCCCGCGAGCGCGCCGTAGGTGTAGGGCGTGGTCAGCGTGATCACCTGGCCGGGAGCGATGGGCGGGACGGTGGCCGTGTAGACGGCGCTACCGGGCACGCCATCCTGGGAGAGGGTGAGCGTGCTCGTCGGCGAGGTGGTCGTGCCGGCGTTGCCGATGATTGTGTTGACCATGACCGTGTTGGGGCCGGTCGCGCTGGCGCCCTGTGTGGCCAACTGCAGGTCGGGGCCGAAGGCGGCCAGCCGGGCGACGTAGCCGCCGCCGTTGGCCGCGGCCACCGGGTCGCTCGACGAAGCCACGGCATAGAGGGTATGCGCAACCCCGGCCGGCGGCGCGGTGTAGGGGACGGTGAGGGTGATGGCGTCGCCGGGCGTCAGCGTGTCGGGTGTGGAGGCCGTGCCGACGAGCGTCCCGCCGGCCTGGGGGTCGCCGTCGTAGACATTAACCGCGACGCCGTCGAGCGGCAGGTCGCCCGTATTGTGGACTGTGGCCGACACGCCCACGGTCTCGCCAGGACCCGGGTAGGGGTTGGAGAGGGCGAGGTCGGTGTCGGTCATGGTCAGCGAGCTGGTGAAGGCGTGCGAGAGCGTGTCCAGGTCGACCTGACCCTCTTTGGTGAACGTAGAGGTGATCACCTGGCCGGAGTCGAGGGTCGCCGTGAAGGGCTGCGTGGAGAGCGCGGTCGAGGCGTAGGCGGCCAGCAGCCGCCCGCTGCCGTCGATGCCGGCGGTTGGCGCATTGATGCCGGCGCCGCTGGGCGACGTGAGCGGCATGGGGTTGCCCCACAGCCCGTGCGCGGCGTCGAAGCGCGCCACGTACAGGGCGGTGTGGGCGCCCTGCTGACCGGTCAGGACGACGGCGACATTGCCCCCGGCGTCGCGCACGGCTTTCACGTCGGTGACGTGGCCGACCTCGGCCGTCATGGTGCGACTAATGACATCGCCCGTGGTCAGGTTGCGCAGGTAGAGTGCGGTCCCATCGCCGGACAGGTAGACGGCGAGCGGCTGGTTCGATCCGTTGTAGACGACCTGCGGATGGCTCACGCCGGCATCGTCGTCGGTCACCTGTCGCGGCGCCGACCATACCTGGCTGGCCGGGTCGTAGGCGCTGGTGAAGAGTTGCGACGGGGTGACCACCGCGGTTGACGTGAGAGCATCAGTCGAGGTCATGCCATCTGTCGGCGCTATGGACGGGTCGCCGTTCTGCAAGGTGAGCGTGATTGGCCGAACCGGCTGCGCGTAGGCGACGACGGCCGAACCGTCGGTGCCGAGGCCGGCGCCGAGCCCGGTCAGGCCGCTGATGGGGGTGACGGCGGTGATCGGCGTCGTCCAGGCGCCGTTGTCGTAGAAGGCCGTGGCAATCGTGTCGGGGTGGTTCGCGTCACCGGTGCCGATGAGGCTCCCCGAGGGGTTCTCGCGCCAGGCGGCGAGGACCTGGCCGTTGTTGTTGCGCGCGAGGTGGGGCGTCGTGTGCAGCGCGGGATTCGTGGTCAGCAGCGAAACGGGTGACCAGCCGCCCGCCCCACCATTGGCCGTGTCGCTGTAAGACGAGGTGGCGATCTGGATGCCGTTAGCCGTGGTGATATCCCAGGTTGGGGTAATCGACGGCGTCTGGGTCTCGCGTGTCCAGACGCCGACGGCGCCGCCGTCGTGCGTCCAACTCACCTGGGGCGCGTTGTCGGGCAGCGTGTCGTTGGTGACGGAGATTGGCGCGCCGAACGAGCTGGCGCCGGACGAGGGGTCGAAACGGCTGGCGTAGATCTCGGTCGACCCGCCGGCCGGCTTGCTCGGGTCATCATGCACCCACAACAGCAGCGATTTGCCGGTGGCCGGGTCGACGGCGAGGGACGGCACGGTATACGTATAGGTGTTGCTCTCCAGCACACTGCTGGTCGTAGTCGTCGCGGCGCGTTCACCTGTGCCAGCGCCCTGTGCGGCGGCGCGATGGCCCGTCGGGGCGGGCGCCGCGAAGGCCTGCCGCGAGCTCGATCCGCCGTGGAATACGGCGTAGTTGGGTCCCGCGACGCGCGGCACATAGATCAGATGCGCGACCGCGGTGGGGCGCGCATTGGCCGGCCTCGCCGCGGCGAGCTTGATATGCGCGCTGGTCGTCGGCGCCGAGGTGGCGGCCGAGGTCGGCGTCAGTGTCGGTCCACAGGTCGGGGTCGGGGTCGAAGTGGGACCCGCGGTCGGTGTCGCGGTCGGGGCCGAGGTGGGTCCACAGGTCTGGTCGTCCGGGGTCGCGGTGTCCCCTGGGGTCACGGAGGGCGCGGGGGTCGCGGAGGGCGCGGGGGTCGCGGAGGGCGCGGGGGTCGCGGTGTCCCCTGGGGTCGCGGAGGGCGCGGGGGTCGCGGAGGGCGCGGGGGTCGCGGTGTCCCCTGGGGTCACGGAGGGCGGCGGGGTCACGGAGGGCGGCGGGGTCGGGGTCACGGTCGAGCACGCGTTGGGCGCCACGGTGGCCCCTGGGGTCGGCGTCACGTCCTGGCTATCGGTGAACGCTTTATTGAATTCGGCCCCGTTCGGATACTTGAGTGTGACGCCAATCTGCCTGATGTAGGTTGTCTTGTTGGGGGTCGTATAAAGAAGCGCTGGTGAGGGCCACCTGTTATAGGACCAACTCACGCTTCCCTTGATGTACAGCTTGAGCCCATACCCTCCAAACTGTTCGTCATCATATCCGTTCGTGTAGCCGCCCTCGATGGATGGGCCGTACGCGGACGTGACGCTGGCGCAGTGGAGAAAGCCAAAATAGAGCGGATTACCGTTGTCATAGGTGGTAAACGTCCCCTCCACGCTGCCCGCCAGCCCAAGCTCCACGTACACTCTCCCTAACACATTGAAGAGATCGCTGTCGAGGATGAATGGCAAAAAGTTAGCGATTGCCTCGCTCCCGCCATCGGTTGCTACGGCGGCGAAAAGCTTGATAACCGAGTAGTCCTTTTTAATCTTGCCTTCCAGGCCCACGCCGATCGTGACGTTGAGCGCGCTCACCCGGAAGTTGGTGATCAGGGCTTCCCCGCTAACGGATAGCAGGACCTTGATCTCGGTGCTGAAGCCCAGTAGCTTGGCTGGCACGACCTTTATTTTCGTGGCAAGCCTGTTCGCCAGATTAGGCTTTGTGTGCCCCACGACGACGGCGAGCTCGGCGGATAGCTTGAGCGAGCTCGGGTTCCCGACCAGATAGGTAACGGACCACTTCCACTTGAGGGAGAGTGCGCTAGCCCTGAAAAGCGATTTGAACTTTTCTAGTTTGGGAGAGTCCACTCCAAAGCCGGGGACTTCACTCTCGCCCGACGCGGATAGCGACTTGCCCAGGAGATGGAAGGAACCGATAGTGCCGCTGTATAAGAGATAGTCCAGCCAGGGGGGCGTGAGAGCCCCCTCGACGACGAAGGTCTTGGCGTTCGATTTCTTGGGGCTAGCGTCGCCGCTGCCAGCGACGACCCGCAGGGTGTGCCGCCCATAGCCGATCTTGCCCGCGTCGAAGCTGTAGCTCACCGTGCTCGTCGTGATGGACGCGCTGGGTGCGACGGGGTAGTCGTGCGCGACCCCGTCGAAGATGAATTCGACGAAGCCGGGCACAAAGCCGTGCCACGTCACCTGCGCGGTGACGGTCTCCGTGAGCGGGATGCCCTGCAGGAACGTACCCGTGAAGTCCACGGGGCCACTCGTGACCGTAAGCGCGGGCTTGTTGCCTTGTCCCGGGTCCGGGGTGGCCGTGGCCGTATCGTTCGGGTTGGGTGTCGCGGTCGGTTCGGGGGCGAGCGACACGCCCTGGGGCAGCAGGAGGACGGCATGCATGGGGCCGCTCGTGGCGCCGTACCGGCCGTCGCCCACGATCACCCCGTTGTTGTTGATGGCGTAGGCGTGCGAGAGCGTCCAGCCCGACCCGGGTCGATGTAGTCGTTGAGGTCGCTCAGGATCTCTCCGAGGCGCGAGATGACAGCGTGCGAGGCGCCCGTTATGGTCGTCCCGTAGCCGACGGACACACCGTCGTCGTTGATGCCCAGGATCGTGGCGAAGGATCCGCCGATGCTGCCGAGGTCGGTATGATTACTGTTGTACGTGGGGTATTGGCCGTTCGCCGAGGGGTCCCACAGGATGGCGTGGACCCCGTAGTTGCCGGGTACGTACGAATATCCTCCCGCCTGGCCCGACTCGTTGAGGGCGTAGGCGCGGCTGGCACGGCCGCCGAGGGAGCCTATGTAGGCCATGTCTGATGTGCCGCTCGAAGACGCGGCGATTTGTCCACAGACGCTGCCCACGATGGCGCCGCTGCCGTTGATGGCGCGGCCATCGCTGCTGCCACAGCCACTAGCGCCGATGGGCGCGACGGTACCGACAGCGGACGGATCGTGCGGGTTCGCGGTGCAGATGAAGGCGTGGCCGCTGATCGTGCCGACGACAGCATCCAGATTGGTGATGCCGTACGCGACGCCTCCCCCGAAGAGCGTCGTGACCGTATACAGACCGGTGGCGGCCGGAGGAGGGATGGCTATGTAGCCGCCCCCGGCGCCCTGTCCGACGACATGGCCGCGGCCGTTGATACCATAGGCGTGGCTGCCGCCCCCGACCCCGATGTCGCTCATCACGCCGGTCGATGGGCCGGTAGGGTTCCAGATAAAGGCGTGCGAAGAGCCGCCGGAGTCATAGTAGTCGCCGACGACCTTATTATTGTCGTTGATGGCGTAGGCGGTGGCCCCGGAAACGGTCAGGCCTGCCGTCGACGCGCCGAGGTCGATCACCGTGTAGTTGCCGGCCTCGGCGGGCCTGACGCCAGCATTGGCGGCGACGGCCGTCGTCGCCCTGAAGCCGCCGGTCGCGGCCGGGAAGGCGGCCACGGCCAGCGTCAGCAGCAGCAGCCAGGGACCGACGTGGCGCGCGGTCCGGCCGCGCGGGAAGGAGAGGGTCGGGACGGGTAGGGTGGGGATAGGGACGGCCCGCGGCTCGTCGCGCGGGATGTCTTGACCGCCCCTGCCATCCCCGCTATGCCCGCTATGCTCGCCGCCAGGCATCATGGCATCATGTGTGCTATCGCTATATCTCGACACGGTATTTTCCCTCTCTGGTCCCAGTAGTCTGTCAAGGCTACACTGCGCTTTTCAGGCGCGCCTGGCTATGTCTCGCCCGCCAGGCTATCAATGACCCGTAATATTCCATATATTCCATGCATGCGCCTGTGCTATCCGTGTCGAGTTGAGCCCGGCATGGATGCCCACTACTACTAAGAATGCACTACACTACTACTGCACAGCCATAAACAACTCATACTGTCATTGATACTGTTCGCTGTTTTGACTAATCGGGCGCGGAGTTTTAAGATAGCCATAAGCGCTATCAGCCGCGGCGCGGTACGTCGACGGCTTGGTCGTGGCAAACCACGGATGGGCGACGAGGTCCCACGCGTCTACCCATAGGAACCGCGTCTACACATGGGAATCGCGTCTACACATGGGAACAAGGACACATGAGTACGACCGGACACCCCATCTTCAGCGTGCTGCTCAAACGCTTCCGGCGCACCGCCGGCCTGACCCAAGAGGCGCTGGCCGCGCGCGCGGGCTACAGCGCCGTCTATGTGAGCATGCTCGAGCGCGGCCAGCGCCAGCCCCTCCCCGCCACCGTGCAGCTGCTGGCCACGGCCCTCAACCTTGCCCCGCACGACCGGGAACTCCTGCTCACGGCGGCGCGCGGCCGGGACGGCGCGGCGGACCGCCGCGCCACGCGCCGCGACACCACGCAGCCGGTAATCGGCCGCGCGCGGGAACTGGGCGCGATCGAGACGCAGCTGATCGGCGCGAGCCCGCCCGTGCTGGCGTTGGCCGGAGAGCCGGGCATCGGCAAGACGCGCCTCTTGCGGGAGGCTGTCGCGCGCGGCGCGGCGTATGGATGGCGCGTGCTGCACGCCGGCTGCCAACGGCGTGGCGGGCAGGATCTCTATGCGCCACTCCTCGGGGCGATTGAGCAGTACGTGCGCGACGCGCACGCGCGGGAGCCGGAGCGGTTGCGCGTCGCGTTGCGCGGGTGCGCGTGGCTGGCGCGGCTGCTGCCGGAGCTGGCCGAGGACGAGCTCGAGCCGCTGCCCGCGTGGACGGTGGCGCCCGAGCAGGAGCGGCGGCTGGTGGCCGACGCCGTGTCCCTCTTCCTGTCCAACGTGGCCGGTCCGGCCGGGACGATCTTGGCGCTCGACGACCTGCAGTGGGCGGGGCTTGACGCGCTCGACCTGCTCACCGCGCTCGTGCGTTCCGCGCCGCGCGCCGCTGCGACTGATCGTGGCCTACCGCGACAATGAGGTTCAGCCGGGTGATCCGCTGGCCGGCACGCTGGCCGATCTGGCCCACGCCGGCCTGGTGACGCACCTGACGCTGGCGCCGCTCGCGGGACAGGACGCGGGCCGCCTCTTCGACCGGTTGGTGGCCGATGTACAGCCGGCGCTGCGCGAACGACTGCTGCGGCGGGCGGAAGGCCTGCCGTTTTTTATCGTCAGTTGCGCCCAGGCGTTGCGCGCCGGGACCATGGCCAATGACGAGCGCCAGCGGGACGACGCGATCCCCTGGGACGTGGCGCAGAGCGTGCGCCAGCGCGTCGCGGCGTTGCCAGAGGAGGCGCATGAACTGCTCGACCTGGCAGCGGTGGCCGGCCGCCGCGCGCCGCGCGCCTTGCTCCTGGCCTTGAGCGGGCGGCCCGAACGGGAAACGCTCGCCGCGCTGGAACTGGCCTGCCGGGCCCGGCTGCTGGAAGAAGGCGCCGAGGCGTACCATTTCGCGCACGACGTGGTACGCGAGGTGTTCGAGGGGGACATGGGGACGGGACGCCGCGCCGCGCTGCATCGTCGCGTCGCGGAAACGGTCGAGCAGAGGTGGGAGTCACTGGCTATGCGCGAGGAACCGCTCGAGCTCCTGGCGTACCACTACGCGCGCGGCGGCGCCGAGGACACCGCGGCGGAGTATCTGGAGCGGGCGGGGGACCGCGCGCGCGGGCAGGCCGCGCGCACGGCGGCGGAAGAGTATTACCGCGAGGCCGCGGGCTATCTGGAACGGACCGAGCGGACCGCTGACGCGGCGCGCGTACAGGAGAAGCTGGGGACGCTGTTGGCGACGGTGGCGCGCTTCCAGGAGGCGCTGGCCGCGCTCGAGGCGGCGGCCGCGTTGTATCGCGCGCATGGGGACCTGGACGGGTTGGGGCGGACGGTCGCGCGCATAGGAGACGCCCTTGCCGACAGCGGCGCCCCCGAGGACGGCATCCGGCGCCTGCTGCCTCTGCTGGAACCGCTGGAGAGGGCGCAGGCCCGGCATGGCCTGATCGCGCTGTACGAGGCGCTGGCCAGCCTGTTCTTCGTCGGCGGCCGCTATGACGAGCAATTGGCGGCGGCCGTACACGCCACGGACCTCGCCGGCGCTTTGGGAGAGGACAGCCTGCTGCTGCAGGCCGAGTTGGGCCGCGCCGTGGCGCTGACCATGGCGGAGCGCAACGTGGAGGCCCTGCGGGTGTTCGCGGAGGCGGCGCGCCTCGGCGAGGCGCTGGGCGACCCCGACGGCCTGTCCCGCGCGCTCGGCAACATGGCGGCTATCTACACCAACGCGGGCGAACTGGACACGGCCGCGTCATACGTCGCGCGCGCGCTCGACGCCATCGAGCGGGTCGGCGACCCGGTACGCATGGTCCGGCTGACCTGCACCCGCGGTATCGTGGCCTTCTTCACGGGCGATTGGCGCGGCGCGCGGGCCGACTTCGAGGCGGCGCTGGTCACCAGCCGCCAGATCGGCATGTCGTCGGGCTATGCCTATCCCCTGTTCTACCTCGGCTACCTGTGCATCGGCGAAGGAGCGTGGGACGAGGCGATCCGTTACCTGGATGAGAGCATCGGCGTGGCCACGGAGATAGGCGACCTCCAGGTGCTGCGCTGGGCTCGCGCGGGTCGCGCCTGGTGCGACATCCTGGGCGGGCGTCCCGCGCCGGCGCGTGACAACTTGACAACGCTGCTCGATTCCTCGGGCCAGGAAGGCCAGGGCATCTCCTGGGTGCTGCTGTCCCTGGCCTGGGCCTATCTGGACCTTGGCAACGGGGATCGCGCCGTCGCTACCGCCGCGCGGGCCGTGGCCCACGCGCGGGTGGAGCACGATCAGCTCAGCCTGGTCGACGCCCTGTGGATACAGGCCATGGTGGCGACGCGCCAGGCGCGGTGGACCGATGCGGAGCGCGTTCTGGAGGAGGGCCTCGCTCTTGCTCAACCCATGCCGTATCGCTACGCCGAGGGCCGCTTGCTCCACCTGTATGGGCTGCTGTACCTGGGCAAGGGGGAATCACATCCGGCGCGGGAGCGGTTGGAGGCGGCGCTGGCGCTCTTCCGCCGCTTGGGCGCGCGTCAAGACATCAAGCGCGTGGAACGGGACCTGGCCGAGGCGGACAGCGCCTGGATGCGCCGCCCCGATCGACAGGTGAGCGACGCGCAGTGGGCCGTCATCGACGCGCTCCTCCCGCCCGCGGCGTCCACCGGGCGGCGCCGCGCCGACGACCGCCGCACCCTCGAAGCGATCCTGTACGTGCAACGCACGGGCCGCGCCTGGGCCGACCTGCCGCCCGAGCTTGGCGATGACGCCACCGCCCACCGGCGCCTGGTCGAGTGGCGCGCCAGCGGGCTATGGGATCGTATCAAAGAGGTCGTAAGATCGTCAGTTAGACGATGAAGGCCGGCTTGACTTCCTCTCCGGTGGGGCTGAAGAAGCGCATCCCGACGGGCGCCGCGATCAACCACTCGGCCGGCTCCTGGCTCGTGTTCTCGACGTGATGGACCGCGTGTGCCGGGACGATCAAGGTATCGCCGGCGGAGAGCCGGATCGGCTCGTCGTCGACGGTCACCGTAACCGTGCCCGTCAGTTGAATCATGACCTCCTCGCGATCTTGCCGGTGGGGCGGATTCCCGCCCCCCGACTCGGCCCGCTGCCGGAGGACCAAGACCTCCGTCGCCCCCCGGCCCGGCGAGGCCAAACTCCATGTCATGCCCCCCGGCGTCTGCATCATCTCGATCTCGCTACCACGTACCAAAGCCATGGCGCCCTCCTTCGTACTCTCCACCCGATATCGGCGGATATCGGGTCAAATAGTCAAATAGATTGACTATTACTGGTTAGTGTACAATGAGCCAAGAGGATTGTCAAGATGGTTGACTATCTGCGCGATGGACGGATAGAACACCGCTGAGGAGGTGTGCGGATGGCCGATCACCCAACGGGCGGCTACGAACTGGTTGTCCTGTTCATGCTGGCCTTACGGGCCATGGTCGACGAGGTCCACGCGCGTCTGGCCGCGGCCGGGTTCGATGACCTCCGGCCGGCGCACGGCTTCGCCTTCCAGCGCCTCGCTCCCGATGGGGCCACCGGCAACGAGCTGGCCGCGCACCTCGGCATCACTAAGCAGGCAGCGAGTGTGATGATCGATTACCTGGAGGAGCACGGCTATGTCGCGCGCCGGCCGGACCCGCGCGACGGACGCGGCAAGATTGTGGTGTTGACCGCGCGCGGGTGGGACTGCATCGGGGCAGCCGAGAGCGTCTTTGCCGATGTCGAGCGGCGCTGGGCGGACATCGTGGGCGCCGACAGGATCGCGGGGCTGCGCGCCGACCTGCGGCGCATCGTCGCCGATGCCGGTATCGGCGACCCACCCCTCCGTTTGCGGCCCGTGTGGTAACGGGGCGCGTCAGGGGCCACCGAGCGGCTCATCGGCGCCGGTGGGCCGCTGGGCAGCGCGGCGAGCGGCGGTGGTCCCAGTAGGCAACCGTCAAGGGGACGTTTGACAGACCGCGAAGGATACCCGGTATGATAGCTCTACTACCCCGCCGGCATCCCTATCGCCGATCATTGGTACGCCCTGGACTGGAGGCGATACAACTCGGCGTAGAGGCCGTCCCGCCGCATCAACTCCGCGTGGCTGCCCTGCGCCACGATGCGGCCCCCGTCGAGCAGCGCGCCGTTCCAGATGAGCTTCCAAGATGCCCCAGCAGCGTTCGACCGGAAGGAGTAGACGGGATTATCCCGACACTGCCTCGCTCCGGTCGGAGCAGGGGAGCTTGCTACTGCACGTTGAGCCGATCCACCTCATGGGGCTCCAACAACAGCACGCGTTGTGTGCGTGGATCGAAGAACAGGGCCAAGTGCGCCAATACGTCACGACCTAAGAGGGACGGTATCGGTAACGGCGTACTTGGGGGCACGAGAACCGTTAGCGACAAGGTTGTAGAAAACGTTTCAAGGGTCAACACGGCGTCGATGCTACGGGTCGCCATCTGACCGCCAACGCCGGTACTGAGCGCGCCCGCCGGCAGTAGGTTAAGATCGACGCCGAGCCGCAGGGCGTCCGCGGGAGCTAAGACAGTTCGATCCGCGCCCTGTCGATCAGCATTTCTACCGTCAGTCGCCGGTTGCCCAAGCCAGGGAACCTTACGATCGCTTGCACAAACGGACGGTGCTTCGCGGTCGAGAAGTAGCCACGGATCATGATGGCAGGATGAGCATATCATCGTGACGCGTGACATACCTCACGAGGGCCTGTTCGGGCGGCACACCTTGTCGCGCTAGCGCGGTCAAGAGGTCCTCGATGTGAGGCGCCGCCCCGACAACGGTCTCATTGTAGATGGCGACCCACTCCTCAGGATGCTGCTCCAGGAGGGTATCATGATGCGCCTCGTAGTAGTCCACATCGCGCCTAAATCGCGCGAGTTCCGCGCGTTCGACTTGCTGTGTCTGCATGATCAACTCCTCTGCCCGCTGCCAGTCCCGCGCGTTATCGATGGCGCGGACATCGTGTACGTATAGTATCGCACAGACAGCCCCGCCGTTCTGGCTACCGTGCTGATCGATACAACTCAGAAATTGGGTAGGCAGAGTGAGTTCTTTTCCACCTGAGATCTATAGCGATAGAGCACACAAAGAGTGACGCTCATCTCGCCCGTTATCGGTACGCCCGAGACTGGAGGCGATACAACTCGGCGTAGAGGCCGTCCCGCCGCATCAGTTCCGCGTGGCTGCCCTGCTCCACGATGCGGCCTCCGTCGAGGACGACGATGAGGTCGGCCATCTGGACGGTGGAGAAGCGATGCGACACGAGCACGGTGACCGCGCCGGCGCTCTCCCCGCGCCGCGCGGCGGCGGCGAACCGCTCGAACAGCGCGTGTTCGGTCTGGGCGTCCAGGGCGGCGGTCGGCTCGTCGAAGATGACCAGCAGCGGATCGGTCCGCATCATCGCCCGGCTCAACGCCAGCTTCTGCCACTGACCGCCCGAGAGATCCACGCCGCCCTCCCAGGCCTGGCCCAATTGCGTCTCCAGTCCCTTGGGTAGGGCCTCCGGGACGCCGGTGGCCCCGCCCCGCGTGAGGGCGGCCTGCACCGCCGCCGCGTCCGCGATGTCCGCCAACTGCCCGACCCCGACCGTTTCCCGCGCGACGAACTCGAACCGGCTGAAATCTTGGAAGGCCGCGCTGACCCGCGCCCGCCACTCCTCGACCGGCATACGGCGCAAGTCCACGCCGTCGACCAGGATCGCGCCGCCGTCGGGCTCGTAAAACCGGCACAGTAGCTTCACCAGCGTCGTCTTCCCGGCGCCGTTCTCGCCCACCAACGCGACCACGGCGCCGGCCGGCAGGCGCACGGAGACACCGTCGAGCAACGGCGTCTCCCTGCCAGGGTAGCGGAAAGACACGTCGCGCAGCTCGATCCCGCCGGCGAGCCGCTCCGGCGGAGGGGCGATCTCCACCGGGCGTGTCCGCGTCGATCGCGCGTAGTCCTCGAGCCACAGGTAGCGCTGCGCGACCCGCAACACGTTCAAGAAATGCGTCCCGTAGAACACCGCGGTGGTCACGATCCCGTTCAGGCCCGCGGCCAGACCGACCGCCAGGACCACGTCCCCGGGGCTGGCTTCTCCCTGAATGGCGCGCGCCAGCACGAGCCCGATGGCCCCGGCGTAGGCCAGCCCATATATCAGCGCGTCCACGGCCTGCAGCGCGGCGCTGCGCCAGTCGGCACGGTCGCGCGCCCGCATGACGGCGCCCGCCGCCGCGTGGTGGCGCGCCCGCAAGGTATCCGCGAGCCCGAAGACGCGCAGTTCCTTGCCCACGGCCGCGGAGGTCGCCTGCCCGAACAGGTGCTTGCGCAGGCGTTCCGCCTCCGTCGTCGCCTCCAGCGCCCCCTGCTGGAGGTCCCGCGCGCGTTTACCCAACACGAACGAGACCACCCCGACCAGCGGCAGGAGCAGCAGGAGCGGTTGCAGCCGCGCCAGGAGGATGGCGCTGGCCGTCAATTGCACGCCGACGCGCAGAATGCCGGCCGTCGCGTTGGTCATCCACGCGAGCTCGGCGCGCTGCTCCCGCAGCAACTCCAGCCGATCGAGGTACTCGGGGCGCTCGTGGTGCGCGAGCCCGGCGATGCCGCCCATCAGCGCCATCAGCCGCTTGTCCAGCGCGCCTCCCGCCTTCTCGACCACCGCGAACAGCAGGTCGATGTAGTATAGCGCGACGATCAAGCCGGCCCCGGCGGTCAGCGACAACACGGCCGCCGCGATGAGCCCCCGGCGCGGGCTGCCCGCGAGCGCCGCGTCCACCAGCAGCTTGGCGCCGACGGAGAGCGCTGGGCCGGTTAGCGACATGAGCGCGCCGCATATAAGGAAGAGCCCGGCCTGCCACGGCGCCGTCCGGAAGCCGAAGGACAGCAGTACCCCGAAGCCGCGCGCCTGCTCCCGCATCTTACCCATCTCCGCTTCTCCCGGCCGCCCCTACCGCCGCGCCCTCGGCGACGAAGCGCGCGGCCTGTAGCGCGAACATCTCGGCGTAGCGGCCGCCCGCCGCCATCAACGCATCGTGCGTCCCGCGCTCGACCACCGCGCCGCCGTCCAGCACGCAGATGAGGTCGGCCCGGCGGACCGTGGAGAAGCGGTGCGAGATGAGGATGGTGGTCAGCCCGGCGGTGATGTCGAGGAATCTGTCATACAGCGCGGCCTCCGCCCGCACGTCCAGGCTCGCCGTGGGCTCGTCGAGGATCAAGACCCGCGCGCCGCCCTCGACCGCGACGAGCGCGCGCGCCAGCGCCACCCGCTGCCACTCGCCGCCCGACAGATCTGTCCCGCCCGTGTACTCGCGCGAGAGCACGGTGTCCCAGCCCCGTGGCAGCGCCTCGATCAGGTCCAGGGCGCCCGCCTTACGCGCCGCCGCCCGCAACCGCTCCAGGTCGCCCCCCAACTCGTGCGCGCCCATGCCCACGTTGTCGCGCGCCGGTAGGTGGTAGCGGGCGAAATCCTGGAAGATGGCGGCCACGCGGCGCTGCCAGGCGCGCGCGTCGACGTCGCGCAGGTCCACACCGTCCACGGTGATGTGGCCGCTGGTGGGGTCGTAGAGGCGGCAGAGGAGCTTGATCAGGGTAGTCTTGCCGGCCCCGTTGATCCCGACGATGGCTAGCGAGCGCCCCGCCGGGATGGTCAGGTCGAGCCCGGCCAGCGCGTCGTCGCGGCGGCTGGGGTAGCGGAACGCGACATCGTGGAAACGGATGTCCGTGCGCGGGTTGTCCGGCGGCAGGAGCCGGGCGGGTAGCGCCGCCGGGGAGTGGGTCTCCGCGAGGCGGCGCTCCAGGGCCAGCAGGCTGGGCACGGAGACGGCGGCGTACGCCAGGTGGGTGTTCACGTCGTCGAAGGCGCGGAAGTTGTTGGCTCCCAACAGGGCCTGCGTGTACACTGCCAGCGCCGCCAGGCCGATCTCCCCCCGTGTGGCCGCCCAGGCCAGCGCCCCGAACGAGCCCAGGTTCAGCGCGGTGACGGCGGCCGTGGACAGCCAGATGGCCGGCCGGCCGGGGCCGCGCGCTCGCCATGTGGGCTCCATCGCGCGGCGCCAGGTCTCGTCGAAACGGGCGATCAGCCAATCCGTCAGGCCCCAGATGCGCAGTTCCTTGGCGGCGCTCGGAGCGAGCGCCAGGGAGCGGTAATAGGCGGCGCGGCGCAGCGCGCCCGCCTGCCCGCTCGCCGCCTCCCCCACGCGGATGTACTCGCGCTGGAAGTAGTAGGTAACGAGCGGCCACAGCACGACCCACACCAGCGCGAGCCACCAGTGGAACGCCGCCAGGATGAGCGCCGATCCCAACGCCTGGAACCAGCTCGGCAGCAGACTGGCCAGCGCGGTCACGGCGGCGCCTGGTCGCACCTCGTTGGCGCCGAGCCCTTGCGCCGTCTCGATCAAGTCGAGGACGGCCGGATCTTCCAGGTGCGCCACCCCGCTGGGGCCGCCGACCGCCGCCATCACGCGCTCCTGCAAGCGCCGGTCGACCGCGCGGCCGAACGTGCCGGCCAGCGCCGCCAGGAAGGGACCAAGCAAGCGCTCGGTCATGATCAGGACGCCGGCTACGACCAGCAGGAACAGGGCGCGGCGCCCCGCCGCCGAGTCCAATCCACCCTTGACCGCTGGTGGAATCGCGCCGACGAGCATCCCCGTGACAACCACGGCCGCCAGGGGCAGCGCCGTGGCGGCCAGCACGCCCGCCGCGAGCAGCGCCGTCCGCCCGCGGCTCACCTGGGGCAGCAGGCGCAGAACGGCGAAGGTCCCGACCAGCGTGGGTGACGCGGCCCACCGCCTCGGCAGAGTCAGGCGCGGCGGCCGCCCGCCAGCGCGCCCCCTATTCATGCGCGTCTTGCTCGTGCGCGCCGCTGTCTACTGGGAGCGCCGGCTTCCAGCCGGCCCACGTTCGCGCGCAAGCGTATCGCCGATAGCAGGCGCTTTGGTCCAGACCGCCTGCCGGCTGGAAGCCGGCGCTCCCAGGGGGTACGACCACGCAACCAGCGGGACCCCTTATTCATGCGCGTTCTCCTCGTGCGCGCCGTCGATGCCGACGACCTGGTAGGTGTCTCGCAGGGTGACGACCTCCAGCCGCGCCCCGCCCGTCACGCTCTCTAACCCGGTCAGCACCGCCGGGCTGCCCGCGATGTCGATCTCGCGCGCTGGCAGGAAGCGCATCCGGGGATGCTCACGCCAGAATCGGCGCGCCGCGGGCAGGCTCCAGGTAAGCGAGTGCCAGGTCTCCACGTCGACGAAGTCGCAGCGGGGACACCAGATGTAGATCGCGTCGGGACCCGGCCGGGAGTGGCCGAAGAGGGGGGCCAGCGCGGGCGGTATGCCCCGCGTGATCGGCAGCCGCTCCCCGCAGCCGCCGCACACCACGCCGCCATCCAGCCAGCGGCTGCGGAACAGGTCGTCGATGACATCCAGGACGCGCGAGACGGCCGGCTTGTACGTGCGCAGGCCGCGCAGCCCGTCCCCCAGGTGCGACGAGATGTAGTTCGCGTAGGGGAAGACATCCGCGTAAGGGGAAGAACAGGCGGGGCAGCGCATGAAGAGCTCGCCCTCATCGGGCCGCAGCAGCCCCTCGAGTTTGCGCCGGCCGCAGCCGGGACACCACAAGCGTGTCTCCCGCCAACCATCCGTACCCGTGGCGCCCGGACATATAAGCCCATACGTGAGTGCCTCCTGGCGCAGGTCCGTGGCGAGGACGCGTTTGAGGGCCATCGCGCCGCGCTCCACCCGCTTCTTTGCCGCCTCCTCGCTCACGCCGAGGCGGGCCGCGACCTCCGCGTGGGGCGACGCGTGGACGTAGCGCTGGACCAGCGCCGCGCGGGTATCGGGCGGCAGCAGCGCCAGCGCCCGATCGAGCAGGTCCGCGAGTTCGCCCCGCTCCAGATCGCCCTCCAGGTCGACGTCGTCGGCGCGCGCATCGGCCTCATCAGAAGGAGACGCGTCGTCGTAGGGGCGCGGGTACGTGGACCTAGCGCGTTCCAGCCCCTTGCGTCGCCCCCAGTGCAAACAAAGGTTGCGCGCGATGCCGGACAGCCACTGCGCACGCTTCGTAGGGTCGCGTAGGGCCTGCTCGTGCTGGAACGCGGCGAGCAGCGTCTCCTGCGCCAGGTCCTCGGCTACGCCCGCGTCGCCGGTCAGCCGCGTGCAGAGGCGCACGAGCCGCGCCCGCTCCGCCGTCAGCGTCTCCTCCCCGCGCTCTCGCGCGGCTGTTCCCGCGTCTATCCCCATCGCCATGCCCTCCCCCTATTACCTCTCTACTATCCATGTTCCCCGGAGGGCATGAGAAGGGACACCGTTTTTCTCGCTAACTGCCGATACGTTGCAGTCGTGTCACCAGTAAACTAATGCTATAGCCGACTGCCAATAATGCCGGTTATGTTGCCCCGGTGTCCGTCGATCACGGCGATAATCTCGAGCGCAGCACCTTTGACCTGGTAGGCCACGATGTAGGGAGGGATGACCAGTTCGCGTGTTCCGCCGACGCGGCCAGGTCGTCCCGCGCCGAGTTGGCCGACGAGTTGGTCAATCTCTCTAAAGATGCGGTCTTTCACTCCGTCGGCCGCGGTTGGGTTGTCCTGGGCGATGTAATCGGTGATCGCTTCAATGTCGTTAAGGGCGGCGCGAGCATAAATGATGATCACTCGGCGGACTCGACGCCATACCGCTTTGAGCGTAAAGCGGCAACCTCCTCAGACGTGGCGTACCCGATGTCACCGGCGTCAAGCTGGCGCTTGCGCTCCGCGATGAGGTCAACTTGCCACTTCTCAGTTTCGATGTACCGGCGCATCGCCTCGAAGGCATGATATTGTCGGTTCCGATCGGTCGATTTGGCGAGGGCGTCGAACTGGTCGCGCATACGCTCAGGGACGCGGACGCTAATAGTGGTCATAGGCTCGGCGGTCCTGGTCATAGGTCCTCCCTGGTGATGGCATGTATAAGAGATTCATCCGTATATGAGAACATGATACCCTACACCGCATGAACAAGAAAAGTACCTACGTGTGTTGTTCCCGTTCACGCGGTAGGTGGTGAGCACGACCGTGAACGTTGTAGTCCGCAGTGACCTAGCCGCCTGACTGAGCGAAAACCAAAGTAGATGATACGCTATACATAGTCAGGTAAGCGTGCGAGGGTGAATAGGGGCGGACCGATGGTGCAAACAGCGGAAACGGCGGAGGGAGCGGCGACATTTATCGTGCCGGAATGGGCGCCGGCCGATACGGAGGAGAGCGTCGTGGGCACACAGTGGCATCAGCAGGCAAGCGGCGCCCTCGCGGACATACTGGAAGAAATCGCGCGGCGGCACGGCGCGAGTTGGGGAGTGTGCGAACAGATCGCGCTGCTCGACACCGGAGGACGCTACCCGGATGGGCACGCCTACAACCCGCGACCAGACGTGATGGTGCTGGCGCAACCCTTACCCTGGGGCGGCATGTCCTCTATCCGCTTTGGCGACGCCGGCGTCCCCCTCTTCATCGCCGAGGTGGCGAGCAAGTCGACCGTCGGCAACGACGTCGGCACGAAAAGAGAGTTATTCGAGTTCATTGGTGTCCCCGAGTACATCGTCTTCGACGCCGTGGGGAATGTTCTATCGACGCCGTTGCTGGCGTGGCGTTTGGGAAGCGACGGCTACGTCCCCTGGCTGCCGGAGGCGGACGGCTCGTGGCGCAGCGCCTCTCTCGGCATCACGATTGAGCCGACACGGCCTATCCTGAGCGTCCGAGACCGTGAAGGTCATCACGTCGCATGGTCCCGCGAGGTGCGGCGGCGCGCGGAATGGCTGGAACAACAACTTGCCGAGACACAGGAGCGCTTCGCCGAGACACAGGAACGCCTGATGGCCGCCGAACGCGCCCGCGGGGAAGACGCTCGACAGCGCGCCGCACTGGAGGAGCAGATTCGCTGGCTACGGAGTCCGGACAACGCCCCGCCGTTCGATCATGGGAACGATGAACCGAAGGCTGATAGCTGATAGCTGGTAGCCGTTAGCTATCAGCTACGATGGGGATATGGAGGCTACATTGATGGCGATTTATAGTGGGGTAATCAGAGGTAACCGGGTCGAGTTGGACGGCGACGCACGGCTCGTCGACGGCGCGCGCGTCGAGGTGCGCGCGGGGGCCGACGCGGTCGAAGCGGTGAGCGCGTCGGGTGCAATCGCCACGGATATCGCGGAGGCTGAGCGTGCGCTCACGCGCGACCTGCTCGCCGCCGGCCTGCTTGATGAACTGCTGTCCGACGAGTTCGTGGCCGACGAGCCCTTCGAGCCGGTGGTGGCGCGGGGCGAGCCGCTCTCGCGGCAGGTCATTCGCGAGCGCCGCTAGTGGCGGCCTACTATCTCGACACGAGCGCGCTCGTCAAGGTCTTCGCGCGTGAGTCGGGCACGGCGTGGGCCACCGCCTTGGTCGACCCGGCCGCGGGCTATACGCTATACAATGTCCGCTTGACTGGGCCGGAAACGGTCGCGGCGCTTGGCCGCAAGGTACGCACAGGCGAACTCACGCAGGCGGAGGCGACGAGCGCCATGCGCGCCTTCCGCCGGGCGTGGCATCGCCGTTACCGTGTCGTGGCCGCGACGGTTATCGTCGCGGAGCGCGCCATGGATCTTGCCGAGCAACACGGCCTGCGCGGCTATGACGCGGTCCATCTCGCCGCTGCGTTGGCCGTGTCGGACCTGCGACTGCGACACCGGCTGCCGGTCGCCACGTTCGTGACGGCGGACACGGTTCAGCGTCAGGCTGCGGTCGCCGAAGGATTGAGCGTCGACGACCCCAACGCGCATTCGTAGGACAGATGGTCCCCGACTGGCGGCTTATGCCTGGCGCCTAGCCGCTGGCTGCTACAATAGAGGTGTGACACATCTATATTTGATCCGCCACGGTGAAGCCGTGGTCAACGTCGAGCCCATCATTGGCGGTATGCATGGCGATCGCGGCCTCACGCCGCGTGGCGTGGCTCAGGCCGAGCGCCTGCGCGACCGCCTGACCGCGACGGGCGAGATCGAGGCCGACGTCCTCATCGCCAGTACGTTCCCACGCGCCCGCCAGACCGCTGAGATCATCGCGCCGGCCTTGAACCTGCCCATCATGTGGGACGACGACGTGCAGGAGATGCGCCCCGGCGAGGCCGACGGTATGACGCTAGACCACTTCAGGGAGCGCTACGGCGCCCCCGAGTTCGAGCAGGACCCTTTCCGGCCCCTCTCGCCCGGCGGCGAGAGTTGGGCTACGTTCTATTTCCGTTGCGCGGAGGCGTTCGATCGCATCAGCCGCCAATACGCGGGCAAGCGCGTCGTGATCGTCTGCCACGGCGGCGTGATCGACAACTCATTTCTATACTTTTTTGGCGTTAACCCGCTGCCCCGTCCGGACATCGAGTTCTACACGCGTAACACCTCTATCACCCATTGGGAGTACTTCTCGCACAACAACCGCCCGTCGCGCTGGCGACTGCGCCGCTACAACGACGCCGCGCACCTCCACGACGTCCCCTCCATCGAGCCGCCCGATTGGCGCGATGTCTCGACCATGCAGGAGGAGGGCGCGGGCGGCCCCGCCGTACCCCTGCCGACCGAGGAGGACGGCCAATGAACGAGGGACGACCGAAACCGGCGGCCACGCTGACGCTCGACCAACTGCAAGAGGCGCTGCTGGATCACCTCTATGTGGGCGACCGCGCCCTACTAATGAGCCTGTTCCTGGCGTTGCGCCTGGGCAAACCCTTACTACTAGAGGGTGAGGCAGGCACCGGCAAGACCGAGGTGGCCAAGGTGCTGGCCGGCGTGATGGGCGCGCGCCTGATTCGCCTGCAGTGCTACGAGGGCCTGGACGTTAGTTCGGCCGTCTACGAGTGGAATTACGCGCGCCAGATGCTGGAGATCCGCCTGCTGGAGGCGCGCGGCGAGACGCGCGCGCTGGGCGAGGGCGAGGGCCTGAAAGACATTTTTGGCCCCGACTTCCTGATCGCGCGGCCGTTGCTGCAGGCTATCTCGCACACGGACCCCGTCCCGCCGGTGCTGCTGATCGACGAACTCGACCGCGCCGACGCCGAGTTCGAGGCCTTTCTGCTCGAACTGCTCTCCGACTTCCAGGTCAGCATCCCCGAGTTGGGCACGATCAAGGCGGCCGCACCGCCCGTGGTGGTGCTGACGTCGAATCGCACGCGCGAGATTCACGACGCGCTCAAGCGGCGCTGCCTCTACCACTGGATCGACTATCCGACGCTGGAGAAAGAGCGGCGCATCGTGGCCCTGAAGGTCCCCGAGGCGTCGGAGCGGCTGGTGGAGCAGGTCTGCGCCATGGTGCAAGCCCTGCGCGGCATGGATCTCTACAAGTCGCCCGGCGTGTCGGAAACGCTCGACTGGGTCGAGGCGCTGGTGGCGCTGGGCCAGCGCGAGGTCGATCGCGAAACGGTACAGGCGACGCTCGGCGCCATCGTCAAGTACGAGGAAGATCTGCACCGCCTCAACGGTCCCGAGGGCGCCGCGCTGGTGGCGAAGGTTACGGGTGATAGCTAACGAGGGCGATGGCATGACCGTCGCGGCGCTACGCTTCGTGGGCGTACTGCGCCGGCTGGGCCTGGCGCCTGGCACGGGGCAGGCGCTCGACCTCGTGCAGGCGCTCGGCCTCGTCGACCTGTCGCGGCGTGACGACGTCTATGCCGCGGCCCGCGCCGTCCTGCTCGACACGCATGCCCACGAGGCCGTGTTCGCCGCCGCCTTCGCGCGCTTCTGGAGCGGCCTGCCCCAGATCATCGAAGAGTATGGCGCGGCGATGGCCGAGTACACCAGGACCGAGAGCGGCCAGCCCCGCGAGGGGGCCGGGCAGGGACATAACGCCAACCGCGCGGCGGCGCGCGGCGGCAGCACGATCTTGCTGGCCGGCGAGGGCGCGGAGTCCGGAGAGGAGGACGCGGGGGCCGAAGGCGACGAGGGGCAGGCCGTGGCCTACAGCGCGGCCGAGGCGCTGCGCCGCAAAGACTTCGCTGACCTCACGCCGGCCGAGTCCGCCGAGTTGCGCCGCCTGCTGTCCGGCCTCACCTTCACGCCGCCCATGCGCCGCCTGCGCCGCAGTCAGCGCGCGCGCCATGGCCGGCTGCTCGACCCGCGCCGGACCGTGCGCCACAACCTGCGCTATGGCGGGGAAGTACTGGCGCTGCCACGCCGCCGCCGCAAGCGTGAGCCGCGCCCGCTCGTGCTCATCTGCGATATCAGCGGCTCGATGGACCGCTACACGCGCCTGTTGCTGCGCTTCCTGCACGCCACGACGCAGGGGCTGGAGGGGGTCGAAACGTTTGTGTTTGGGACGCGCCTAACGCGCATCACGCACCAACTGCGCACGCGCGATCCCGACCGCGCCCTCGACGAGGTGGCGCGCGAGGTGCTCGACTTCTCAGGCGGGACGCGCATCGGCGAGTCGATGAGCATGTTCAATCGTCGCTGGGCGCGCCGCGCGCTCGGCCGCGGCGCCATCGCGGTGGTCATCAGCGATGGGTGGGATCGCGGTGACCCGGCGCTGCTCGCCGCCGAGATGGCGCACCTACAGCGCTCCTGTCACCTGCTGGTGTGGCTCAACCCCTTGTTGGGGCTGGATGGCTACCAGCCGCTCACCCGCGGCATGAGCGCGGCGCTGCCCTACGTCGACCTGTTCCTGCCGGCGCACAACCTGCGCTCGCTTGAAGCGCTGGCGTCCCTGCTCAGCCGCCTCTCCGACGAGCGCCCCGCCCGTCGCGCCCCCAAGCCGCTCACGCACGCCGGGTAATCATTCATGATGCCAAAAGGAGAGGCTAATGGCGACTCGTATTTATGAAAATCGCGCGGAATACCCCGCCCCTCGTGGGTGGGGATGGATAGCGCCTACGCCCGTCGCTTCCGCGACTCGATGTAGGCGCGCACGGTTGCCTCGGAGATGTGGCCCACGCTCCCGTCATAGGTGCTCTCGCTCCACAACCCCGACCCCAGCCTCGACGAGAACGGTATTCCTGTACGTACGCCCCAGATGATGCGATAGCCGAGGCTATGCGCCGCATGACTGCTTGACGTGGTTTGCATATCGCCCTATTATATAAACATGCGACGCACCGTGTCCATTCCCGTCGATCTGCCATCGGATCGCTTCTTGCCACTCCTCGCGGAGTGCGCGGACGTGTTCAATCGGCATGTCGAGTGGGCGCTCACCGCGCGGACGTACAGCAAGGCGAAAGCGCACCATGCGTTGTACGAGGAGCAGCGGTCGCTGCACCCGACCGTGCCCTCGGCCCTGATCCAGACGGTGCGCGACACGGCCCTCGAAGCGATCAAGGCGACGGCGTTCGCGAAGCGTCCGCGCAAGAAGCCCACGTCGGGGCTGCGCTACGACCGGCGCACTTTCACGCTACGCGGCGCGCAGATCACCCTCTCGTGCATCGGCCCCCGCGTGCGGGCGATCCTGCCTGTGCCGGAGTACTTTCGCACGGTCTACGATACATGGGCTTGCAAGAGCGCCATGCTGACCTACGCGCGCGGGAGCCGACAATTCTGGGTACGGCTGGTGTTCGAGGCTCCCGACCCACCGCGTCAAGAGGGCGCCTCAGCGGAGGCCGCGACCATCGGCATCGACCGTGGCCTCTACCACCTGGCTGTCACCTCGACGGGGCAAACCTACTCGAACAGTCATGTACGCGCCGTCCAACGACGCTATCTCCACAACAGAAAGACGCTCCAGGCACAAGGCACAAAATCGGCCAAACGACGGCTCCGCCGCCAGTCGGGCTGTGAGCAGCGGTTCAGCCAGAGCGTCAACCATGTCGTCACGAAAGCCATCGCCCATCTGCCCGCCGCGACGTTCGTGCTCGAAGACCTCTCCGGTATTCGAGTACAGCGGCGCGGCAAGAAGATAAACAAGTGGCTCGGTAGCTGGCCGTTCTCCCAGTTTGCGTTTTTCCTGACCTACAAAGCTGAGGCGTAATCGCTCAGTTGGGGCGAAACGCTACGCGGCGCGCGGCAGCGGCGCGCTGAGCGTGGTCGGCTGCACCTGGGGCAGCAGAGACGGGGACGGCGTGCCCGTGAGATGGGCCGCACAGGCGGC